>Ga0209211_10003013_pt1 | contig 28076 bp, 26 predicted proteins | sample RifGroA2_FD_183992 | JGI IMG/M metagenome (GOLD analysis project Ga0209211, IMG submission 183992) | Groundwater microbial communities from Rifle, Colorado, USA - Groundwater A2 (SPAdes) (version 2) | ecosystem: Environmental > Aquatic > Deep subsurface > Groundwater | place: Rifle, Colorado...
GGCGAAGGTGGATGGGGATAAAGCCAAAGGACTCCTTGATGAAGCGCAGAAATTCCTCGATGCCGGCAATCACGTTGATGGGGTAAAGAAGGCCAACGAGGCCTTAAACCTGTTGAAAAAGTAGCCAGCGAAAAACCGAAGATCGAGAATTGAGGATGGAGGATCGAAGGTCGCGATCCTCTATTTTCCATCTTCTATCCTCGGTTCTTTCCAATCTCCTGCTTCCAGCCGGAGGAACTTAGCATCCTTCCGGTGATCCTTTTGGATTCGTCCGTAGCGAGAAAGACAAAAACCCCGGTGACCGATTCAGGCGTGCTGCCGCGGTAGCCGGTAAGCTTTGTCGCCACATATCCGGGTTCCACGGAGTTGACCCGGATGTTGTAAGAGCCCACCTCAGCGGCGAGCGTCTGGGTAAAGCCTTCGATTCCCCATTTGGAAGTAGCATAGGCTGCGAAGTTGGCGTAGGCGCCCCGGCCTATAGAGGAGGAGACATTGATGATGGCGCCGCTTTTTTGGCGCATCATCAGCGGAAGGACCGCCTTTGTCACCAGGAACGGGCCGCGCAGGTTGACGGCCATCGTGTAATCCCACTTTTTGAGTTCCGTCTCCGCTACCGGCGCCGGCCGGATCATTACTCCCGCGTTATTGATAAGAACATCGATCCTGCCGAAACACTCCTGGACTTTTTCCACCAGCTTGCTTACGGGCTCTTCCAAAGAGACATCGCACTCGACCGCAAGGCACTCTGTGCCGAGGGCCTTTATCTCCTTGGCGGCTGTCTCAATCTCAGCGCCCGTTCGGGAACAGATGGCGATTCTCGCCCCTTCTCGGGCATAGTCGAGCGCGACGGCCTTGCCGATTCCTCTTCCGCCGCCGGTAATCAGAGCGACCTTATCCTTGAGTTTCATAGCCTTTTTACCCGTGCTCGTGTACGATTTTCCTGCTCGTATACCAACACGGACCAAGAACACGAACAATTATCTATCGTTTTTACAATCTTTTTTAGCCGATGCCAATAGGTCGGTCGCAGAAAAATATGCCATGCTATTTAAATTGTCCTTTTCATAGAGATACTTCGCCAGTATAATGCGCCTAGCTTTTTTAGAACGGATTCACAACTGAAATGAGCGAAGTAAAGTTTGTCGATACCACGCTCCGAGACGGGCATCAAAGCCTCTGGGCGGAAGCGATGAGGACGGGCATGATACTGCCCATTGCATCTCAGATGGATCGTGCCGGTTTTGAGGCCATAGAGATTTTTAGCCCGTCTTTCTTCAAAAAGTGTGTTCGCGAGCTCAAGGAGGATCCGTTAGAGCGCATCCGGATGGTCGCGCAGCGGATTCGCAAGACGCCGCTACGCGCGATCCGAAATAGGCAGATGGCCGGTTTTCACATCACACCCCCGGCGGTTGCCGATCTCTGGCTGGAGCGGCTGGCGGCCAATGGTATAAGGCAGGTGCGGACATCGGATCCGTCGAACACGCCTTCTCACTGGCAAGAAATGGTTCAGGCGGCGGGTAAGGCGGGGCTGGAGACAGTAATCAACGTCATCTTTTCGATCTCTCCCAAGCATACCGACGAATACTATGCCGAAAAAGTTCGCGAAGCGGCGAAGCTGGATGTTGTCTCCATATGTTTCAAGGATCCGGGCGGGCTGCTGACTCCTGAGCGCACGCGCGCGCTGACCCCGCTTTTCCTTCAGCATAGCAACGGTATCCCGGTCGAGCTTCACACTCACTGCAATACCGGCCTTGGTCCCCTGTGCGCTCTCGAGGCTATCCGGTTGGGGATTAAAATCATCAATGCCGCTATCCCCCCCCTGGCCAACGGCTCCTCCAATCCCTCAATCTTCAATGTGGCCAGGAATGCCCGGGCTATGGGCTACGAACCGACGCTAGACGAAGAGGTCATTAAGCCCGTGGCGGATCATTTCACCTTCATCGCGAAACGGGAAGGCCTGCCCATCGGAGCGCCGGTGGAGTACGACTCCTACCACCCTGTCCATCAGGTCCCCGGAGGCATGATTTCAAACTTCCGCTTCCAGCTTACCAAACTGGGAATGAAGGAGCGGCTGGAAGAGGTCCTGGAGGAAACGGCCAGGGTACGGAAGGAGTTTGGCTATCCCATCATGGTTACCCCTTACTCTCAGTTTGTCGGGGTTCAGGCGTCGATGAATGTCATCCTCGGCGAGCGTTACAGGGAGGTTACCGACGAGGTGATCCAATATGCTCTGGGCCTCTGGGGAGTGGAGGAAAGTTCCTCAATGGACCCGGATGTCAGGGATAAGATATTGAGCCGACCGCGGGCCAGGGAGCTAGCCCGCTGGGAACCTCCTGAGATCTCCGTAAAAGAGCTACGGCAGAAGCTCGGAGGAGCCGGGGTTTCTGACGATGAGCTTTTACTCAGGTACTTTGCCGGAACAGACGAGGTGGCGGCCATGCGGGCAGCCGGCCTGCCGAAGGATTACGTGATTGCCAAAAACCCTTTGGTAAACTTGATAGGGGAGCTAACCAGGCGGACCGATCACCAACGAATTTACGTCCAAAAAGGGGACCTATCTCTACAATTGGAGAAAAAGAAAAGTTTATAAGGGAAAGGGAACAATAGGAAAGAAGGAGTAATTCAGATCCTAAGCAGATAGCGGAGGAGCGTGCTAACCAGACTGAGCAGAATAGCCCCGAAGAAGGCCGAGAAAAATCCGCGCACGGCAAAGCCAGGCACAAAGTAGGCCGCCAGCTCCAACATCAAGGCGTTGATGACAAATAAAAATAGGCCGAAGGTCAGAAGCGTCAGGGGCAAGGTGAGGATTTTGAGAACAAATCCCACCGTGGCGTTGACCAATCCGATGACTATCGAGGCGATCAACGCCGCAGCTATTCCATTCACCTCGAATCCCGGGATCAGGTGAGCCACAATGACCAAACTCAAGGCGCTCAACAGCCAGTGGACTATCAGGTTTCCCATCAGGGGGTTCCTGCCCTTTGGGGTTACGCTATCCGAGGGCGGTCGGGCGTGTCAAGGAGATATCCGGAGAGTCTTGTAAATACTGTAACCATTCACCTATATTACCCGTCAATTCTTCTTAAGGCGGGGGTGGTTCCTATGATAAAAGTTTCTGATTGGATGAGCAAAGGGGTGCTGGCAGTGGAGCTCTCTGATAGCATCGCCGTTGCAAGACAAATCATGGCCAAACACCGAATTAACCAGATGCCTGTAGTTGAGGGCGAAAAGCTGGTCGGGATTGTTACGGACCGGGACATCCGCGACGCCTATCCCGCCAGTATTATGATCGACCGGGGTGAAGAGATCGACAGATTCGCGGAATCTTACACGGTCGAAGAGGCAATGAGCTACAACGTGATGAGTGTCCGCCCGCAAACACCGCTGATGGCCGCCATTAAACTCCTGCGGCGCCAGCGCATCGGGGCGCTTCCGGTCGTGGAGAAGGGAAAGCTCGTGGGGATCATCACGCGCAGCGATATACTGGACTTTATTCTGAGCGGCAAGAGCTTGAAGCCCGCGCCTAATCGAAAGGTTCGACGAACAGAGTCCGCCAGACGCTGACCCCTCGCTTGCCTGTCTCGGTGATGATTTATCGGTTGACGCAAACGCTGGTTAGAGAAATCCGGGAATAACGATCAGAGAGGGGACACTATGGCTTCTTTTGATATTGTCAGCCGCGTAGACATGCAGGAGGTCGATAACGCGGTTAATGTAACCAGGAAGGCGATTCTTACACGCTTTGATTTTCGCGAGTCCAAGACGGAAATCACGCTGGACAAGAAGGAGAAAACGGTTCGTGTGGTGACGGAAGATGAAATGAAGATGAGGGCTATCCAGGATACCCTCGTGGAGCATGTAGTCAGGCGGAAGATAGATGCCAAGTGTCTGGAGCCCAAGGAGATCCAGATGGCCTCGCACGGCATGATCCAGAGGGAATTTGCCATCAAGGAAGGGGTGGATGCGGATACGGCCCGGGCGATTGTCAAGCTGATCAAGGGACAAAAGTTGAAAGTACAGGCGTCTATTCAAGAAAATCAAGTGCGTGTTTCGGGGAAAAAGATCGATGACCTTCAGGCTGTCATCCGGATGGTAAGAGAGGCCAAATTCCAGATACCGCTCCAGTTTGTGAACATGACCGGGTGAGGGAGGAAAAAGAAGTGAAAGACAGAGTTTCGAAAACCGACGAGGAGTGGAAGCGGCAGCTTACTCCGGAGCAATTTCATGTCTGCCGGCAGAAGGGCACCGAGACGGCCTTCACCGGGGCATACTGGGACTGTAAAGAGAAAGGGGTCTATCAGTGCGTGTGCTGTGGCAACGATTTATTCAGCTCAGAGACGAAGTTCGATTCCGGCACAGGTTGGCCTAGTTTCTGGGCCCCGCTTGCAGAAGAGAACGTAAAAACCGAAGAGGATCGCAGCCTCTTCACGCGCCGGATAGAAGTGATGTGCGGCAAGTGTAACGCCCATTTGGGCCATGTGTTCGATGACGGTCCGGCGCCGACAAACCTGCGCTATTGTATCAACTCTGTTTCGCTCAAGCTGGCTAAGAAGGCGTGAAGACGCCGTTCCACCGCTATGAATGAAAAGGCATTTCAGGATCTGGGATCTGTTTTCCACTGTCACGGCTGCGGGGACGACAACGAAAAGGGGCTCAAGATCAAAAGCCATTGGGATGGCGATGAGGCTGTATGCACCTGGCGGCCCCAGCCGCATCACTGCGGCGGCTCCAGGGATACCGTTAACGGCGGGATCATTGCCTGTCTCATCGACTGCCACAGTTTAAATCTGGCTATTGCCCAGGCCTACAGGAGCGAAAGGCGCCCCATCGGCAGCGCCCCGAGGATCTCGATTGTTACCGGCAACATGAACATTTCCTATCTTCGGCCGACTCCCATCGACAAGCCCCTCCACCTTCGTGCCAGGATCACCAAATGGGAAGGACGCAAAGTCTGGGTCAGTTGCACGCTGAGTGCGGATGGACAGCTCTGCGCGCAGGGTGAAGTGTTGGGAATCCGTGTTCAGCGGGGAGAATAGTGGAATACACGATCCTTGGTCGGACCGGTTTGAAGGTCAGCGTTGCCGGTCTTGGCTGCGGCGGTCCGAGCCGTCTCGGCCAAAGGGCCAATAAATCAGAAAAGGAGTCGATCGCGCTGGTCAGACAGGCCCTCGATACGGGGGTCAATCTGCTCGACACCGCCGAGGTTTACGGCACTGAAGAGATCGTGGGTAAAGCCCTGGAGGGGGTCCCCAGGGATCAAGTAGTGATCTCGACAAAAAAAGCGTTTCCTCTCCGTGACCCCAGAGATCCTGTCGGCGAGCTGAAAAAGAGCCTGGAGCAGAGTCTGCGCCGTCTCAGAACTGATTACATAGATATCTACCATGTCCATGGGGTGGAGCCGCAGGAGTACCCCTATGTGTCGGACAATCTTGTTGCAGACCTATTGCGGTTGAAGGAGCAAGGCAAAATCCGTTTCATGGGAGTTACCGAGGCCTTCATCGAGGATACAAAACATCAGATGCTGCAGCGGGCCTTGGAAGACCGATGGTGGGATGTTGTAATGGTAGGCTTCAATATTTTAAACCAGTCGGCCCGCGCCGCCGTGTTGTCGAAAACTCTCGAGAGAAACACCGGTGTCTTGGTTATGTTTGCGGTTCGCAAGGCCCTTAGCCAACCGGCCCGCTTGAGCGAGATATGGGCTGAATTGAAGCAAAAAGGGTTGGTGGATGGTGGTTCGAGCGTCGGCGGCCCGCTGGATTTTCTCATTAAAGAAGGAAGCTCTTCCACGATCCCGGAAGCGGCTTACCGATTCTGCCGACACGAGCCGGGGGTTCATGTGGTTCTGAGCGGCACCGGCAGCCCGGATCATCTGAAGGCGAACATAGAATCTCTGACGAAGCCTCCTCTGCCGGAGACGGTCACAGCCCGGCTCAGAGAGATTTTCGGAAAAGTGGATTGTATTACTGGGAACTGAGCAGAGAAGCACGGGGTGTCATTCTGAGGCGAAGCCGAAGAATCTCAGCCTTCTAGTCGAGACCCTTCGCCCTGCTCAGGGTGACTTACTAGGCGGTTGGTTTTGTGGAGAAGGCATGTTCTCCTCCACATATTCGAACTGCTTCACGCCGACCAGGGCCATGGCGCGCCGGACGGGCGGCGTTTGTCGGGAAGAGATATTAACAAGGCGCGAGTTAATGATGGATATTGCAGCAGATTTTGCTATTCTCATATTGTGGAGGTACCGCATACACTGCGAGAAGAGCTGGCAAAGGTAATTGACCGTTATGAGGTATCACCATGTTGTTTCATGAACTCAACTGCGGCAAATGCAAAACTTACCTCATCGCCTGCGAGAACAGCCACAAGGCTGCCCTGATCGATCCCGTGAAGGAAAAGGTCGATCGTTATCTTGCAACGCTTGCTTACTATGGCTGTACACTCGACGCCGTCATCGATACCCACACCCATGCCGACCATCGTACCGCTGGCTTCGAGATCAGTAGCCTGACAGGCGCCAAAGTGATCATGCACCGGCGGGCGCCTGCTCCCCACGTAGACATCCACGTTGAAGACGGGCAGCGCCATACCATCGGAGATATTGAACTGCAAGTACTCTATACGCCGGGTCATACGCCCGACAGCATGAGTCTCTACACCGGAGACCGCGTATTCACAGGCGATACCCTCCTCATCCGGGGCACTGGACGGTCTGATTTCGCCGGTGGGGACCCTGGGGAAGAGTTTGACTCGATCACGCAGAAGCTTTTTCGCTTGCCGGACGAGACCCTGGTCTTTCCTGCCCATGACTACCGAGGCAACACTCACTCCACCATTGGCGAGGAGAAACGTTTCAATCCGCGTGTGTCAGGACGCACGCGCGAAGAATACATCGAATTGATGAACCATCTCGGTCTCCCTTTGCCGGATAAAATCCAAGAAGTCCTTCAGCCCAACGAATCCGCCTTGGACGACGACCGAATCCCTTTCCCAAACCTGGCCCAGTTAAACCAGGTCCGCCAGCTTACTCCGAAGGAGGTGCAAGCCCTCCTTAGTGCTTCACCATCCCCCCTGCTTCTCGATGTGCGCGAACCGGAGGAATACGGGGGTGAGCTTGGACATATACCTGGATGCCGGCTCATCCCCCTTAAAGAGCTTCCCACACGGGTAGCGGAGCTAGAAAAATACAAGGAGAGACAGATCATTGCCATCTGCCGGGCCGGGGTGCGCAGCACAACTGCGGCGGCCATCCTTACCGGCCTCGGCTTCGAGCAGGTCTCGAACCTGAAGGGTGGGATGCTGGATTGGAACGATCAGAACCTGCCAGTCGAACGGGGCACACCAACGTCGTGACGTCGCCGGTTCGGCTTGGACTCCGAAGCCCCGGCGACTTCGTTGAGGCCCATAATGATATCTCTCCTTTCCTCAGAATTGATCTTTGAGTTCGCGTATTTTGGCAAACACCGAAACCGGATCTAATCCTAGATGTGGAAAGTTCTTCCTTAGATTGTCCTGGATCTCTTGCTCTCCCAGCGCAGGAAGGGATTCGTCTCCATTTCTTCTGCCATCGTTGAGGGAACGGTAGAAATGCCTTTAGCCCTCAGAGAGCGCGCCCTTTGCATCTTTTCGGTCAGATGCTTGTTATTCGGTTCAAGGGTCAGAGCAAACTGGATGTTTTTCTCCGTATATTCGTGTCCGCAATAGACCAGGGTATCCTCCGGGAGTTGTCGAAGCTTGGTAAGGGAGTCGTGCATCTGTTCGGCTGTGCCTTCAAATAGTCGACCGCATCCGGCCACAAATAGCGTGTCGCCGCAAAAAAGTTTGTTCTCAAACAGATAAGCGATATGGCCCCTGGTATGGCCGGGAATGAAGAGGACTTTACCTGTTAGCTCGCCTATTCTGACCTCATCGCCGTCGTTGAGGGGATGGGTTAAACCCGGAATTCGTTCCTTATCGGCTGCATAACCGTAAACTTGAAGAGTCCAGCGGTCGAGCAGCCCCGGATTGCCGCCGGTATGATCATGGTGGTGGTGAGTGTTGAGGATGGCCCTGAGCGTGACTTTTTCCTCTTTTACTTTGCTCAGGATTGGTCCCGCCTCCGAGGGATCGACGATTGCCGCGTTGTTCGTCTTCTCGCACACAATCAGATAGGCGTAGTTGTCCCGCAGGAGGGGAATCTGGACGATTCTCATGGTTCCCGTGCTTCCTCTATCTTCCTCTTTTTTTCCCTACCAGCGATTGCTACAGGATTGCCAGATTTATATCAACTTAAAAATTGAAAGTGACAAATTTTGACAATTTCGTGCGTATATGTCGATTTTTGAACAGTTCTAACTTATTGAAATTAATGTAGAAAATTTTTAGCTTACAATTTTTGTATTGGCATAACAATTGCTGCTGGAATTTAGGTATGGAAGAAAAGAATCCGGGATTTTGGTTCTACAGGGGACTGGCAGATAAAAAACGGAGCCGGAGATGATTGGTTTCAAAACGCTGGAATTTGTCGGCGAGGTGATGCAGGCGTTTGGCGTGCTTTTTGTGACGGTGCAGCTTTGGGGGCCTGCGTGGGGATTGGGCAAGCGGCTCCATCTCGGAGATCCCGCAGGTAGCTGGCTCCATCTGGTGCGCGAAGGCCTGTTATTGCTTGTTGTGGGATCGGCGCTCCATATCCTGGCGGAATTCTTCTAGGAGAGTCTTGAGGCGCCGAAGGAGTAGACAATGGTAAAAGGAAGAACAGCGAAAAATTGGCTAAACCTCATGCTGTTGATCGGAGGGATGGCGTCCGGGGCTATGGGCTTGGTGGTCCTGGTTGGCTCCTATACGCACGACGTCCATTTGCTACAGGCACTCCAGGCAGTGGCGCCTTTGCAATACAACGCTGCCCTCGGATTTATTCTTTGCGGCGCCGGGCTGCTTTTCGTTGCCTTCGGTCGGCGATCGCTCGCGATTATCTCCGGAATGGCAGCGGCTGTAGGCCTTTTTGTCCTGTACTTCGGCTTTGATCAGCCAGGCGCCGATCTATTAAGCGAGGGGCAATTTTCTCTGTTTCAAATTCCGCTGGTCGTGGGGCTCCTGATGGCCGTCCTGCTGGCACTGGCAGTTCACTTCGCTCAAACAGCTTCGCTACGGGCGCAGGAGGCCGAATCGATCAATCAGGAATTACAGACACAAATAGCCGAACGCAGGCAAGCAGAAGAGGCTTTAAAGGCGTCTCAGGACTACGCCAGGAGTATTATCGACAGCTCCTTAGATATGATCGTTGCGGTGGATAAAGACAGGAAAATTATCGAGTTTAATCAAGCTTCGCAGGAAGCTTTTGGATACTCTTTGGAGGAGGTTATAGGGAAGCACGTCAATATCCTTTACGAGGATGTGAAGGAAGGCGTCGCGGTTCACCAAAAGACGGTCGAGAAGAATCAGGGGATCCAAGAGGTCTTCAATCGGCGCAAAAACGGCGAAGTCTTTCCCAGCTTTCTTTCGGCTGCCGTACTCCGGGATGCGAGGGGCGAAGAGATAGGTGTTATGGGCATTTCTCGGGACATCACCGACCGCAAGCGGGCGGAGGAGGCGATTCAAAGGAATTTGGAGCGCATCCGGACTCTGCATGACATTGAGATGGCAATTGCTTCCACTCTGGATCTGGGTACAGTTTTGCATCTGTTCTTAGAAAAGATCGATCGCCTTTTCCATTATGCCGCTGTTACTGTTAGCTTGGTTGGGTCGGAAACCGGCGATTTGGTGCCAGTGGCCTGCCGAAATCTCAACGAAAGGGAATGGAAAGCGGAACAATTGAAGGGGCGGCGAGGTATAAGCAACTGGGTAATCGAGAACAAGGCGCCTGTGATAATTAGAAATATTCAGACAGAAGCGCGAGCCGAAGACGCGGCCTTTTTCCGCACTCACGGCCTGGTGTCATACCTGGGAGTCCCTCTTACCGCGAGAGGCGAAGTCCTGGGAGTCCTTGGTTTCTACACGGGAGAAAATCACGCCTTTACTAATGAAGAGATCGAGTTCCTGATGACTGTCGCGGGCCAGGCGGCGAGCGCGATTCAGAATTCACAGCTCTATGACGAGATGAAGAACCTGGCCGGAGAGCTGGCGAAGTCCAACCGGGTGAAGGATGAATTTCTAAGCGTCATGTCCCATGAGCTGAGAACGCCGCTGAATGTGGTGGTCGGTTACACGGGAATGGTCAAGGACGGAATGTTTGGCAAGGTCACCGATGAGGCGCAGGAGGCCCTCGAAAAAGTCCTCAGCCGAGCCAGGGATCAGCTAACCATGATCAGCACAATATTGGAGGCAACCAGGTTGGAGGTCGAGAAAGTTAGCGTCGAGATCGAAGAGGTTAAACTGGAAGCATTTCTCGAAGATCTTCGATCGTCCTACGATTTCCCTCTGGATAAAACGATTACGCTGGAGTGGGAGTATCCCTCAGACCTGCCGGTAGTCAAGACGGATCCTGATAAGCTCAAGCATGTTCTCCAGAATCTTATTAACAACGCGATCAAATTCACCGAAAAGGGCAGCGTAAGCGTATCTGCCTGGTACTATCCCTTGGCAAGGTCGGTGGAGTTCAAAGTGGCGGACACAGGGATCGGCATACCCAAGGAATCGCAGGCGCTTGTTTTTGAAATGTTCCGCCAGGTTGACAGCTCGGAGACGAGGGCCTACGGAGGTGTGGGACTAGGGCTTTATATTGTTAAGAAGTTTACCGAGCTGCTCGGCGGAAAAGTTCGGGTTGAGAGTAATCCGGGAACAGGCTCGGTCTTCTACGTCAAATTGCCGGTTGAAATCTGTCCATCCGACCGCAAGTCGGTAGCCGCCTGACCCCGAAGTTTTTTTAGGACGAAAAAGTTACCTCCGGGCTTACAGGGGATGCTCGCGCTGATTACAGAAGGGGAAATAGGGTTGAAGGGTTAAGAGGGGAAAAGTTAGGCGCGGCATTGAGGGCCTGGTCACGATATGGTATAAAAAATCTATTCGCGGAGATGGCGTTCTCCTTTAACCGCCTGCCAGGGCTGATGACGCCTGAATTCATTCAGGAGTTAGAATTATGGAACAGCTCTGGTCGGATGCTTCTCTGTGGGTTGGCCTCGCCCTCATCTCCAGCCTTATCTCTTTGAGAATTGGTATTTCGGTCGCTCTCATCGAACTCGCCGTCGGTATCGTTGCAGGAAACACGATCCATTTGCCAATCACCGAGTGGGTGAATTTTCTCGCTAGTTTTGGCGCCGTTGTCCTCACGTTTCTTGCCGGGGCCGAGCTTGAGAGCCGGACTCTCAAGAGATTCTGGAAAGAGAGCCTGCTTCTGGGCATCCTTAGTTTCCTCGCTCCCTTTGGTTTAAGCTGGCTTGCAGCGCAGTTCCTGCTTGGCTGGAAACAAAGTGCCGCTCAGATCGCGGGTTTGGCCATGTCGACAACATCCGTTGCAGTTGTTTACGCCGTCATGCTGGAGAGCGGCCTCAACGAGAAACCGGTTGGAAAGCTTATTCTTGCCGCCTGCTTCGTAACCGACCTTGGAACAGTTATCGCTCTTGGATTGCTTTTCGCGAGTTTTGGTCTGCACTTTTGGATTTTTGTTGGCGTTACGATCATTGCCTTGTTCTTGTTGCCCAAGTTCACCCGCTTCTATCTGATTAGGGTCAATGCCCACTCGAGCGAACCCGAGGTCAAGTATGTTTATCTCGTTCTCATGCTACTTGCATACCTGGCCGTCGGCGGAGGAAGCGAAGGAGTACTACCCGCGTATCTTGTGGGGATGGTTCTCGCCGACACCTTTCTTGCAAACAAAGAGCTGATCAGGCGCATGCGGGCCACAACCTTTGCCTTGCTGACTCCCTTTTACTTTTTGAAGGCGGGAAGCCTCGTTGACTTAAAGGCAGTCTTGGCAAGCATCGGACTGGTCGTTCTCTTCTTTTTCTTAAAAACCCTCGCGAAGTTTCTCGGCCTCTATCCTACTGGAGCGGCCTTCGGATTTACCAGGAGAGTGAACCTTTACACCAATTTGATGATGTGTACCGGACTCACTTTTGGAACGATCGCTGCACTTTATGGTCTGACGCACAGGATCATCAACAAAGAGCAATATTCGATCCTAGTAGTGACAGTGATCTTAACAGCGATTATACCAACGCTGATAGCTCAGGCTTTCTTTGAACCGAAGGGCAAAGAGCGTGAAGTTCTATTCGAGGATAAAGGAGGGGAAAGAGATGTTTAATAAAATCCTGGTGGCTTACGATGGCTCCGACGGCGCTAAGCTCGCTCTCGAAAAGGTTACAGAGCTTGCCAAGGTTACTAGTACAGTACTTCATCTTCTAGCGGTAGGGAGGATTCCAGAATATGCGGAGACGGTGAGCGAAACGGAAGAGGCAAGAGAGCAAGCCAGGAGCTATTATTCGAAGATCATGGAAGACGCCGCCGATCATTTGAAGCAGCGAGGGCTTTCAGCAAAAATCCATATCGATTTCGGAAAGCCCGCCGATACGATTTTAAGAATTGCCGAGGATTTGAGGGTTGATCTCCTTGTGTTGGGAACACATCCCCATTCGGCATTGAGGAGGCGAGTTCTGGGAGCGACGGCGGACAAAGTCATCGACCATGCCCATTGCTCTGTGCTGGTTGTAAGGCATGCGGGTTGAACCTTAGATGGCATAACAGTTGATTACCGAGGGAGAGGAGCTAACGAGGCACTCACGACCGGCTTGTATCAGCATTGACAAGAGATTGCCTGGCGAGTATCCTTTTGAACAGGTGATGGGGTTCACCTTTTAACCATCCTGGTCTCATTCAGACGGGATTGATAACCCCTACCAGTGGCTGACGCGGTAGGGGTTTTTTAGTTTGGACTTAAAGCCTCGACCGTAGCGGTCGGGGCTTTTTTGCTATAGGAGGCAATCATGGCCGACGAGGAGAATGTAAAGACCCCATCCCTCGATGATATTCTTGCCGATGCCATCAGCCAGCGTTACTGCCCGGTCTGCCTCATTCTGGAAAAGAGGACCAGCGATCTTCTCTGCCAGCTTCAGTACGACGCTGTTCACAACGATGAGACCAAAGAGTGGGTAATCTCATCTGGAGGATACTGCCATTTCCATTTCTGGTACATCGATAAGCTCGCAAGCCCCACGACCAACGCGCAGCTTTTGGACAATCTTCTTGAGAGAATCAGGAGTGGGCTGCCAAGTAAGCATGATGTCCTGAAGGAACCTGCTTTCACTCTTGGTACTGAAGTTTGCTGCCCGGTGTGTTCGTTCTCGGGCGAGCGGGAAGAAGAATTGCTGACTGTTTTCGCGTCCAAAATAGAGGAGAAGGAAGGATTTCGGACGGCCTATCAGCGCTCACGAGGCCTGTGTTTCTCCCACGTCGATAAGATCCTTCAAAAAGTTATAGATCCAGAGGTTAGGACTTTCCTTGTGACAACTACCTGTCGCCAGCTCGACGTCCTTATCGAGGAGCTAAAGCTTCAGGTTGCCAAGTGGCATAACAAAGATCGCAGTTCGGGAGAGGAGCATGATTCGACCTATCGGGCCATCGAGAAGCTCGTCGGCGGGCGCAACTATTGGATCGGGTCAGGGTACGACAAATGAGTCGGCGGCGGCGTTGGAATACACAATATTGGAAGTGGGATGCCCTTGCCCGGCTCAAGGAGCCTGGTTGCCCGGTTTGCGCGCGCCATCTTCAGGAAATCAAGTCCGATTTCTTTTGGTTCGTGAACGAGCAATATTACGAGCCCGAAGCCATTGCGGATCTGCGCCGCTCTTATGGATTCTGCCCAACCCACACGCGGCACCTCATCAAAACAGGCGCAAGCTCTGTCATCACAACAGTCTTTTCCTACTTGACAGGATATGCGCTCTCCCGGCTGCAGGAGGCCCAGGCCCTTCTCAACCACAGTAAAGATCAGAAGAATCCACATGATCGCTGCCGGCATGCCGCTGAGGTTCTTCGCCCGCAGAGAGTCTGCCGCACGTGTCGAACCCAACAATGGTGGGAGGACCATATTATCAGCATAGTCCTCCAGACTCTCCCGGACGCCGAGGTTAAAGAAGCCTATGAAAGCTCCACCGGCCTGTGTCTACCTCATTTCCACAAAGCCGGTCTTAGAGCGGACTGGGACTCGCTTTCCTTCCTAACTCGCGAAATGCGCAAGCGAGTGATGGCATTGAGGATTTCTGAAAGGTCGCCGACTCTCTTATTGGACCAGGTCGGGGGAATGGACCAAGAACGTTTGCTTCGGCATTGTCCAAAGAAGGCTGAGCCATCGGAAGCCTTGTCGCAGGGAGAGGAACCGCTTCTTCTCCGCAAGGGTTGGGCAGATCCTAAGCCATGGTCCTCGGCCTTTGAGGATGTTCTGGCTTTACTTGTCGAGCCAGGATGTCCGGTCTGCACGGTCTGCAAGCAGGGGCTGCAGACCTACCTCAACTGGCTAGTGCAAGAAATGGATCGTGTTGCTTCACCTTCAGCAAACTGGGATCCATCATGGAAAATCTGCCCCACGCATTTCTGGGAGCTGCGGGCATCCGGGCACGAGCGCGCTGCGGTCTTAATCGCAGAGCATACCGCTCTAGAGTGGCGCTGGAAATTTGATAATCTAGCGGTGGACTTGGCTGATCGACCAGCAGATCACTTGATGGACCGTCTTGCCAGACTGCCTGCGGCATGGAGCCATCGGACGAGTTCGGCAAGGCGCATAATCTCTGGCTTATGGGACGTACTCGTGCGGAATCTCGAATCCCCCGAGCAAAAGCTGGATCGACTCCGTACGGCTCCATTTCGAGAGGATCTATGCCAGGCGTGTTACCATATCCAGGAGACGACTCGCCGGACTCTCGACCTGATCCTGCGGGTTGTAGAAGAGCCGACGGGCAGGAAGACCTATAGTCAGGCATGGGGCCTATGTCTCCGGCATTGCATAGAAGCGGCAAGGATAGCAGAGGCGCCGGCCGCGCTGAACGAGCTGCTCACGGCCCAAATTACCCGCCTCCGGATTTTGGAATGGGAGCTTCAGGAGGCCTCGCGCAAGAGGAACTGGTCGGTCCGCTACGAGCTCAAAGGCCCGGAAGAAGGCGCCTGGCTCAGGGCCGCCCAGCGGTTCTGCGGATCAACCGCGTGAATTTTCCATGACCGAAGGCATCCTGATAGGCAGAGAAATAGAGTGCAGGCTCATTCACGATTCGATGGATCGAAAGACAAATATCATCATCTTCGGTGATGAAGGAGTTGGCAAAAGCGCAATTCTTGGCAAGTTGCTAAGCGAGAGAAATTTCAAAAACCTTCTTTACTCTGAGGAAAGCAAGACCTTAAAGAAAGCGCTGATAAACTTTATTTTGTTCAGTGATGACTCCAAGAAGGACGTACGAAACAAAAACATATCGGCCTTAAAGAAACTATTTTATGGGCTACTCAATAAAAAGCCCGAATACATTGTTTTTGACCATATAGAGTGGATCGAACCTCAATATTATTCCTTCTTGGTGTATCTGATCGAAAAAGAAGTCCCGCTCATAGTAGTAAGCCAAGGATTGGATAAGAATGATATCGGTCATCTCTGGATGTTGCTGTGTAGCTTTGAAAAGGTAGAAATAGCCAATCTGGATAAGTCTGGAGCAGATGAATTGATAGAGCACTACGTGGAGAGTTTTGGTCTGGAGACGTTTCAAGAGAGCGATTTCATGAAAACGGTCTTTAATATTTCCAACGGCAATCCGAAGATTATCAAACAGCTCTGTTTTCTTGCCAAAAATGAGAAATATCGAACCAAAGGCTGTTTCGATGTGAAACTTATGGATTTAGATCGCAGGATAAATAAAGCGGTCATTTGATTGTCCCACGGACAACCCGTGGATGGAGGTAATTGTTGACACGGTTGCTGCTATAATCTACCATGACCATATCACTTAAGGCGATGGGGTTCGCCGGTTAAACCATCCACCCTGTTGGATTGATAACCCCTACTCGAGGATGTTCCGGGTAGGGGTTTTTTTATTAGATGTCTCGACTTTTTAAAAAGCGCAGGTGTCGAATCTATGATTGGCAAGGGAAAGGGACGGTGCAACTATGACTATTCACAAGATTTGTGCGCGAGAAGTCCTCGATTCTAGGGGGCTGCCTACTATACAGGTGGACGTGATCTTGAAGAACGGGCTGGTGGGCCGCGCGACCGCCCCTGCAGGAGCCTCTACAGGTAAACGGGAAGCTGTGGAACGGAGGGACGGAGATGCCAAACGCTACCTCGGTAGGGGAGTACTACAGGCAGTCCGCAACGTCGATGACGAGATAGGGCCCGAACTTGTCGGCAAAGACCCTACCCAACAGGGCAAGATAGATGAGTTGCTCATAAACCTTGACGGAACGGCAAACAAAGGCCGTTTGGGTGCCAATGCCATAGTTGCCGTTTCCATGGCTGTGGCCAGGGCTGGAGCTTTAGCTGAAAGGATTCCTCTCTACCGCTATCTGGGCGGTGATACTGCGACACTTCTGCCTGTTCCACAGATGAACGTTATCAACGGCGGAAGACACGCAGAAAACAGCCTCGACATGCAGGAGTTCATGATCGTTCCAAAAGGGACCTCGTCATTTTCTGAAGCACTGCGAATGGCGAGCGAAACCTTTCATCGCCTCAAAGAGCTTCTGAAGCAAAAAGGCTATTCGGCGGCAGTAGGAGACGAGGGAGGCTTCGCGCCTGACCTGAGATCCGGTGAAGAGGCTTTAGGTCTTATAACTGAGGCTATCGAAAAGGCGGGATATAAGCCTGGAGAAGAAATCGCGCTCGCCCTCGATCCGGCAGCGAGCGAGTTTTATGAGGAGGGAAAATACCACTTCAAAAAATCCGGCGAAGGCAAGAAATCCTCTGAAGAAATGGTGACGCTGTACACTCAGTGGGTGGAAAAATACCCCATTGTTTCCATCGAGGATGGTCTTGCCGAGGACGACTGGGAAGGGTGGGAGGCGCTGACCCAAGCTCTTGGGCGAAAGATACAGATTGTTGGCGACGACATTTTTGTCACTGATCCTAAACTGATTCGAAAGGGCATCGAAAGAGGGGTCGGCAATGCAGTTCTCATTAAGCTCAATCAGATCGGGACTGTCACCGAGACTCTTGAGGCGATACAGGTAGCGCGTAACAGCAACTACCGGGTGGTGATCTCTCATCGCTCCGGCGAAACCGAAGACACCTTTATCGCAGACCTGGCTGTTGCTGTAAACGCCGGGCAAATAAAAACGGGTTCCCTTTGCCGCTCGGAGCGGATAGCCAAGTATAATCGGCTCCTCGAAATTGAGGAGGAACTCGGAACGAGAGCCCGATTTCCATCCCGCTTCTGAAGGCTGTTCACCTTTTTTGTATTTTCTAGCGCGAGTCATGGTTAACACAATAGAGCCAAACCCTGATAAGTGTGGCCGCATATACCAGACTGGGAGTTGTTTGGACGCTGCCAACCTTCGGTCCCCTCTCGATGCGACTTTGAATCTGCTTGAGGAGCTGGGTGAGGAGTTTGTCGACGATCAAAAGAGAATCCAGGAACTGTGCGGTCGGCTCAGAGAGGAAAGATTTCACCTGGCCATCCTGGGTCAGTTCAAGCGGGGTAAGAGCACGCTGGTCAACGCTTTTCTTGGCGAACCGTTGCTTCCTGCCTCTGTTGTGCCCCTGACGTCTATCCCAACTTTCCTGCGCCCCGGTCCGAAGCGGCTTCTTCGGATCTTTTTTTTGGATGGCAGGGGTGAGGAGTTTCCGGATCTTTCCTGCGCTCAGGCAGCGGATCTCCTTGCGCGCTATGTAACAGAGGAGCGGAACCCGGAGAACAAGCTTGGCCTTGCCAGAGTCGAGGTGGAACACCCTTCCTCGCTCCTGAGCCAGGGAGTGATCTTGATCGACACTCCGGGAATCGGTTCCACCTTCCGGCACAACACAGACGCCACCTTGAAGTTTCTACCCCAATGCGACGCCGCTATATTCGTTGTCTCCGCTGATCCCCCGATTACCGAAGTAGAGGTCGGATTCTTGAAAGCCGTAAAGGGCAAAATGGCGCGGCTTTTCTTCGTGATGAACAAGATCGATTACTTGACTGGAGATGAGCGAGACCGCGCGGTGGAATTCTTCACAAAAGTAATAAAGGAACAGGTGGCTCCCACCGGAGATGGACCTGTCTTCTGCATTTCCGCCAGACTCGGCCTTGAGGGCAAAGTAGGCGGCAACAAGATGCTGTGGCAGGAGAGCGGGATGCATGAGTTGCAGGCTTATTTGCTGAGCTTTTTGGCCCGCGACAAGACGCGAACCCTGCAACTCGCTTTGGCGAAAAAAGCGCTTGATGTAGTGGCTGCCACCACGATGCGTGTCCGACTGCAACGCAGTTCTTTGCAAATGCCCCTGGACCAGCTCGAAAAGCGCATCCAAATCTTTGACGAAAAGATACGAGAGGTAGAGAGGGAGAGGATTGCGATAGGAGATCTCCTCGCCGGCGATCGGAAACGAACGGTAGAGTTCCTGGAGGAGAGGTCCGAAGAGTCAAGGCAGAAGGCCCGCAGTCATCTTGAGCGAATAACCAATGATATGGTTCTAAATGCTGAAAATCCTGGAGTTGCAGAACAAGGAGTCCAGGCTTGCTTAGCGGAAGAGATTCCCAATTTTTTTGAGGACGAGCTCAAATTGTTCTCAGAGGCTATGGGTCGGCGCCTTTCTGAAGCCTTGCAGCCCTATCAGGACCGTGCAGATAACCTTATAGAGACCATTCGGCGGACGGCGGCAGAGCTCTTTGATATCCCTTATCATGCCCCGGACAGCGTCGCCGCTTACGAAATTACGAGAGAACCCTACTGGGTTACTTATAATTGGGACACCTCCTTGGGTGCTCTGCCAATGGAAGCGGTCGACCGTTTTCTTCCGGCGCGCATCCGTATGAGACGGGTCAAAAGGCGGATCTCAAATGACATTGAGACACTGGTGGTGCGCAATGTCGAGAATATTCGGTGGGCAACGCTTCAGAACCTGGATCAGGCATTCCGCAGGTATGCTTCAGTATTGGACGAGAGACTTAAAGCAACAATTGAAGCCACACGGGGGGCGATTCAAGCCGCCCACCTGCGGCGCAAGGAGAGAACCGAGACGGTGCAGCCGGAACTCGAAAGGCTAGGGCAAAAGGGATCTGAATTGGCTAGGCTGGAAGAATCACTTTCCAAATTTGCGGATTCAGGAGGCGAAAATGGTTGAGACGGACGTTGCAAAGGCCTCCGCACTAAAGTTTGTCGTTTTACTCGGCATAGTCAGCCTTTTCGCCGATATGACCTATGAAGGAGCCCGCAGCGTTACCGGCCTCTATCTCGCCGTTCTCGGCGCAAGTGCGACGGTGGTGGTCCAACTTGCCGCTATCCCCTTGTTTCTCTTGGTCAAAAGGGCATGAACAAAGGTCACTCCTACTTCGAGCTCTTAGATGCGCTTAAAGAATCCGGCTGTCCGATTTGTAGACTTGTACAGAAAGATAGCCGCAGGTATCTTGACCACCTGATGTATGAATCGGTTTTGGATGTGCCCACAAGAATGCAACTGATGGGGTCTTTCGGTCTTTGTAGCTGGCATGCGTGGCAGCTTCCTTCCTTACCGCCGGTCTGTTCGCCTGACACGGGCTTCTCGATTTTCGCCTCGGATCTTCTCAGGAAATTCAGCCTTTTGGCCGTGGCGATCACGGAGGGGTCTCATCAAAAACGAGGTCTGAAATCGTTTTTCAGGAAGAAGGCCAGCCAGTTTCTTTCTAAAATAAAGGAGCAGGCTTGCCCAGCGTGTCTCCATGTAGGGCAATTCGAGTCTTACCATTTGAAGGAGCTAGCTGACTTCATAGAGGAGGACTTTCTCCAGGCTTATAGAGCCTCGCAGGGGATCTGCCTGCCTCATTTTTTTCTTTTGCAAGAGAACTGCTCTAGTCATCCTAATTTTCCGCTTCTCTTGGAACTGCAGCTCGTCAAGAGTCAATCTTTAAGGGGGGTGTTGGAGGAGTTTATCCGAAAGCAGGACTACCGGTTTCAACATAAAATCACATCGGAGGAGGCGAAGGCTTGGAGAGTAGCCATGGAGTTCTTAGCCGGAAAACCCGGAATATTCACCAACGAAATAGGACATGATCTGCTTCAAAGGTCACGAGCGGAAGGGATATCACCTGATAAAATCTCTCTGGCGCTAACCTCCTTTGACAGGCTTACGTTTAGAGAGTTAATTGGCGAAATGAAGACTGCGAAAGAGATCACTTTATACCTGAAGGAACCTCTCCCTGCTGATCTTTTCGAAGACCTAAAGCGACTTCTCCGCCGCGAGCAGCCTACGATAGAAGTTGTGGTAGAGGGTTTTAGCAACATCGGCTACCTCCAAGGCCTGCATGCCGCAGGCTTTTCTCTCTTTTACGGCCTTGGTCTCCCGGCTAAGACAATTGTTTTTTTGGGTCGCAAGCGGGGTTTTCTCATTGAAGATGCTGAGTTGAGTTCAGCCCGAGTCCTGAGGCTCCTAAAACGTGCTGAGGACCTCTACTTCAGTCTTCTCTGGCGCAGATTCGGCGTTGCGGTGCTCCTGTCGGGCTCGATCAAGGAAACCGATAAGGAGAAAAAACTCTTCTGTTTGATCGTGGAAGGGGGGCGACTGCAGTGGTGTCGTTTCAAAGACGCCGATACAAAGGAGCTTCCAGAGGTGGGGGCGCAGGTCGAGGTCTTTGCCTGGGAAAAGTGGAATAGCCACATCCTGGAGATCCTGGAACTTAGAGTGCTAGAACTTGAGGGGCAAACGGCGCCATGACGGATATCCCCAACATCCTCCTGATGGGCGGCGGCGCGTTTGTGGCGTCCGCGTTGGCCGCTGTGACTGGCTTCGGCGGCGCTGCTGTATTGCTGCCGATTCTCGTAGTGGTTTTTGGGGTGCGCGACGCGATCCCTATTCTCACGGTTGCCCAGCTTATCGGCAACGGCAGCCGGGTCTGGTTTAACCGGAGCGAGCTTGCGCTACCCGTAGTCGGTTGGTTCGCACTCGGCGGCGTCCCGGCCGCCCTCGTCGGAGGCGTGCTCTTTGCGTCCGCGCCGTTATCCTTTCTGAAACGGCTGCTGGGGATCTTCCTGCTCGGAACGGTGGCCTACCGCCATCTCGGCAAACAGAGATCGCTGCGACTCCCGCTGCGCGGCTTCGCTGTCATAGGGGCGGTCTTCAGTTTTCTTTCGGCTCTGCTCGGGAGCGTCGGGCCTATCATGGCCCCTTTCTTTCTTGTCTACGGGCTTGTGAAGGGCGCTTACATCGGCACGGAGGCTTTTGCGACAGTCGTGATGCATGTTACCAAGCTCGTAGCCTACGGCGGAACCGCGATCCTTACCCTCCAGAATGTCGCTGCCGGGCTCGCGCTGGGGCCGATCATGGTCTTAGGGTCGTTCATCGGAAAAAAGATCCTGGACCGGGTGCCGGAACGTCTCTTTGTGCTGCTGATCGAGGGGACCTTGCTCGTTGCCGGGCTTGGCTTCTTGATCTTTGGCTAAGGACACTTCGCCTGGACTTTGATCGTTTCCGCCTAGATGGACAAAGGCCACTCCTACTTTGAACTTTTAGATGCCCTGAAGGAAGTTCCCGCGACTGCAGCAACATTCAAGGTGTTTGCCTGGGAAAAGTGGGGGACTCAGGTTCTCTAAGTCCTGGACGTTCAGGTATTAGGAGCTAAAGGATTTTAACCATTGGTTTTCTCCTCCGGGATCAGCAAAAGAAGACACGCCGACAGAAAAGCCAGGGCCGCCCCGAAAAAGAAAGGTGCCGCTGCGCTGAACCACTGCCAGAGCAATCCAGCGATAACACTAGCGGGAAAGACAGTAACGCCGATCGCGGCGTTGAAGAGGCCATAGGCTGTTCCTCGGCGCTCGGATGGGACCAGATCTGCTACCAGGGCGCTCGCTGCTCCCTGGAAAGCGCCGTAGTAAAGGCCGTATCCCGCGTAGAGAATCCATGCATGCCACCAGACTGAAGCGAAAGCAAAACCGAGATAGATGAGAGCGTAAATAAGCCATCCCGCGACGATCAGACCGCGCCGGCCAAGGACATCGGAGAGCGCCCCTCCCTTAGTCGAAGAGAGGCTGATGACAAGATTAAAAGCCGCTACGGCGAGGAAGATCTCGACCGGCGATAAGCCAAGCGTTTGCGCTCGGAGCATGAGGAAGGCGTCGCTGGAGTTGCCGAGCGTGAAGAGAACCATGACACCGATGAAGGCCCAAAAACGGCCGCCCACCCGAGGCCACCCAAGAATAGGACCTGCGGCCGCTACGGATTTCGATCGCTCTTCCACCCATCCCGCCAGCACAACGACCGAGGCAAGACCTGGCAGGACCGCGAGGAGCACAAGCCACAAGTACGTCTCCAGGGTCAAGGTCAGGCTATCCCGTTGGCTTAGGTAAAGCACGATAGCGCCAGCCAGTAGGCCCATGACAGCGCCTGTCTTATCCATCGCTTTTCTGAAGCCGAAGGCCTTGCCGCGCTGCTCAGGTGGCGTTACATCAGCGATCAGGGCATCGCGAGGCGCGGTCCGGATACCTTTGCCAACTCTGTCCAGGAAACGAATGGCCAGTACCAGGCCCCAACCGGCAGTGCCGAAGTAGAGGAGAGGTTTGGTGAAGTTGGAAAGGCCGTAGCCGCAAAGGGTCAGGGCCTTTCTCCGCCCAATCCGGTCTGATAAGTAGCCTGAGGCGAGCTGAAACAGCGTTGCGGTGCTTTCGGCAACTCCCTCGATAAGCCCGATGATTCCAATTCTAACGCCCAGGACATTGCTCAAAAAGAGAGGCAGCGTTCGGACCGTTACCTCGCTTGAGAAGTCGTTTAGTAGGCTCACGACTCCCAGAGCGCGCACTGTCCGGTCAAGGGGGATTGATTGTCGTAGAACTTGAGTGGATTCTCTAACTGCCATCAGCCGTTCCTAGTCCCATAATAAGACCCGAAGGAGAAAGGGCTAGGCCCGGCCGATCCGCTTGCGCTTGTTCGCTATATAATCTACGACGATATAGTTGCCGATCTGGTCCGGCGAGGTGTAGAAGACGCGGCCCGTGTTCAAGCGCGAGAGCTGGTCGATAAAACCGCGCCGGTAGAAATCGGTCCCGAGCATGAAGGTGTTGATTTTGATGCCAGCCTGGGTGCAGCGCTTAACCTCTTTGAGTGTTTCCTGAACGATCCGCTCGTGCAGCAGCGCAGAACCCCAACCACTGTGCAGCCGGCCGCCCCGGTCCAGAGTGACGGCCGTCGGTTCGCCGTCGGTAATAAGGATGATCTGCCTGTTGGCCGCGCGCTGCGATCCCAGGAGCTGGCGGGAAAAGCGCAGCGCCTCCTTGATATCCGTCCCATGCTCCATGAAGTAGGTGATAGCTACTATGGAAGGCAGGTCCTCGGCTCGAATGATCTTGGCGTTGGAGCGAAAGGCGACCAGGTGCAAAACGTCTTGGGGGAATTTGATCTCTATCAGCCGGTTCAGGGCCAAGGCCACTTTTTTGCCCGCCTGCAGGGCGTCGTTCATGAGCATGGAGTAGCTGACATCGATGAGCAGGACGGTCTCACTGTCCGTGGAGAATTCCTGACGGTGGACGGAGAAATCTTTGGGTCCGATCTTCAAGGGAATACCCTGGCTACCCCCTTCTAAGGCGTTGAGCAATGTTTCGCTGATTTTTATATTGAGCGGGTCTCCGTACTCGTACCGCTTGGTCTCCTCCAGCCTGTCTCCCTGCACCCCCCTGAGCGGAGTGGCGTGCTGGCCCCAACGGTTTCGGTTGAGCATTTGGAAGATCTCTCTCAAGGCCTTGTCCCCGATCTTTCGCATCCCCTTTGGGCTAAGTCTGAGACCCTGTCCGGTTCGGATCAAGTAGCCTTCCTCTTCGAGGGTCTGTTCTATGCCTTTCAGATATTTGAGGTGTTCGTAAGCCTCCTCTCCCAGGAGTTGGCGGATCTCGTCGAGATCGATGTCGGAGAGGTTCCCCATGCTTCTTTGTCCCCAGCGGAGAAACTGTTCCAATTGTTTCAAGCGACCCAGGATCTGGCCCGCCTCGTTTGTCCCCATTCTCTGCGACCCCTGGAAAGGGTATTGATTCAGGAGTTCCTCCAAACGCTCCATCTGGCTCAGGGCCTCGCTTAGCCGGCCAAGCTGTTCCTGAGTCATAGAGTCGAGATTCTCCAAAAGGTTGTCCAGATCCTCAGCAGCAGCGTCCATCAGGTTAGGCAGGTTGTTAAGGAAATTCTCGTCCTCCAGGAGGCGATTCATCCGCTCCAGCATCTCCATGAGCCCCTGATAACCTTGTCCCGTGAGCTCCTGGGGACGCTGCATCCTGCGCTGGGAAATCTGCTCTCTCAACCTCTCTTTTAGTTCCTGATAGCGCTGCTGGGCCTGCTGCATCCTGCGCGCCATCTCTTCCATGTCGTTGGCGTACCGGCCGGAAAGGCGCTCCATGAAGTTGCGCATCTTCTCGTGATAGGCGTCAAGCTTTTCCGCAAGGCTGTTGAGTTTTTCGCTCAGCGCCTTCGCCTCTTCGGGCGTGAGCTTGAAGGAGTCCGGAGAGTACTTATCCAGCAGCTCTCTTTTCTTTTGTTCCGCCTCCCGAAGGAAATCCCTCATTCCCTTGACGGAACGCAGACCGTCTTCGGAAACAAGGCCGCGGCGCATTAAATCCCTGAGCGCCTTGTGTACGCCTTCTTCTTCTAACAGGCTGTCCGAGAGATGTTTGAGGATATCTTCAGCGGTGGGAAAGAGAATTTGTTGTGTACCGTCCCACTGGGTGTAACGGTGGATTCTCATCGATTGGACACTATAACCCAGATTGAAAAAGAAAAAAACAGTCAATGGGGGGTGCGCCTGTCCTTCGGAATTTCAATCTCAACGGGTTGGGTTCCCCGCAGCTTGCTGCGCAAAATTTATTCCCTTACCGAAGTCTGTCATTCCCGCACGCTTTTAGCGGGAATCCAGGCGATGTTAGGACTAGACCCCCGCTAGAGACATGCGGGGGTGACAACTGAGTAAGGGATTCTCGATTGGTCTGATACCCCGTCAGCTTGCTGCGGGGTAGTTCATTCCGCGCGTAGCGAGGATTAGGGGGTAGCCGAAAAACAGCGAATAAGTTAAAAAGGGTAGGGATCGCGAAACCCTGGAAAAGAGATTCCGCCATGATCGCCTCTCAGTATGTCATTATCGGGGCCGGCTTTGCCGGGGCCGCCACGGCCTACCACCTGGCGCGCCACGGGGTTAAAAATATTTTGCTCCTGGAGCAGGAAAAGGTGGCCGGAGTGCATTCCTCCGGACGCAATGCCTCCATGATCCGTCAGGTCGTTCCTGAGAATGCAGTAATGCGGTTGGCAAAGGAGGGCGCGGCTTTTTTGCGAGGCCTCCCCTCTGACTGGCAGATACCTGTGGACTTTCAGCGCAACGGCTCTCTCCTTTTAGGTAGTGGAGAGGGCTGGGACAGGCTGTCGCGTGATGCCGAGATGGCGCGGGAGGTTGGGATAGAGGTGGAATCCTGGTTGCCGGAAAAAGCGAAGGATTATGTTCCGGTGCTGAAAGACGCGGATTTTGATGGGGCTATCTGGTGCCCTACGGACGGCGTGGTTGATATACATGCCTTGCTCTCGGGCTATCTCAAAGCGGCCTTTTCTATGGGAACGCAGATCCGTTACAGCTGTGCTGTGCAGGGGATTGAGGTTCAGGATGGACGCGCGTGCGGAGTCTTAACAGCCGAGGGGCTGATCCGGGCTGAGACCGTCATCAACGCCGCCGGTCCCTGGGCAGGGGTAGTCGGAAAGATGGCCGGCGCCGTCGAGGCGCCCCTACGTCCCTGCCGTCGCCATCTCTTTGTTACCACTCCACTACCCTGGGTTGATCCGAAATGGCCGTTTGTCTGGGACGACGCGCACGGAATTTATTTCCGCCCTGACTCCGGCGGCCTGCTTCTGTGCCCTTGTGATCAAGACGAGATGGCCCCTGGTGACCCCCCGACGGACAGCTCGGTTGCGGAATTGTTGGCCGAGAAAATCCGGCAGCGGTTTCCCGGGATTGCCGATGTTGCCATTCGAAAAAGCTGGGCGGGATTGAGAACCTTATCGAGCGATGGTCGCTTCGTGATCGGCTGGGATTCCAAGGTGCGCGGCTTTTTCTGGGTCGCCGGTCTCGGCGGTCACGGGGTTACGACCAGTTCGGCTGTCGGCGCCCTGGCTGCGGGGCTGATCCTCGATCCCAGCGAGAGGAGGGGAGGGCCGTTCTCGCCCGGAAGGTTTGCCTCCTAGTAAACTTTAAAGATCTCTCGGAAGAGTTTTACATAGCGGTTGTAGTCATTAACCAGCGTCAAGTCGCTCGGCAGGATCGGAATGCCATTTATCAACGAGGGGGGGTCCGGCGGGACATCCGGCCTGTCGGGGATCCGGTTAAAGCTTTGGATGATCTTTGCCGCGTCTCTGGAGAGAAAAAAATCGATCAGCAGCTTCCCTGCGTTTGGATGAGCGGCCTTAGCCGAGAGAGCCACGGGATGCAGGTTTAACACGACAGGGTTTAAGGCGACCGATTCCACAGGCGCGCCTTGCCGCTTCATTTGTTCCGCCCGGTGCCCGTACATGGCAATGCCCAGCGGCATCTCTCCCGCGGCAACGAGCTGCGCCAGGAGAGTGTGGCCCGCTTGCATTCGGATATCTTGGGCGGCGAGCTTCCGCATATAGGCAATGCCCTTCTCTTCACCCATGAACTTGAGCATATTGGCGAACCATTCGTAGTCCTTGGCATCTAACACCATCTTGCCTTTCCATCGGGGATGGAGCAAATCATCGTAGCTCTTGGGCGCCTGATCTTTGGGGACCATGCGCGTGTTGTAGATCAAGATATGGGTGTTCGTGTAATGCGATGTCCAGTACCCTTCTTTGTCTTTAAAGCCTTCTGGAAAAAATTCCCTCTCCGGGGAATCGTGCTTCGCGTAGAAGCCCTTTAGGAAAAGGTGATAGCCGGCAAAACCGGTGAGTTCGATGACGTCCCACAGATGCTGGCCGAGCCGGGCTTCGGTCTCCACTTTGTTGAGCAGGGCCTCGTCTCCGGTGCGGTAAAACGTGGCGTCGATGGGCGGGTATTTCTTTTTGAATGCATCCACTACTCTCCCGGTTTCGGTCGCGTTCATGGTCGTGTAGAGGACCACCTTGCCCTCTTTCCTGGCCTGTTCTTCGAGGCCCTGGGCCATGAGGGGGGTGGCATGAAAAAAAGGATTAATCGCAGGAAATTCGCCAGCACGGTAATTGGCTTGCCCATGGTGATCCTCCTCTAACCTATCTGGGAGTTCTGAGAAAAATAGCCGCTTTCGCCATGACTTACCCCCCTAGTATATCTATGTCAACAGTGTTAGGCTTTACAAGCGCGAAAGCGCGCTTATACCTCAGACAAACGGCTATGCGTCCTAAAATCCTTGCCATAATTGCCGCAATCCTTTTTGGGCTGATCTATCTTCAAGCCCCGTCCGCCGGCACTCGCAGCCCGGACCTTCGGGCGGAACTGGTGGTGGTCCTAAATATGAATAGAGCCAATCCTCTGGGGGGGGAAATATGGCTCATGGACCTTAAGGGAAGATTGGTCCGGCGCATCACCAAAAATAATTATCACGAGGAGTCCCCCAAGTTTTCTCCCGATGGGAACAAAATTGTCTTTGTGCGAAATATGGGCGGTATCGTCCCGGGGGTTGGCCTGGACCCCAAATATAATGAGATCTTTGTTTACAATCTGCGCACGGGAGTCGAGAGCCGCTTGACAAAGAACAACGTTGAGGATGGTCATCCTGAATGGTCCTTCGACGGCAAATATATCGCTTTCCACTCTCGGCGTAATCACCCGGAAGGAAAGGCGACCCTCTGGATCATGGAGGCCGATGGCTCCCGCGCCAGACAAATCACCGGTTTCCAATCCGGAGATATCTCTCATCTTGACCCAAGTTGGGGACCTGACGGCCAGTGGCTGGCTTTCGTCAACTACCGGGAAGAGAACCGCTACCGTTACTCTCGCATCGAAAAGATTCGGATTGACGGCACCCAGCGGACCGTTCTTTCCTCCGGTGGAAAATTTGCGGGATCAAGCGGGGCAGAGAAA
>Ga0209211_10003015_pt1 | contig 28047 bp, 28 predicted proteins | sample RifGroA2_FD_183992 | JGI IMG/M metagenome (GOLD analysis project Ga0209211, IMG submission 183992) | Groundwater microbial communities from Rifle, Colorado, USA - Groundwater A2 (SPAdes) (version 2) | ecosystem: Environmental > Aquatic > Deep subsurface > Groundwater | place: Rifle, Colorado...
TAAACTTTAATTCTAAAAACTAATATTCAAATAACTACCAATACAACAGCAGCCATGCTGCCAATTTTGGCGAGCACAAATTTAGCAACACAGTCAAGTAGGGCCGGGCGACAATGTGCATAAATGGGATTATTTCTTCACAACAAGAAACATAAACTAATTGCTTACCAATAAACCCAGAGTAGAGGAGGCACAACTTATCCAATCTCTAAGCTAGTGCTCGCCGGCAGCATGGCTCTATCGTAAAATTATCTAGAAATCCTATATCTCTTCCAGGACATGCCTTCTTAATCCGACAGTGCCTACTTTACTGCAGTATGGGCAGCGTGCAGGAGGCTCTGATTTAGTCTTATCTTTATTAGTAAATTCATAATTGCAGTTTGAGCATCGGAATTTGACTACCATATCTACATGGAATATTTCTGAATATATAAAATTTTTGATTGGATTTTGGGTTTATTTGTATTCACTTCTAAGTGGTTAAAAAAGCAAAGCTTTATATATCTGTTCTTCCTAATAGGTATAAATTATGTATAACTAGGGAGTAGTTACAGAATTAGGGTAAGGGGGATTTTATTAAAATGAAGCAATTCACCATAACAAAAAAAATTGCAAAGCATGGCAGCCAGAGCATCATAGTCATACCTAGGATGCTGGAAAGCGAATTAAGGCCAAAAACCATAGTCAAGATAACTATTGACGTGATCAAAGAAGCTGATAATTCTGTATTTGAAAGTTCTCAGTTAGTTACTGCAGTAAAAACCTCTAAGGAGGTGCTTCTAAGATGAGCGAAGGTGGAGATTCAGGAGGAGATAGTGGAGGCGATGGAGGCCATGGTGGTGATAGTGGACACTCTGAAGGTGGGCATGAAAGTCATGGCGGAGAAGATCATGGCAATTATGAGCATGGTGGAGATGGCTATGGAAATAGTCATGATGATGGTGGTTCTGAAGAACATGGCGGACATGAAGAAGGTCATGGTAGCGATGAGCATGGACATAACGGATGCGAAAAGAAGTCAGGCATAACTTCCTATGAAAGAGATTATTCAGCTGCATTAGAAACAGGTATAGATGAAGAAAAGATGGTTGGATTAGTTGCAAAAATAAAAAATGGTGAGAATGTTGATTACACTTTAGATGAGATATCTAAATTAGAGGCACAGGTAAATTCTACTTTAGCTAAGATGCCGCACTCTACTTCAAGGGCTCAGAAGTTCAGGAATTACTCTAAATTGCTTGGACAGATATCACAGAACGGTACAAATACAGTGTTGAGCAACAGGGTTGCTAGAAAGATGAATGAGCATACTGAGCATGGATTGCAGGATGGAGACAATGTAATAATTTACGTGCATGGCTGGCAGCAGAATATCGGAAATCAAGTTGAGCTGTTGAAATTAGCTCAGCAGCAAGGCAAGCAAGTGATAACTTACGTGCATGACTTTAATGAAGACTTTGATTCAGTTGGTGAAAAACTGTATCACTTTATCAAGGAGATAGCTGGCAGGACAAGCGCTAGAGTTACTGTAATAGGTCATAGTGATGGTGGCAAGATAGCTTTAGCTGCAGCTCAGAAATTCGGATCAGAGCAGTATATAGAAAAAGTTATTTTGGTAGAGTCAGATGTAAACAACATGAGGGAAGCTAGCTTCAAAAAGCAGCCATTGTATCCAATGGTTTTGCCATTTGGAATTCCAGATGAAGCTTTGTTGGAAACTAAAGTTGGCAGAGAAGGGGCTTTAGGCAGATATAAGATGCCTTCACAGGTTCCAGTCTATCAAGTAATTGGAACAGGATTTGGTACAGGTGATGGATTAGTTCCAGTTGAATCTGCTGTGTATACTAGAGCTAACAGGACATATATGGATGCAGATGCAACTCACTTTACATATGCAGGCGGAGACAGGGCAGGCAATGAAAAAATATTATCATTTGCAGAGTTAGGTTGGAATAGTTACAATAAAGCAGCTGATAAGCAAGGAAGAGAAGCATATAGATGGAGTGATAATAAAAGTGCAAATGGAGAAGCTTCAAGCGTTTCACATTTCAGAAGTGCAAACAAGAATATTTCAAACATGACAAGAGTGCAGAAGATGCCAGGCAATGAATGGTATGAGTCAAAGAGCCATAGGGACAATAGGAAGGCGGCGTAAAATAGTTAAAATAAAAATTAATCCAAAAAATGTCAGAAACAACCAGCGACTCAAGCAGTGAATGCAGCAGCTGTGAAGGTAGCATAATAAATCATATGACAAATTTTTTTTCAGAAAAATGACAACAACAAAACGCAGAACTAGAATAGATCCGACAGATGTTATAGATTATCGCCTTAGCCATAGCTATGCAGAGACCTTGCAAGAATTTGGATTAACTCCTGGTAGATTTTTTACTGTTGTTAATGAAGCATATAGAAATGGTGATATTGGTAAAGATGGTAGAGAGCAATGCTTAGTCATTGAAAGGCCAACACTTAATGATTATTTTAGTGAAGTTAGAGATGGCGAAAGATCTAAATTACCTCATGGAACACATTTAGCCAAAGAAAATAATGCTAATTTGGTTGAAATAGTGTTAGAGCCTCTCGTATTAAAAACACCTGAAACTCCTGTATCAGAAGCACCTAAAACTCCTATCATCTATAAGGATGCATCCAGAGAGCAGAAAATTCAGATAATAAGAAACAGCGTTATAAATCATCCTGCTAAAGATAATGATTCATATAATGGCGCACAGCAATTCTTTTATGATCATGGCTTAGCAGGATTAATAACAGGTTCTCCTCATCTTAGAAAAAATAATTCGCCAATTGCATTATTAGAATTATATGACAAAGAGAGAAAGGTTGGGTTATTTGACAGAACTCAAGACACTTACTTAGGCAGATGGGAGATAACACAAAACGGTATGTGGCAAGGAAAAGATGGAAAAAAATTAGCTCTAGAAGCTATTGAAGATGCGCTATGGAAAATTCCTGGATATAGGAATGCATCAAGAGAACAAAAAATTCAGCTAATACGAGACCACGTTATAAATTATAAATCCAGAAATAATGATAAAACTGGTGCACAGCAATTCTTTTATGACTATGGCTTACATGGATTAATGAGTAGTTCTCATCATCTTAGAAAAAAAGGTTCTCCTATTGCTTTATTAGAACTATATGACAAAGAGAGAAAGGTTGGGTTATTTGACAGAACTCAAGACACTTACTTATGCAGATGGAAGATAAAAGAAAACGGTATGTGGAAAGGAAAAGATGGAAAAGAATTAGCTCTAGAAGCTATTGAAGATGCGCTATGGAAAATTCCTGGATATAGGAATGCATCAAGAGAACAAAAAATCCAGTTAATACGAGACCACGTTATAAATTATAAAGCTAGAAATGATGATAAAAATGGTGCACTACAATTCTTTCATGACCATGGCTTAGCAGGATTAATGAACCATTCGTCTCATCTTAGAAAAAGAGGTTCGCCAATTGCTTTATTAGAATTATATGACAAAAAGAGAGGTATTGGCTTGTTTGATAAGAGCAAAGGAGATTATTTAGAGATGAGAGAAAGAAATAAGTTAGATGATCGGAAGGTAGCGTGAAAATGCCAGAAACAACCAGCGACTCAAGCGGTGAATGCAGCACCTGTGAAGGTAGTGAAAACACTCAAGATGGTAATGATACAAATGATTTTGGCTTGGAAACAATTGTATCAAATGAAAGCAGTGATGGGGATTGTAGAAATGAAGATAGTGAAGGCTCTTTGGATGAAGAAAACGTCTTAGTCTATGCAGACAGATTGAATGTAGATAGTATAATAGAAGATGTTGATGCGTTAGAAATTGAAGCTAATGATAAATATTTTGCAGATGAATTAAAAGCGTTAGAAAAAGAAACAGGATTATCAGCAGACAAGATTTTGTATGACAAAAACTGGAAAGAAGTTGTTGCAGTTGCAAAAAAAGTAGAGTATAAAGATGGCAAACTCTATGCAAAATACAAAGCAATTTCCAGCTACAGATTTCAGGCAATGAAACAAGGGCTAGTAAAGCAAGAAGGATCACAAGGTTATGTTAATGGTGTTCTAATAACATCTGATGAAAAGATAGTTTTAGGAGTAAGAAATTCAATATTTTTGGATAAATTAATTTCTGTTGTTCCTGCTGGGCATTTGAATGCAGATAGAGCAGATGATGTGCTTAATAATAGCTTTTACTCTGAGTTAGAACAAGAGCTAGGCGTAAAAGGAAGTGATATGGATGTTATTGGGTTGATAGGACATCAGCATATTACTCAAGGAGAAGACACTTATGTGTTTACCTACGGGGCAAGAACCAATCTGACTTTTGATGAAGTTAAAGCAAGGCATCCAAGTGCAAAAGATGCATTTGAGCACAGCAGATTGCAGTATCTAGATAATAGTTTGCCTGCTATAGAAACAGCAATCGCTGAGCTAAAAGATCAGATGACTCCAAGCACATTAGGAAGCTTAGAGATATTAGCTGATCACAAGAGAAACCAGGGAAGTGATTGTGGCAGTTGTAGTGCAAATAAAATACGAAGCAATGCAAGCAATTTATCAAAATATAATGCAAATAATGTGATTGCTTTACCGACAACACCTGAAAATATATTTGAAAAGTATAGGATGGCTGCTTAATGCTTAAAATCTGTCGTCTAATTTAAAAATAAAACATCGGAAATAATTGGAAAATGAACGAAAGATTGCTTAAATTCGGCGGAAGCTCAGTATCTAATGCGCGTAACATAGCGAGAGCTGCAGACCTTGTTGTTGACGATTATCTTGATATGGATTCTCAAAATCATTATTCACATGGTAATAACTTTGGAGTTATTGTATCTGCATTAGGAACTCCTCCAGGCAAGAAAGGCCCAAAAGTGACTGACCAGCTGTTGTCAGCAGTTTCTGCTATCAACAAAGAAGATTTAGATGCAGCATTAAAAAATATTTATGTAGTTAGAGATCTACATTACAATATATTGGAGGAGCTAAGGCTAAGCAGAAGTTTAGTTGACTCTAATTTCTCAGCTCTTGAGCAGCTTGCAAGGCAGAGCGTTAAAAGATTACAAGATGGTCAGCAGATTGATCTAAAGGAATTATCAGATTCGCTTGTGGCAGCAGGAGAGCTCTCATCTACGCCGATACTTGCTGCATTAGTTGAGAGAAAGCTAGGTGAAGCATATAAAAAATTAAAAGAAAAAGAAGGCAATCATGGATTAACAGAAAACGAAAGAAAGGCATTAGCAAAACTAGAAAGATGCAATGGGTCTTATACAGTTAATGTAGATCCTGGAGATGCAGGCTTTATCACAGATTCAAATTTTACCAAGGCTGCATTGTTGGATACCAGCCTTGAAACTGATATTGCAATGCATTACCAAAGCTTGCGTTCAAGAAACCCAAACAAGATCTTATTTTATGCGGGATTTGTTGCAAAGGATGTTCAAGGAAGAAGGACTACTCTTGGGAGAGACGGCTCAAATGTCACAGTAATCGCATTAGGATCAGCCATAAAAGCTTCAGGACTCACTATCTATACAGACACAGATGGAGTGTTAGTTGCAAATCCCAAAATTATCGGCGGAACCCAGACAGTCAGGCATTTATCCTATGATGAAGTCGTATTTTTAGCTCAATCTGGCGGCATGAAGGTTGTGCAGAACAATTCTTTAGACATATTAAAGAAAAAAGAATATCCGCTTAAGATAGTTGTAAGAAACTCATTTAATCCAAACGACCCAGGGACAATAATCTCTCCATATTCTGAAAAATCAGGACCTAAGATAAAAGGAATTGGCATAATAGAGGATGTAGTCTACAAGGAATTTGCATTGGAGGAGCCTGATGATTTTGGTGTTATTGAAGAGTCAATTGAAAGATATAAAGATGTAAGACTATTATATTCTGCATGTGAGCGAAAAGATGGAAAATTGGTTGGCAGATTCTTGCTTGCAACAAATCCAATTAAAGACAGAGATAATGATGCCTATTTTGGCAAAGGCCTTATTGATCACATTAAAAAAGAAGTGTATGATGATATGCCAGGTAGATTTGATGATGACAGCTATATGCATGTTCCTGACTGCGCTCTAATCACATATTGCGGAGAAGGCTTAGGGGCATCTGACTTAGATTTTGCGAAGGTAGTGGAAACTGTTGCAAACGTTGAACATAGAAGGAATAGCAAAGCAAGTGTGCATCACCTGCCTATTTTCAGGAACAGTGATTCCGTCCAGGTAGTTGTTCCAAAAGAAAGCGTAGATGAGATAGTGAGAACCACTTACAACCAGATGAAGAAGATAAATATTGTTCTATATGGACTAGGGAAAGTTGGAAGCAATTTCCTAAGAGAGATAATTGCCAAGTATGATGAACAAGGATTTAATGTTGTCGGAGTAGCAGATAGCTCAGGAGTTCTTGCAAAGATAGGCGGATTTAATAATATAGATCTAGGGATTATTCTTGAAGGCAAAACTAAAGGCAGAAAAATGGATAATTCTCTTTATCCAAGTGAGATATTTGGCGCAGAATATCTGCCTAACAGCGAACTTAGAAAAGTTCGTGATATGGAAAAAGGGGATTTTGTATTAGTAGATGCAACAAATGATCCTAATATGCTCAGCATCCATCTATATGCTTTACATCTTGGCATGGATATAATTTCAGTAAATAAAACACCTTATGCATTGCCGATTGCATCAAACGGAGCTAAAGAAGAAACTCAAAAAAAAAGAAGAGAAAGATTCTATGTAAATAATCTGTTTAGGGCAATTTTTGAGGGAAGAGAACATGTGAAAGGAACCGTCGGTGCAGACTTAGGTGTGCCTACAAATCTTATAGAGATACTTGCAAAGGATCATGCATGGGTGCTTGCAAAAGATGCAAAAGATCGTGCATACATTTCTGTAAGAGGCTGCATGAGCGGAACATTAGGATACACTGTTTCAGAATTAGATAAAGGAAAAAAACTCTCAGAAGCGATTGATGATGCAGTAAAAAAAGGCTTCACAGAGCCAAAACCATTTGATGATTATTCAGGCAGAGATGTGCTAAATAAAATCCTGATACTCTGGAGAATGATAGCAACAAGATCAGGGATTGATTTAAATGACTGTGAGATTGAGCATTCCTCATTTATCCAAGTTGTAGTAGACAGATACAATAAGGATCATACAGATAAGTTTGACTTAGATGCAGTTGCACAGCTTAAAGGAGAAACTTTTGTAGAAAGGATGAGAAGTTTGGATGACTCATTTGACCAGATAAGAATAGAAGTTAAGCAAGACCATACACTAAGGTATGTTGCTGAATTAAGTTATGATGCTGAAGCTAGAAGATATAAGATTTCTGTAGGCTTAAAAGAAGTCCAGAAAGAAAGCAGATTGGGAGAGTTGACAGGTCCAAATAATCTTGTTCTGTTTAGTGTCAATGGTGAAAGCTTTAGGTCTTATGGTCTAGAGCCAGGTCCAGGAGCAGGAGTTCCAGAGACAACAAATGCAATCATGCATGACTTAGAAGAAGTTGTTAAAGTATATAGAGGATCCTCTCAAAGAAGAGTGCTAGCTGTTCCTGAGAATCATTCTCATAGAGAAAAAGGTCCAAGAAAATCTGATCCATTATATTATTCACCAAGAAGAGATGCTGCGCGAAGGAAAGGGATTCCGCTGCTGTGAATATAGATGATGATAGGATAAACAAAAGGTAATTAAATATGACACAAGAACCAGAATCAATAGATGATACAGTAATAAATGACTTGACACTAGTCCGTTTTCTTGCTGATAAAAGTGGAAATAAAAAAGGATTACAACTGCCTTTATCCTCAGAAGTAGGATTTGAGCAAGCGTCTACTTCACCTGAATATCATCTATTGGGTACTACGGAAAATGGAAGAGTGCATTCAGATTTCAGGGGATCATTACCAGATATAGTTAATGGAAGAATACTTGATATTGGCTGCAGTAGAGGAGAAACCACAAATGAGCTATCAGGGAGATATAAAGAATCAGAAGTTATTGGCATTGATATCAACAGAGCAGCTATTTCTGAGGCAATTGCTTCAAGAAGAAAAGGAAAATTCCAAGTTGCAAACGGTTACTGCCCGCAGCGTTACTTTCCTGAAAAAAGCTTTGATGCAGTGTTTATGATGAATAATCTGCTTTATGCAATTGATAAGCTTTCAGATGATAGATTAGCAGAGATATTAGGCAATGTTAAGTCAGTTGTTAAGCCAGGAGGCTATCTTCTTATCTCAGGTAAGCGCCAATATTATGTATTTAAAATTGCAGATGATATAGTTACTTTAGAAACTCCTTTGTCGCAAATTCATGAATCATTTACTGGGAGAGTTTATGGCGCAAGACTGACGAATGCGCTTGGATGTGTTGTTCCTAAAGAGATGGAGGATTTTGATTGGCTTTTAAGAGAGGGTGCTAAGCATATTAAGGAATATGAACGAATACTTGACTTAGTTCCAAGGATAAAAGAGAATGCCTTATATAACTTCTTGAATAGAATTGGTAAAAAAATGAAAGAGGCATCTTAAAAATGCTAACAACAGAACAAGAGCAGATCGTGCAAAGGATTAAGGATATAGGGAAGGTATCTACAGGTATAGCTGCAGGATCATCCAAAGGGCTTCCGAGGAAAGGATTGGGCATCTGTTATGTTGAAGGACAGACATATTATGCATTTAAGCAAGAGATGGTAGAGGAAGCTAAAAAATATCTAACAACTGACAAAGAGATTCCTAGGGCGATTGGAGAGTTTTTGATTAAAGAAGCAAGAGATGAAGGATGTGAAAAAGCAGAAAACTTGACTAGCAATGTTACTGCAACTGGCTTGGAGCTATTAGTTGAATCAAGTGCAAGTACTGATGATATATCTTCTATCATGTTAGCTGGGCTAAAAAGAGATAGCATCCCTAATCAAATCATAAGGAGATATCATACAGCAATCAGACCAATCATCCCAAAATTAATGTACAGGAATCCTGCGCTTTATAGTTCAGTGATGGATGCATGCACTAGGGCAATAACTCCAGACTTACTTTTGAAAGTTTTAAATGATGAGGGCAAACCAGCTACAACAGTTGAAAGCATAAGAATAAAGCTGGATAATGGAGAGCTAGAGAGAGAAATTAGGCAGAGTATGCCCAATAGATTTTTTAGAAGAAAGAAAGCAATTGAACATATAACTGCTGAAATAGGGCGATATCAACAGCAGTTTGCTATGTTCCTCTCACCAAGTTATGAGCATTACCCACATATCACATCTATTTTAGATGCATTTGAAGAGTATCTTGGAGCAGGGCTTTTTGCTGAAAAAGGATATAATGATGTAAGAACAACTGTCCAAGATACAATACATACAAGGATACAAGCTTATGATAAGATCAGGAAAGATTTAGATGTCTTAAAAGAAAAATTAATAGCAGGCAAATAAAAGCAATAATTTTATATTAGTTCTATTGTCTTAATATTCATAATTTTACTATTGGTTAGTTTGAGGGGTAGCTTATGCTTGAATACGATAATTACAGCAATTATAATAATTGGGATGAATTCTTGCAGGAATATAGCTTAAAGTATGGGGATAAAATAGTCTTGACTTACACAGAAGATGACAGAAAGGTAACTTGGAAGGAGTTTTATGATAACATAAATAAAATTGCTGCCTTATTCAATAAATCAGGAATAAAAAAAGGCGACAGGATCTCAATATTAACAAGGAACTCGCCAGAATTCATCTATTCCTTTTTTGCTGCAATGAAGTTAGGCGCAATCTTTAATTCTATTAATCCAGATTCAAGCGAAGCAGAGATTGAATTTATATTGAATGATTCTGGCACTAGTATAGTAATAGTTGATGAAGAGAATTATAAGAAAGTAAATGAAGTTAAAGATAAAGTTGCTTCGTTAAAGCAGGTATTTGGAAATGGATTTAACAGTAATGAGGTAATTATTTTAGAAGAATATATTAGGATTAATAATACAAATATTTTCTCTGGCGGTAATTCTTCTCTTTCAGATGACTGCCTAATCATGTACAGCTCTGGAACAACAGGAAAGCCAAAAGGCATTGTGTTAACTCAGCAGAATATAATGGTTGAAGCGTTTTCGATTGCAAGAGCTTGGCATTTTAACGAGCAGAGTGTTGGGATGTGCACTTTGCCTTTATTCTTCTCTGGAGGATTGATGCCTGGGTTTTTGGCAACCTTAGTTGCAGGAGGTAGTTTAGTCATGCAGAAGAAGTTTTCAAAAAGCAGATTCTTCTTAAATATTGTAAAGTATAGAGTGAGTTATACGAATGTTGTGCCTACAATACTTTCGATGTTGTTAAATCCACCTGAGGATATTAGTAGTTACGATTTATCAAATTTTAAGTTACTAGCATGCAGCGCAGCTCCTTTGCCTGTTGAGTTGGCTGTTAATTTTGAAAAGCAGTTTGTAAAATATTCAGAGGGCTTTAAGGTAATTGAAGCATATGGGTTGACAGAAAATAGCTGCTGGTGCACGATGAATTCTGTTGAAAACAGAAAACTAGGAAGCATTGGTAAGTTAATGGATGTTTGCGAGATTGCAATAGTAGATGATAAAGGCAATTTCTTGGAAGTAGAGGATAAAAATAAGACAGGGTGTGTAGATGTTAGAACAAAAGAAGGCGAGATTGTCGTAAAAGGGGAGATTATTTTCAACAAATACTGGAATTTGCCTGAAAAGACTTCTGAAACTAAAAAAGATGGTTGGATGCATACAGGTGATCTAGGAAGCATGGATGTAGAAGGAAATGTGTATATCAACGGAAGAATCAAGGAAATCATAATCAAAGGCGGAGAAAAAATATCTCCAAAAGCAGTTGATGATGTTTTCTATAAACATTCTGCGGTTGTAGATGCAGCAACTATCGGGATTCCTGATCCAATCTATGGTGAGGAGATTAAGACGTATATCGTGAAAAAGTCAAAGGTTATTGTTAGTGAAGCAGAGCTTATAATATATGCGCAGAAATTCTTTTCTGAGTTTAGATCTCCAAAATATATTGAGTTTGTGGATGAGATTCCTAAAGGACCATCTGGCAAATTATTGAGAAGGGAGTTATTGCAGATGCATCTGGACAGAAGTAATAAACCATGATAAAATTAAATAATACTACTAATTAACCCAAAGAATAATTTTTATTTACTTTCCTCAATCTTTCTTTTCGCAACCAAAGTATTCTCTAATAACATAGCGATCGTCATCGGGCCTACTCCTCCAGGCACTGGAGTTATCCAGGAAGCTACTTTCTTTACATCATCAAAATCAACGTCGCCAAATAACTTTCCATTTTCGCGTGTAATGCCTACATCAATCACAACTGCTCCCTGTTTCACCATTTCTTTGCTGACTAAACCTTTCTTGCCAACAGCACTAATTAAAATGTCTGCTTTCCTGCACTCTTCAATAAGATCCTTTGTCTTGGAATGACAAATTGTAACCGTGGCATCTCTTTCTAACAGAAGAACAGCAACAGGCTTTCCTACAATATTGCTTCTTCCGATAACGACAACATGCTTTCCTGCAATTTTGCAGCCAATCTCATCTAATAATCTGACAACTCCTTTTGGCGTAGCAGGATAAAGGTATTTGTTCCCACTTAGAAGCCTGCCAAAATTGACTGGATTAAAGCCATCAACATCCTTCTCTGGAGAAATTGCTTCAAGAACTTTCTGCTGCGAGATGTGCGCAGGCAATGGAAGCTGGACAAGAATACCATGCAGCTTTTTGTCTTTATTTAATTTGCTTATTTGCTTCAGAAGATCTTTTTCTTGAATATCTTCTTTCAATTCGTATTTTTCAGAATAGAAGCCTGCATCTTGGCAAGCCTTTTCTTTTGAGTTCACATAAACAATACTTGCAGGATCATTGCCAACTCTTACAACAGCCAAACCTGGCTTTGTCTTCATAGGGGCAACTTGCTGTTTTATATTTTCCCTGATTTTCTGTGCAATCGCTTTTCCATCGATTATTTTTGCTGGCATATGGTTCCAGATTCATACTAAGAATATAAATTTTACTGAAATAATGCAACTTTTTAAAAAATCTAGAACAATCCTTCAACCTTTCCATCTTTATTAAGAGTTATCTTTTCAGCTGCAGGGGTTTTTGGCAATCCTGGCATTGTCATTATGTTGCCGCAATATGCTACTATAAATCCTGCGCCTGCAGCAATCTTTGCGTTTGTGACAGTAAGCGTAAAATCTTTTGGGGCGCCTCTTAATATGGGATTGTCGCTCAATGAAAGATGCGTCTTTGCCATGCAGATAGGAAGCTTTGAATATCCATTCTTTTCAGCTGTTTTAATTACAGCATCTGCTTCTTTTGTATATCTGATATTTTTTGCGCCGTATAGCTCTTTTGCAATCTTCTCTATCTTTTTCTTGATAGGAGAACTTGTATTGTACAAATATTTGAAATTTGACTTATTATTAATCAGCTTCAGCAAAATCCTATCTACACCAATGTTTCCAAATCCGCATTTATGCCATGCTTCAGATAACAATGCATCAACATTTCTTGCTGAGCAATAGTCTATTATCTGCTTTATCGCAGAATCATTGTCATCTTTAAATTTATTGATTGCAACTACAACAGGCAGGTTAAATTTCTGTATATTTTCAATGTGCTTGCCAAGATTATCTATGCCATTTATCCTCAATGCTTTGACTGTGGCTACAATAACAACAGCATCTGGCTTTAATCCTGCTTGCCTGCATTTGATATTAAAGAATTTCTCTGCGCCAAGCTCTGTAGCAAATCCAGCTTCAGTTATCACTATGTCTGCTAATCTTAATGCAAGCTTTGTTGCAACTATGCTGCTGCAACCATGCGCAATATTTCCAAATGGTCCACAATGGATAAATGCAGGAGTGTTTTCATATGTCTGTACTAAATTTGGCATCAAGGCATCTCTTAATAAGACTGCCATCGACCCATCTGCCTTAAGCATTTTTGCAGTAACTGGTTTGTTATTTTTTGTGTATGCAACAATTATTCTTCCTAATCTAAATTTTAAATCATTTAGGTCTTTGCTTAATGCAAGAATTGCCATCACTTCAGACGCTGCTGTGATCTCAAAGCCTGTTAAGTAAGAGTATTCAGTTTGAGATTTATTCTTTTTTATTTTGTTTTTATCCAACTTATTTTCAATCAGTATATGCCTTAATGCCCTATCATTCATGTCTAATGCGCGTTTCCAGATAATTTTGTTTGTATTGATGTTTAGTTTGTTGCCATGATAGAGGTGGTTGTCAAGCATTGCAGCAAGAAGATTATGCGCAGCAGTGATTGCATGTATATCGCCAGTAAAATGCAGATTGATGTCTTCCATAGGAAGCACTTGTGCGCAGCCGCCTCCTGTTGCTCCTCCTTTTACTCCAAATACGGGACCTAAGCTAGGCTCTCTTAAGCAGACAATGGCCTTTTTTCCTAATCTAGCAAACGATTCAGCTAGTCCAACAGAAGTGGTTGACTTTCCTTCTCCGGCACTTGTTGGAGTGATTGCTGTGACGAGAATGAGTTTGCCTGATTTTTTGTTATTTCTAGGTTTGTTTTTTTTTGAATTTTCATCCAATTCTTTTAACAAATCAAGAGAAACTTTTGCTATATGGTTGCCGTAATACTTTAGATATTTCTTATCAATGCCTGCACTTTCAGCTATCTCACCTATATCCTTTAACTTAGCAGCTTGTGCATATTCCAGGTTTGAATCAAAGTTATTTGCCATTTACCTTAATTTTTGATTATTGCTGTTAGGTAGAACTTGGTCCATGTCAAAAATAACAATGCAGTTATTAACTCAATTATTGATGAGATGTTTGGAGATAGGTTCTGCAATGGATAAGATGATGCTATCAAGATATACAATCCTGAACCTACAAATAGATAAGATGTCACTAGCTTGCTAAAATTCTTTATCAGGTTATTTGTTGCTTTTACAAATGCATCTCTTATTTTCTGCGTTCTTACAAAATTAAGATATATTAAATTTGTTAAGGTTATTGCAAAAAATCCGATCGGAGCAATGATAAATATAAAGAATATTGCGTTCAATAAAATGTAAATAATAACATTAGCGCCTATGCTTATAAGGTATTCGCTCATATTTTTGATCACAATAGATATCACTGCCAGTATAACTGCAATAATTGCTGTAAATATCAGATTGATCGGTTGCCAGATGATATTTAATAGAAAAAACCTCTTTAATCCTTGGATACTGAAGTTCTTATTCTCTATTATCAGCCAAATCACTAATCTTGACAGTGTCCAGCAGATGAAAATCAGTAATAAAAATAATATTGTGTAGATTATTGCGTTTCTTATCAATACATTAAGCGCTATGGCAGAAGGCTCAAAAGTGCTCAAGTCTGCGCCAGAAGTAGCTCCAGCCATCACTTCCTGGACATTTACTCCGGCAGCTTCAAGGCCTTTAAAGATATATGAATTCCATATATTAAATGCAAAAATGATTATCAGCCAGAATATGAGGTCAAACAATACTGCATAGATGAAGTTTGCATTAAGTTTTTTAAATGAAGCAATGAATAATTTCCAGTTCTCTTTTGCAAATTTCTTAAAGCTCATCTTATCCCCTCTTTTTTATCATACTACTGGACAAAGTTTATATTATTTTGCTTTTTTGCTGTATAGATAGCTGTTAACATCTGCTAAGCTATTAAATTCCAAGCTCATTCTTCCAAAACTTGCAAACATGCTCTACTTTATTTGATGCAATCCCTGTGTATAGCTCAGGGTTCTTTAGTATAGAGACTTGTTTCTTGTTGAATTTTTTGATATATGGATGAAGCTCTTTTTTAGCGAAGAAAAGTTCAGTAAAGTTCTTTTTGCCATGCTGGGCTTCTAATGTTATCTCCCTGACTGCTTCATGGGCATCTGGATGATTATGCGCAGCTAACAATATGTATGCAGGTTCTGCTGCTATCATCTTTTTGTTTTTGTTGAAGTTTCTTGCCAAACTTTCTTTGTCTACTACAATGTTGCTCATGACTTTATTTAATCTTACAGTGCTCACAACTAATCCGGCGACTATTTCCGGCAGGAATCTCTGTGAAGCAGAGTTAGTCAAATCTCTCTGGTGCTCGCAGATCTGGTCCATGTAGACAGTTGTCATCCTCGGCATGAACTCTTTCCACATTGATTTTACGTTCTCAAAATTGATTGGATTTCTTTTATGTGGCATTGTTGAACTTCCTACTTGCTTTTGCCCAAATGATTCTGCAATCTCATTTATCTCGCTTCTCTGGAGATGCCTCATATCATCTGCCAAATTTGCCAATACGCTGAATGAGCTTACGATTGTGTGCATGTAATCGGCAATAAATTCAGGCTCAACTATCTGAGAGCTTTGTGTAGAAGCTTTTAATCCAAGTTCATCTAGGATTGCGTTCTCTAATTTCTCTGGATTATCAAAGAACAATGAAGATGCATTGTATGCTCCAACTGCGCCAGAGATTTTGCCGCGCAGATTTTTTGATGCACGTTTGATTGCTAAGATCCTGCAGCCTAATCTTGAAACATAAGCAGAAATTGTAAAACCAAAAGTGATAGGCTCTGCGTGCTGGCCATGTGTTCTGCCTATTTGTAAGGTGTCTTTTTCTTTTTGTGCAAGAGTTATCAATGTCTTTTCTAGCGTTAAAAGCTCTGGTATGATCACATTGTCTGCAACTTCTTTAAATCTTAATGCATTTGCAGTGTCAAAAATGTCAAAGCTTGTTGTAGTGAAATGAACGTAAGGTTTTGCTTTTTCACTCACATTATCTCTTATCTGATTTACTAGTGCGCGAATATTGTGCTTAATCTTATCTTCCTCTCTATATACTTCCTGAGCTCTTATTTTCTTTACAGCAGCAGCAACCTCATCTACAACTTTCTGGTTGCAAATTCCTAGCTTTGAGAATGCCCTAACTAATGCCAATTCAACATTTGCCTGGTATCGAATGAATGCTTCTTCGCTCAGATATTTGCCAAGCATCTCCTGTATCTTCTTGTCTCTGCCATAATATCTGTAATCTAATGGTGAGATGGTGTCAAATAACCTGATTGTCTCATCCTGTGTCTCTAATGGCATGTCGCTGTATAGTAGATGTTCTATTTTTCTGAACAGTTCATTATCTTTATTTAATCTTATTATGCGTTTGTTCTTATCTTCCTGCACGCTGACAAGTTTGTTTTTTATGAACAAAGTTATACTATCATGAGCTTTTGCAGGGCTGCAGTTTAATCTTGCAGCGATGTCTCTTAGATGCAGACCATTCGGCTCTTTGTACAGTAAGTCCAAGATTTCTAAGTTCTTTTTTGTGAAGATCTCTGTGATGCTCATAGTGTAAAGAAAAATCGTTCGTTATTTATAAACCTTATTATTTTTTTGAGAAGAAAGTGTTTGGTAATACCCGGTACCACAACTACTATTAACTATTACCTATTTTAATTTTTACTGGAGAAACTCTAAATTTATCTAACATTCCTTGTATAAAATATACATTAACTGTCTGGTCAGTTCCTATCTTATACTCTTTATGCAGGCTATCTAAAATATGGTATAATCCAAAAAGTATCCCGGTTTCTCTTTCTGTTATGTTTTGGAAATATCTTCTTTTCAATCCTTCTAAAGCTATGCTTACTACATTAAGTATTGCATCGTATCTCTCTTGCGGTGATTTTCCATCTAACCTCTTTGAATCACTATACCAAAGTCCTACAGCATATTCAGGTTTTACATTTATTTCATGCACAGCTTGAATAATCTCTTCTAATAATCTAGTTGAACTCTGTTTATTTTTCTGATGTCCAGGTTGGAGCTCTACAACTTCATCAAGTGGTGTCATATCTGAGATAGCTAAATGAGCATTTGTATTAAAAGACATCGATGTACCAATTGGATAAAAATGGTGTATTTCTCTGCTTTTCTTTCCTTCACTATCTCCATAAAGAACATCTACTTTTTGTCCATACTTCAAGCCTTGCCTTGCTGTCAGAGGTATAGTTGCACAGATGCCTTTGAGTCCTTTTACTCTAATCAATCCTTTGTCCGGATTTGTTACACTTGCCTCATATGTAATCCCATATTGTGGTGTATTCATATTAAGATTAAAAATGTGTATATTTAAAAAATTATCGATGAAAAAAGTTAATCTCCGATAAATATATAAACTAAATATACATCTAATGCTATTACAATGCAAAAGAAAACATACAATTTTACTGTAGTTATTGAGCAAGATGAAGATGGCTATTATGTAGGCAGTGTTCCTTCTCTTAAAGGTTGTCATACACAAGGAAAGACAATGGACGAATTATTAATTAATGTAAGAGAAGCTGTAGAGTTATGTCTAGAAGTAGAGAAGGAATTTCGAGAAGAGCATTTTATTGGGATACAGCAGATACAAGTTAAAGCATAAAGTAGAGGTTAAAACATGAAATTGCCTCAGTTATCTGCTAATGAACTTATAAGAATTCTTAGAAAGCTAGGGTTTGAGGAAATTAGGCAGAAAGGAAGCCATAAATATTTCAGGCATCCAGATGGCAGAGCAACTGTAGTTCCAGTACATCCGGGAAGAGATATCGGCATCGGCTTATTAAGGCAAATTCTTAATGAAATAGAAATAAGCAGAGACGAGTTCTTCAAGTATCTCTGAATATTGCGTAAAATTTTTAAATCCCTTATATCTTCTGTAGTTAAGATGATAGAAACACAAGCAGCCGTAGCAATAAATGAAACTTTTGTACAACAATTAGCTTATGGCATTATTAATTCTCTTGATGACTTACTTGAACGTGGAGATGTCGCAACTGGCGATAAAGGTGACATTGAAGCCTAAGAGTTCTCCGTAAGTATTAATTCTTATTTTATTATCTCCAATATATCCTTGCCTACAATCTTATTGCTTGCAACTATGTTGCCGTCATTAAAATGCCATGGCTTTCCTTTGTCATTTGTAACTTTGCCGCCTGCTTCCTCTACAATCAGGCATCCTGCAGCAATATCCCATGAATGCAGATTAGATTCCCAGAAGCCATCAAATTTGCTGCAAGCAACATAACACAAATCTAATGCTGCTGTACCGTCTATCCTAACACCTTGTGCGCCGCGCGCTAGGATTGCGCCTATATTACTGAGATTGTTATGCATCCAGTGGTCTCTTTTGTATGCAAATCCTGTGCATAATAAAGCGTGCTTTAGTTTTCTCTTTGAAACTGAAATCTTTTGTCCATTGACAGTTGCGCCTTTTCCTTTTTCTGCAAAGAAAAGCTCGTTTGTTATAGGATTAAAAACTGCGCCTAGAATGACTTTTTCCTTGTATGCTAATGCAATAGATGTGCAAAATTGCTGGTAATTATGCGCAAAATTAGTTGTGCCATCCAATGGGTCGATAATCCAGAGATAGTCTGAGCGGAAATCAATAGAAGCATCTGGATTTTTTTTGTTTGAATGCAAATCTAAACTTTTTTTGCTTATAACTTTGCCGGATTCTTCTCCTAAGATATGGTGCAATGGGTAGCGCTTGTGGATTAATGAAATTAATCTGCTTTCTGCTCTAAGGTCTGTGTCTGTGACGATTCCTTGGTCACCTTTAGAAGTAATGCTTTTGGATTTATAATAACCTGTTCTTAGTATTTTTCCTGATTCTCTTGCCAGCATCAAGATGAATTTTCTTAAGTGAGATAGATTGTCTTGTGTCATTTTATGTATCTTTCAAATTTTAATTATCATATCTTGACTTCTAAAACTATTAGATCTTTTTTTAATTGTTCTGCATTCTGAAATAATATTGTCTTGATCTTAAGTTGAGCTGCAGTATCTAAGTTTTCTTGCTTATCATCAATAAAAATTGTCTCTTCTGGCAGTATCTTTGTTATTGTCTTATCTTCTTTATTGCTATTTATTTCCTTCAGCACGTGCTCAAATATATCAAGATGAGGTTTTCTCATACCAATCTCATTGCTGAAAAACAGATTGTCAAAAACGCTTAAATCAAATTTCTTTCTGATGTAATTGGCCATCACAGGGATATTATTTGATAACAGCACTAGTTTATATCTCTTTGTCTTTTTTAATTGTACAAGCAACTCATACACTTCTTTATCCAGCTGCTCGACATTTCTTACTATGTCCATCACAAGATTCTCATCTACTTTTATATTAAGCTCTCTGCAAAAGTTTTGCCAGAACTCTTTGTCGCTTAATTTTCCGATCTCGTAGCCATGCAGATCCTTGAAATATGCTTTCCTTATTGCTCTTTCATCTGCATTAAACTGCTCTTTTAATCTTATGACTAATCTTTTTGTTATTGGATAGCAGATTACGCCGCCCCAGTCAAAGATTATGGCTTTTATCATACTAGATTAGAAATCAGATGTCGGTTAAATAGTTTTCTTTGATGTTTATTAAAATTAATGCAATTTGAAGCTAGAATAACTATTTCATAAATCTGTTTTTTTATAAATATCCTTTATTTTTTAGATTCATCTCAATCCTTTTGTTTATGTCTCCTACTTCTGTGTTGAATTTCTGGCCTGTGATTAATTCAAATGCCTCAATGTATCTTCTTGATGCTTCAATCTTTATCTCGTCAGGTATCTCTGGAACATCTCCTTCTCCCTTAAATCCATGGTCAGCAAGCCAAGTCCTTATATATTCCTTGTCTATCTTGCGCTGCTCTCTTCCTGCGTTAAATAGTTCTTGGTAAGTATCTGCAAACCAGAACCTTGAGCTGTCTGGAGTATGGATCTCATCCATCAACACAATCTCTCCATCTAATTTTCCAAACTCGTATTTGGTGTCAACCAAAATTATGCCTTGCTTTGCAGCAATTTTCTGGCCAAGCTCAAATAGTTTGAATGCAATCTCTCTGACTTTGTCAAAATCTTCCTGTGACATCAGTTTGTGCTTAATTATATCTTCCCTGCTTATGTTCTCATCATGAGCTCCAAGCTCTGCTTTTGTTGATGGGGTAAGTATAGATGTCTCAAATTTCTGGTCTTTCTTTAATCCTTCTGGCATGATGTTTCCACATAAATTTCTAACTCCTTTTGAGTAATTTGTCCAGGCGCTGGTTGAAGTTACGCCTGTTATATATCCTCTTACTATAAATTCGATAGGAAAAGGTTTGCACTCATGCACTATACTCACATTTGGATCTGGAGAATCTATCAGATGGTTTTTTACGATTTGTTTTGTCTTTTCAAACCAGAAGACTGCCATCTGGTTAAGCACTTGTCCTTTAAACGGCAGTGTGCATAATACCCTGTCAAATGCAGAAATACGGTCTGTTGTAATTATAATGCGCTTGTTTCCATGAGTGTAATTATCACGGACTTTGCCCTCGTATTTTTTTCCCAATCTTGGGAAATCTGTAGTGTCTAAAGTATGTTTCAATTGTTCTTTTAACTGCTGTGTTGTTAGCATGATGATAGAATAACTGATTTCTTTATATTTTTTATGGTATATATAGTATAACTTTTCTTATTGTCTTCAAATTAATTTATCTTTATTCTAATCCTAATAATGATGTCATTATGACTATCCCTAAAACAAATGTTAAAAGCTGCATAAATGACTTATGCGCATTGACTTCCTTGTGAAGCTCTGGTATAAGGTCAGAGCCTGCGATGTAGATAAAGCCTCCTGCTGCAAATGGCACAAGGAATAATGACAGGTTTTCAATATAAGCGCTTAATAATAATGCAACTATCGCTCCTAATACTGCAGTGAGTGCAGTAATAAAGTTCATGGTAAGAGCTTTTTTTATGGAAAAGCCTCCGTGTAGTAGCACTCCGAAATCACCTATCTCCTGTGGAATCTCGTGCAGTATGACGGCAAGCGTTGTCGCTATCCCTACAGGCAAGCTTGCTAGATAGCTTGCTGCTATTATTAGGCCGTCTATAAAATTATGCACAGCATCACCTAATAGGTTCATCACGGCAAAAGGATGAGGGTGGTTTTTTGTCGGCTCAAGGTGGCAGTGGTGCCAGTGGATGAACTTTTCAATTATAAAGAAGAATATTATTCCTGATAATATGTACAATGAAATATCCAGCCCGAAACCGTATTTTTCGATAGCTTCAGGCAACAGGTGGATGAAAGCATCTCCAAACAATGCTCCTGCTGAAAAGCTTACCAGAAAAAGTATGACTTTCTTCAGCTTATCTATCTTTATCGAAAGTCCGATTATGCCTATAAAAGAGATCAAGCTAATAATCAATACGCTTACCAATGAATAGGTCCAGATGATTGATGAAGCTGCCATGTTAGTAGATAATTCGCATTTAATATTTAAATTATTTGGTGTGTAGATGCCTGATCTTTATGCTCATGCCATTTGTTCTCTCTAGTTTTTTTATCTTTGTCTCTACTAATGTGCATAGCGATGAATCTGTAAACAGGATAAATTCTTCCCCAATGCTTGCCTGAAACAAGCCATGCTCTAATGCATGAAAACGGTAATGCACATCAAGCTTGCCTTCATTAAGCAATCGCCTTGCAAGAGTGCCATATACACCTGAAATCTTGTGGATCTCTTTAAGATTTATTTTTAGCATTCTAGCGATAACATTCGGCTCTAAGCTATTGTCAAGCTTATTAACGCAGATAACATTGAAGCATCCATCTTTGGCTTTTTTATGCGCAAATAATTTATGTGATAATTCAAGGAAACTTTTAGGGTAAGGCTTTATTGGCTCTCCGTTGCTTTTGTTCATCTGCTCATTCAGGAGAAATGCAATTGGCGGTATAATGCCTAGTTTGTGGAGCAGCTCTGATTGCGTGAAAAGAAGCTCTGGCTTGCCTGCAAATAATATTTTGCCGTCAGATATCACTCTTACCTCATCTGCCCATTCATAAGCAGTCTCTACATCGTGCGTTGACATGATTATCGTTATGCCTAGATGGTTCAGCTCGTCTGCAAGCTCTAACAACTCATGCACCATCTCAGTGTCTAAGCCTGCAGTCGGCTCGTCCATGATAAGAACTTTTGGCTTCATTGCTAATGCTCCAGCCAAAGCCACTCTTTTGCGCTGTCCGAATGATAGCTGCTGTGTCGGCCTTTTGCGGAGCTTTGTTAATCCTACCAATGAAAGCGCTTCATCAACTCTTGCATCAACTTCTTCTTTAGGCAAGCAAAGATTTAAAGGTCCAAATGCAATATCCTCTTCCACATTGGCAGAAAATATCTGGTCATCGGGATTCTGGAATACGACTGCGATATTCTCACGGAGTCTGACCAGAGAGCTTTGGTCATACCCCAATCTCTTTCCATCAAAAAGAATCTTTCCTGAGTCTGGCTTAAGTATGCCGTTGAAATGCAGGAACAATGTAGATTTTCCAGATCCATTTGGCCCAAGAAAAACTGTTTTTTTCCCTCTTGGAACATCTAACATGACATTTTTAAGAGCCTTTGAGCTACCATCATATGAAAAGCATATGTTTCTTGCACTCAAAATGTTTTGTGACGGCATCTTTGTTTACCTTGCGATTATTCTTAATATTTCTTCTTAATTGTATCTATTGTCTAATATATTTTATTTTTTGTAGCTTAATTTTATGTTTAAATTATCTATTTCAATATTATATCATTTAGATTGTTAAAAACTTTCCTGCTTTCAGGTTTATTACTATCAACGCAGCAAATATGATGCATGGGATTATAATCCATCTTGCTGTAAGCTTTGCAGGCTTGCGATAGACAGGAAATTCTCCCCTGAAATTTCTGCAGTATAATGCTTGTTCTGCCCTCTCGGCAAAATCCATCGATCTTCCAAACACGCTTGCGACTATTACTCCATATGTGCGGAATTTTGCTTTTATGTCCCTGAAGCCAAGCCTGCATTCTGCAGCCTGTATCATGCTGCCAAGCTGCTCGATGAAAAGGAAAAAATACCTGTACACTAAGATAGTCAGCTCAGAAACATGTTTTGGAACTTTAAGCTGCTGCAGTGCAATAAACAGATGCGGCAATGGTGTGGAGGATGCAAAGAACATCAGGACAGCAAAGCCTGCAATTGCACGGATAAAGACCAAGCTGGCAAGTGAAATCCCTTCTTTGCTTAAACTTAATGTTATTATACTAAGGCGCATTTGCCAAATTACGGTTCCTGGTGTAATAAGCGTAATAATAAATACACCTATAAAAAGCGCAAGCAATGTGTTTAGGTATGCCCAGATTATAACTCTTGGAAAATTAAACCTGTTTGATGAATAAAGCAAAATCATTCCTATCATTAAGACAAGCAATGGAACAATTATTGAATCTGCAAACAATGAGCCGAACAATAATGCCAGTGCCAGCAACAGCTTTCCAAGAGGCGGCCATGATAGGAATCTGCTTGAATAAGTCAGCTGGTCTAAGGTTAGTTTTTCCATCTTGATATTTTAATTTATTATTTGTTTTTTTCGTCTTTCTTTCTTAAGATTCTTTTTACTTCCGCGGTCGAATCCAATAAAATATCCTATCACAAATGCGCCTATAGCTGCCTGCAAAGCAAATAACATTGATTCTGTCTCAGGCTTTGGCTTCCATAATGGCTGGAACCATACTCTGTAATCAGGATTAATTCCAAGGATTGCATTTTTGCCAGCATCATCTGTGCCTGTAAATGCTGCATCTCTGTTGAACAGAAGTGAGAATGCAAATATTGCGACAACGACTAATATTCCCAATCCGTATTTTATATAGTCTTTCATGGGTTTTATTTATTATTTATCTTTTCTAGTTTATATCTCTTCTAATCATCTTATCAGCATCTTTTGCAATTTCTTATTCTTATATTATCTTATTTACTTTAGTTTGCCTAGCAGTTTTGCTGCTAATTTTGGCCTTGATTTTTTTAAGTAATCAAAAAATATAACTATCAATATCCCTTCTGCAACCGCAAGAGGTATCTGGGCAATTGCAAACACTCCTAGGAATATTGTGAATGATCCAAGAATTCCGTTTGCTGCAGGATATGCAAGCGCCAGCTGAAGTGAAGTGACAACATATGTAATCCAATCAGAAATAACTGCTGCAATAAAAACCGAGATGTTTAAGCTTGCTTTTAATGCGCGCAATGCCCTGAACAATAGATATGCAGTGAATGGCCCAACAATGCCCATAGAAAATACATCTGCGCCAAGTGTTGTGATGCCGCCATGAGCTAGAAGCAATGCCTGAAATATGAGAACGATAAAAGATAAAAGTGCAGTAACTCCAGGACCGAATAAAACTGCTGCCAATCCTGTACCTGTGGGATGCGATGAAGAGCCCGTTACAGAAGGAAGCTTTAGTGATGATAATACAAAGATAAATGCTCCAGAGACGGCTAATGTTAGTTTGTATTCAGGATGTTTCTTGAATATTTTCCCTGTCTTCCATACACCATAAATTATAAATGGCAATGAAGTTAACCACCAGAAAATTGCCCAGAATGGCGGCAAAAATCCTTCGGCAATGTGCATATTGTTTCCTCACTAGGTTACTGTCTGCTAAGATTATATCCTATAATTTTTGGATATGGATAATCCTGCAACTTATTTGCAACAAGAAGAGTATGTATTTAAATGTTTTTGAGAAAAATATCTCTTATAATTTGCTTTGTAGTTATCTGCAAACCTATCATCTACTATTTCATCAATATTTCCTCTTTTTGAAACAGATTTTTAATCTTATTTTGCAGATTAAGCTCCGCAACCTGCAGATGTCGCTGAACCACCCTGTGTGCCGAAACCAAAGCCAGGCGATGGAGTGCCAAATGAAGTCATGTCAGCACTGCATCCTTTCGGCTTGTTTGTAAAAGCTCCGCATATTATATTTAGCAGGCTTTGGGCATCTCTTCCACTGTTAATATTTTTGCCATTTATTATTAATGTCGGCGATCCTCCTATGCCATACCTCTTATTCTCTGCATCATGCACTTTAAATGGAGGGAAACTGCCGCTCCACTCATTCTTTTGAGGATTATTATAGAGTTCTGTAACTTTATATTTTTCATCAGTTTCTTTCACACAACCTGCTAAATCTGCTTCACTATGGCTGATTGCGCTAAGAGCTTCATTTGAGTCTCCAGATTTAAGGAATGTGCTTAGATATGAAAGATACTTGTCATTGTAATCTCTTTGCACGCAATATTGCCTTAATTGCTCATCGAGCTCTTTCTTTCCGTGCATTGCATAATTCACGAACTTAATCTCAAAATCAATCTTATCCTTTAATCCGTTCACGACCGGAATAATGCCTTTTTCTATTTGAGTGCCATAAGGGCAATGGCTCATTACAAACAATTCAATCTTTGGCTTGTCTGACTTTTGAAAATTTTCTGGAGTAGCTTGAGTTTCTGGCGATTGTTGCAATTGAGGCTTTTTTGTCAGGTCAACAGCTTGCGGAAAAAGAAGCTTGCCATCTTTGGTCACATAAGAATCCATATCTTTTCCATCAATGCTTAATTGAAGATTGTATAGATTCCCTGATTCTTTAACATTCTTTAATGTTGCAGTTGCTTGTCCCTGCAATAGATTCTGGTTGATGAATTTAACTGTCTTGTCTGCTATTTCATTTCCAGTTAGATTGGAAGATTTTGTCTTTGGAAAGTTTCCTGCAAAGATAGAAATAATCAACAAAACTCCTAAAATTGTGGAGGTAATCTGCCATATCCTTGTTTTTTTCAGCTTATGACTTTCTGAGCCAAATATATGTTTTCTGCGGTGCTCGTATCTTGATTGAATATCATTTTCAGAGTTTGCATGTTCCTTTTGATCTAGCTTAGATAGGTCCATCTTTTGCCTCCACTTTATCCTCTTATCATCTAATAAATACTATTTGTTACAACTGTATTAAAGTTATACAAAATGTGTAAAGCTTAGGTTTATATACTTATTGGGACAATTATAGAACTACTGTTTTTCAAATGCTTCAACAAAACTATCTACTAAATTATCAACAAAACTTTCCTTATATATTATAAGAACTTTAATTATTTCATCCTTATCCTTTAATTGATAATATTTTTGCTTTTCTTTTTCCAATATCACCAGAATATTCCTGTCAATTAATTGATTAATATACCATGTCGCAGAAGAAGGAGATATCTGTAAATAATCAGTAATGACCTTATTGGTAATCAGTTTATACTTCAAACCTTTTAAGATAATTTTACGAAAATTCTTTTGCCGTAATATTCCTAGAATTTTTCTCTCGTAATCATTTAATCCTAATGGGTAAAATCTTTTATTTGACTTGCTTTTTTCTGCCTTAATTAGGTTTACTTTTACTAAATAATTTAAATGATATTCCGTATTACCTGTTCCAATATCCACTTTTCTCTGCAACTCCCTAAAATGCAATCCTGGAAATTTCTCTATTGTGAGATATATTCTCTTTCTAATACCTAACTGCAAAGCTTTTTTTTCTTTCTCAAAATAATTCTTGATCATCTGAATATTCCCAGAGCAAATAGGGTAAGTATTACAAGATCCAGAAAATGCGTAAGCATCATCAAAGGGTCTGTTCCAAATGCAATTATATTAACTGCTAGTATTGTCTCCTTAATAGAAAATATCAAAAATGCACCGCATATAAACATAAATTTATTTCTTTTTGTCCTTATGTAAGCTAGTAACGATACGATAAATAATATGCCTGCCAATACGGCAATAACAATATGCATAAAATTATGTCCTATAATATTTAATTCCATCTTTCCTGCCCCTCATATTATTCTGATAACCAATTGTCAAAAAGCAATTAACTAGGATTTCTAACTTTATTCTCTTATTTAACTATTTTCTTTTTTTTATTTTTGTTCTTTTTCTTATCCTTCTTTCCTTTTTTCCCAGAACTATTTGCTTTTACGCTATTGTCTGTTTCAACAATCTTTTTCTTTAAGCTCTCTCTGTAGTATGAGAAGACTTCATCATGCCTTTCGTCTAAATTTATTATTTCCAATGCAGCAACTGCTGCATTATCTCCCCTATTTAATCCGACCCATAATCCGTGCTCTGTCATCTTCAGGAGATTTAATGCAGCCTCTGCTTTGTCATCTTCGCTTACTGCGCAGTAGATCACTAATGCGTCTTCGTGCTTTATGGTTTCTCCTAATTCAACGAATCTTATGTTGACAGCGTCTTTGTCGATTGAGTTGCTGTTGGATAAATTACTATTGTCACTAACTTTGAACTTGTTATCAAATTGCTGCATCATATCTATTGCTCTTTTTACTGGCTTTGAATCACTGTAACCTATAATATTCACATATTCATATTGCTTTAACATTCTTATTGCATTGTTTGCTGCGCTTGAATGATTGTTGATTCCAACTGCCAAAACTGGGATTCCTGGAGGCATCTGGATTATTGAGAGCAATGCGTCTAATCCTTCATAGCTTCCTTTGCATGGGACACCAATCACTGGCTTTAATGTAACAGCGGCAATCACACCTGGCAAAGCAGCTGCCAATCCAGCGCCTGTTATTACAACATCAAAATCCTCTTCATCAAGGATCTGCTGGACAAGCTCTGGTGTCTTGTGCGCAGAAGCTATCCTTAAGCTGTAGTTTATTTTGTTCTTTTCGAGAATTTTTATGATTTCACTGTAGATGTCCTTGTCTGTTTCGCTGGCGAATAGGACTAGGGCTTTGTGCTCATTTATCTTGTTATCTTTATTGCTCTCTTTGTTTGACATAGTCAGTAACCTCTTTATGATTAAAAGTATCTGCTAAAGTATGTAATTAAATAATATATGAGAAATTGTATAAAAAGCTTGCGGAGATTATGGGGTTTGCTCTATGGTATCAACTATTTTTTTCTGAAGCTTATCTGTTTCCATTGGCTTCTCTAAGTAGTGTACTCCCATCTCATCTACTTTTTTTCTGTCAGCATCACTTGTTAGTGTAGTATATACGGCAGCTCTTCCAATGCCTAATTTAAATTCTGGGTTAGGGGTATACTTACCATCACTTCCTTTTCCTATCATCTCAAGAACCTCAAAACCATTAACTCTA
>Ga0209211_10003017_pt1 | contig 28046 bp, 22 predicted proteins | sample RifGroA2_FD_183992 | JGI IMG/M metagenome (GOLD analysis project Ga0209211, IMG submission 183992) | Groundwater microbial communities from Rifle, Colorado, USA - Groundwater A2 (SPAdes) (version 2) | ecosystem: Environmental > Aquatic > Deep subsurface > Groundwater | place: Rifle, Colorado...
CCGCTCCTACAGGCCAATCAGCCGGGGAGGGGGTCGGCTAGGGAGAGGCCGTGCGTGGCGATCACTTTTCCATACCAGCGAGCGCTGTCTTTCGGTGTGCGTTGCTGCGTCGCGTAATTGACGTGGACGATGCCGAAACGCTTGGAATAACCAAGCGACCACTCCAGGTTGTCGAGCAGCGACCAGACCATGTAACCGCGCACGTCGCAACCAGCGTCGATCGCCGACTTGACCGCGCCGATATGCTTGCGCAGGTAGTCGGTGCGCAAGGGATCGCGAATCCGGTCGTCCTCGGCGACCGGCGGGTCGAAGAATGCCGCGCCGTTCTCGGTGATGTATAGCGGGATGTCGCCGTAGCGCTCCTTCACCCAGGTCAGCGTATCGGTGAGTCCTTGCGGGAAAACCTCCCAGCCGGTTTCGGTATAGGTGCCCAAGGGCTGTTTGACGCCACTGGCGCGTTGCGGGTAGCTGATGCTGGCGTGGGTGACGCTGCGCGTGTAGTAATTCACGCCGAGGAAATCGAACGGCGTCCTGATCAGATCGAAATCCGATTGCGGCCACTCCGGCCAGGCCTTGCCGAAAATTTCCGCAAGCTCGTCCGGATAACTGCCGAGGAATACCGGGTCGAGATATTGCCGATTCATGTAGGCGTGGGCGCGCTCGACCGCAGCCTGGTCCTCGGCCGAGTCCGAGGCCGGATACTTCGGCTCCAGGTTCACCACCAGGCCGATCTCGTGCTTGCCTTCGGCGCGATAGGCCTGGACTGCGGCGCCGTGCGCGCGCAGCAGATGATGCGACGCGATGGGCGCTTCGAAACGGCTGCGATGCCCGGGCGCGAGCGCGCCATGCAGGTAGCCGCCATCGGTGACCACCCACGGTTCGTTGAGCGTGACCCAGCGCCGCACGCGACCGTCGAGCGCGCGATACATCAAGGTTGCGTAGTCGGAGAACCACTCGGCGATGTCGGGATTCAACCAGCCGCCGCGGTCATCGAGCGCGGCCGGCAGGTCCCAGTGGAACAGGGTCGCCAACGGCTGGATGTCATTGTCGAGTAATTCGTCGACCAGCTGCGAATAGAAATCGATGCCGGCCTGGTTGATCCGGCCCTTGCCATCGGGAAGCACGCGCGACCAGCTGATGCTGAATCGGTAGGCCTTCAGCCCGAGATCGCGCATCAGCGCCACGTCGTCCTTGAAGCGCCGATAGTGATCGCAGGCGATATCGCCGTTGTCACCGTTGTGGGTCATTCCCGGCGTATGCGCGAAGCGGGTCCAGATACTTGGCCCGGCGCCGTCCGCCAGCGGCGAACCCTCGATTTGGTGCGCCGCGGTCGCTGCGCCCCACAGAAATCCGTCGGGAAAGACGGCTGGCTCACTCATTGCTATTCCCCGTGGCCGCTACGGCAGGATGGTATGTAAACGATTACATAGGCAGAATAGCCTAGGGCTCGGGGTGTTGCATAGGGCTGGTCGGCGATCTCTGGGAGCAGAAATGGCAACTGTCGGGCTGGATCACATTCGCAAGGTTTATCCGAACGGCCACGTCGGCGTTGCCGACGCCAGTTTCGACGTCGCCGACGGCGAGTTGCTGGTGCTGGTCGGGCCCTCGGGTTGCGGCAAGTCGACGCTGCTGCGGATGATCGCCGGGCTGGAGTCGATCAGTTCCGGCACCCTGACCATCGGTGCTCGCGAGGTCAACAAGGTCTCGCCGAAAGATCGCGACATCGCCATGGTGTTCCAGAATTACGCGTTGTATCCGCATATGACCGTGGCGGAGAACCTGGCATTCGGACTCAAGCTTCGCGGCGAGCCGAAGGAGCGGATCGCCGAGCGCGTCGGCGCGGCGGCGACCATGCTCGAGTTGGACAAGCTGCTCGATCGGCGGCCGGCCGTGCTCTCCGGCGGCCAGCGACAACGCGTCGCCCTGGGGCGCGCGCTGGTGCGGCAACCGCAGGTGTTCCTGCTCGACGAACCCTTGTCCAACCTGGACGCCAAGTTGCGCATGTCGATGCGGGTCGAGATATCACGGCTGCATCGCCGGCTCGGCGCCACCATGATCTACGTAACCCACGACCAGATCGAGGCGATGACGCTCGGGCAGCGCATCGTCGTGCTCAAGGACGGCGAGATCCAGCAGATCGACACGCCGATGAACCTGTATGCGCGGCCGTCGAATCTCTTCGTCGCGACCTTCCTGGGCAGCCCGGCGATGAATGTATTGCGCGGCCACGTGCGCCGGCAGGACGGGCTGCAACTGGATCTCGGCGGCAACACGTGGATTCCGCTGGATGGCGCGGCGATTCCCGAAGGTTGGCTGGATCGGGAACTCGATGTTGGCGTGCGACCCGAGCACTTGCTGCCTGCGGAAGGAGGTCCGGCGACTTCGAGCTTTGCACCGGAAGTGGAAGTGGTCGAGCCCGTCGGCAACGAAGTGTTCATCTACCTGCGCCATGGCGGCGCTGGACTGGTCTCGCGCTCGAGCCCGCAACATCATGTCGTTGCGCCCGGCGAACGCCTGCCGCTGAGGCTGGCGATCGAGCACCTGCATTTTTTCGATCCCGGAACCGGACACCGTCTGCTGGCGGGCGCCTGAGGCTCGCACTCGAGCTCGCGTGATACATTGTGGCCAAATCTTGAACGTTGTTGCCGCCTATGCTCCGTCCGTTGCAATGCATTGTTTTCCTGTTGCTCGGCCTGGCCGCGGCTTGTTCCCAGTCGGTGAAACCGATGCCGCCTGCACCGATGCTCGCGCCCTCGTTGCCAACCGCCACGGTTGCTGCTCCGCCTGCCGCCGTCACGCCTTCGGTCGCGGCTGCCGCAGCGACTGCCGCGCCGGTGCTCACGGCCGAACGCGAGGCTGCCTTCGTCGCCGAGGCGGCACAGAACAGCGGTATGACGCCGGCCGAAATTCGCGCCTGGCTGGCGCAGGCGCGCTACCAGCAGAGCATCATCAATGCAATCACGCGACCGGCCGAAGGCAAGCCGTGGAAGGACTATCGACCGATTTTCCTGACCGAGATGCGAATCCAGCAGGGCCGTACCTTCTACCTGGAGCACCGCAGCGAGCTGGACAAGACGGCGGCCGATACCGGCGTGCCGGCGGAAATCATCGTCGCCATCATCGGCGTGGAGACCAATTACGGTCGCATCACCGGAACCTACCGGGTGCTTGATGCGCTGTACACGCTGGGCTTTTTCTATCCCCGCCGCGAGGAATTCTTTCGCAGCGAGCTGAGCCACCTGTTCGCCCTGACCAAGGAAGAACGCCTGGATCTGGCCACGCTCAAGGGCAGCTATGCCGGCGCGATGGGCTGGGGCCAGTTCATGCCGTCGAGCTATCGCAATTTCGCCCGCGATGGCGATGGCGACGGACGGCGCGATCTCCTTGGTTCGACCAAGGACGCCTTTGCGTCGATCGCCAACTATTTCATCGGCCACGGCTGGCAGACCGGCAAGCCCGCCTTCGTGCCGGCCGTCGCCGACGCCGGAGCGGCGCCATTCGTGCCGGAAAATTTCGAGGCCAAGTATTCGCTGGCGGAACTGGCCGCGCGCGGCTACCGCCCGCGGGATGCCGGCGCGCCCGACCTGCCTGCGACCTTGCTTACCCTGGAGGGTGCGAACGGGTCGGAGCACTGGATCGGCTACCAGAATTTCTACGTCATCACCCGCTACAACCGCTCGCCCATGTACGCGATGGCGGTGCACCAACTCGCGAGCGAGATTGCCGCGGGCGTGAGTAGCGTGCCCTGATGCGGCGCTTGGGGCCGACGTTCGTCGTCCTGCTGTTGGCCGCTTGCGGCGCCACACCCACCCGCCGACCGCCGCCGGAATCGGCGCCAAATCCAGCGCCAGTCAGCGGCGCAGCGCTGGCGACCACGGCGGTGCCGGCCGCCGGCGCATTGAACGCGTGCGCACCGACGCGCGTACACCGCGACAGCGACTACACTCCTGGCGGCCTGTACGCCCCCGGTGTGTCCGATGGCGGCCCGTCCACCCCGATCGACGTCAGTGGCGTGCTCGAGCCGGTGCCGCGTAGCGAGCCACGGTCACGCTACGGCAATCGCTCGCCGTACACGGTGCTGGGCAAGAGCTACTACGTGCTCGACAAGGCCGACGGTTATTCCGAGCGCGGCATCGCTTCCTGGTACGGAACCAAGTTCAACGGGCGCGCCACTTCCAGCGGTGAGCTCTACGACATGTGCGTGTTCTCCGCGGCGCACAAGACCCTGCCGTTGCCAAGCTTCGTGCGTGTGACCAACCTGGACAACGGCCGCAGCCTGATCGTCCGGGTCAATGACCGCGGCCCGTTCCATTCGGGCCGGATCATGGACCTGAGCTATGCCGCCGCCGTCCGCCTCGGTGTCGATCGCACCGGAACCGCACGGGTCCAATTGCAGTCCATAGACAGTGATGGCCGAGCCGCCACCTGTGGGAGCGGCTTCAGCCGCGATTGCCCCCCCCAGGAATTCACCCCAAAGCCCTCCACGCCGCCCCCGGCCGCCCCCGTCGATGGCACGCCAAAAGTCGTCCAAGTCGGCAGCTTCGGCGAAAAAGCCAACGCCAGGCGCCTCGCCGACCGGCTGCAGGACGCCGGGGTCGACGATGTCGATGTCGATCACGCGGACGTTGCCGGGCGGGACGTGTGGCGGGTACGGATCGGTCCGGTCCACATCGAAAAACTGGCCCGCCTGCTGGAACACCTGCGCCGACTCGATCTGCCCGACCCGCGTGTATTCAGCGAATAAACCGTAGAATTGCCCACTCGCCGGATCAGCCCGGCCCCAGCTTTCGGAGTCCCTCCATGCGTTTTTCCCGATTGATCCTGGCCGCCCTTGCGGCGGCGGTTGTCGCCGCTGCCGGCGCGCAAACTCCCAGCCCGCAGCCGGTCGCCACTCCGGCCGTCATGCCGGTGCCGCCGGCGCCGGTGCCCACTGGCGCCAAAGCGTGGTTGTTGATGGATTTCGAAACCGGCCAGATCCTGGCCGGGGAGAATATCGACGCGCGGGTGGAACCGGCCAGCATCACCAAGGTGATGACCTCCTATGTCGCTGCCGCCGAAATGAAGAACGGCAAGATCAAGCCCGACGACCTGGTCACCATCAGCGAACGTGCCTGGCGCGAAGGTGGCGCTGGCACCGATGGCAGCTTCAGCGGCTTCGAACTCAACAGCCGCAACAAATTGAGCGACATCGAAAAGAGCATGTCGGTCGCGTCCGGCAACGATGCCGCCATCGCCATCGCCGAACACGTGGCCGGCAGCGTGGAGGCGTTTGCCTCGCTGATGAACAGCTACGCCAAGCGCATCGGCATGAGCAACAGCAATTTCGTCAACGCGCATGGCCTGACCGCGGAAAACCACTACACGACCGCGCGCGACCTGGCCCTGCTCGGACGCGCGTTGATCCGCGATTTTCCGGAGAACTACTCGTACAACGCGATGAAGGAGTTCACCGTCGGCACGGTCACGCCGATCACCCAGCACAACCGCAACAGCTTGTTGTGGCGCGAAGGCAGCGGCGTAGACGGCATCAAGACCGGGCACACTTCGACCGCCGGCTACTGCCTGCTGGCCTCGGCCAAGCGCGGCGACCAGCGTTTCATTTCGATTGTGATGGGCATTCCGGCGAAGTCGCAGAACGAAGGCTTCCGCCTGCGCGAAACCGGCAATCTCAACCTGCTCGAATGGGGTTTCCGTTTCTTCGAATCGCACAAGCTGTACGCCGGCCAGGCCAAGATCGCCGCGCACAAGGTCTGGAAAGGCACGGTCGAGGAAGTCGAACTGGGCCTGGCGGCGCCGCTGGTAATTTCGGTGCAGCGCGGCCGTTACGCGGAACTCAAGCCGGCGATGGACGTACCCAAGACATTGGTCGCACCGATCAAGAAGGGTCAGGTCATCGGCAAGCTACGCGTGTCGCTGGACGGCAAGGTCATCGCCGAGCGCCCGCTGATCGCCCTGAACGAAGTGCCGCAAGGCAATTTCTTCAAGCGCCTCTGGCACGAATTCTGGATGTGGTGGGAATCCGAATAACCCCCCGCAGGCTCCTGTAGGAGCGGCTTCAGCCGCGAAGCTCTTCCCCCGCTTCGTAGCGCATTCCCGAACTGGCGCACGGCCGCCGGGGGTGGAGGGTCATTGGCGCCCGTCATAGAAAACTCCTGTTTTCTAAGACGGCCGTTCCTTGCTGTCCTGCACCACTTCGCCAATGACCCTCCACCCCCGTCGTCCACTCGGATGGACTTGGCTTTGATTTGAACAAAGGGCTTCGCGGCTGAAGCCGCTCCTACAAGAGCGTGGGGCGGAAATGCCGCTCGCCAACGATGATCCGGTGTGGCTTCCTGGTCGTGAGGACAGCAGGGTTCAGTTTGCCTCAGTGATTGAAGGCCGGGGCCGGTCTTTATTTTTTCCCAAAAAATGAAGAGCGGCGCCGGACTTGGCGAAAATTAGATGTGGTGAGTCGGAGCAAGAGGCATCGCGGCTGAAGCCGCTCCTACATGTTAGTAGATGATTACGCTGCGGATGGATTCGCCGCGGTGCATCAGGTCGAAGGCGTCGTTGATTCGCTCCAATGGCATCGTGTGCGTGATCAACGAATCGATGTCGATCTTGCCTTCCATGTACCAGTCGACGATGCGCGGCACATCGGTGCGGCCGCGCGCGCCGCCGAATGCGCTGCCGCGCCAGTTGCGGCCGGTGACCAGCTGGAACGGGCGCGTGGAAATCTCCGCGCCGGCTTCGGCCACGCCGATGATGACGCTGGTGCCCCAGCCCTTGTGGCAGCACTCCAATGCCTGGCGCATCACCTTGGTGTTGCCGATGCACTCGAAACTGTAGTCCGCGCCGCCCCGGGTCAAGTCGACCAGGTAGGGCACCAGGTCGCCTTCCACTTCCGCCGGATTGACGAAGTGGGTCATGCCGAATTTTTCCGCCATCGCGCGCCGCGCCGGATTCAGGTCGACGCCGACGATCATGTCGGCGCCGGCCAGGCGTGCGCCTTGCACGACATTCAAGCCAATTCCGCCGAGACCGAAAACAACGACCCTGGAACCTGGCTCGACCTTCGCCGTATAAATCACCGCACCGATGCCGGTGGTGACGCCGCAGCCGATGTAGCAGACCTTGTCGAACGGGGCGTCCTGGCGAATCTTTGCCAGCGCGATTTCCGGAACCACCGTGTACTGGGCAAATGTCGACGTGCCCATGTAGTGGTGCAGCTTCTGGCCGGCGATGGAAAAACGGCTCGTGCCATCCGGCATCAGGCCCTGACCCTGCGTACTGCGGATCGCCTGGCACAAGTTGGTCTTGGGGTTCAGGCAGTACTCGCACTCGCGGCACTCGGGCGTGTACAGGGGAATCACGTGATCGCCCGGGCGCAGCGATTTCACGCCGGCGCCAACCTCGACCACGATGCCGGCGCCTTCATGGCCCAGGATGGTCGGGAACAGACCTTCGGCATCGGCGCCGGAAAGGGTGTAAGCGTCGGTATGGCAGACACCGGTGGCCTTGATCTCGACCAGTACTTCGCCGGCTTTCGGGCCGTCGAGTTCGACGGTTTCGATGCGCAATGGCTCCTTGGCGCGGTAGGCAACGGCAGCGCGGACTTGCATGCAAACTCCTATGGAAACAAAGGGCCGCCGGCGCGCAGGTGCTCGCGCTCGAAAGTCGCGGCATCGGCCGGCCGACCGAAATAGTAGCCCTGGAACATATCGCAGTTCACCGTGCGCAGAAAATCCGTCTGCGCCTTGGTTTCGACGCCTTCGGCTACCACGGTCAGGCCGAAGCGGTGGCCGATGGTAAGGATCGCCTCGACGATGGCGGCGTCGTTGTCGTCCTCTTTCAGGTCATGCACGAAACTCTGGTCGATCTTCAGGCCATCCATCGGCAGCAGCTTGAGGTAGGCCATGGACGAGTAGCCGGTACCGAAGTCGTCGATGAAAAAGCGCAGCCCGTGCTGGCGCAGGGAATTCATGGTGGCGATGGCTTCGCCGAGATCGCCGAGCACCACGCCCTCGGTGATTTCCAGCACCAGCCGATGCGGGTCGATCGTGTATTCGTTGCACACGCGCAGCAGCTTGCTGGCGAAGTCGGGCTGGCGGAACTGATGCGGACTGATATTCACCGTCAGGTAGCGCTGGTCGGTCATCAGCCCGGCCTCGGTCCACTGCCGGAGTTGCCCGGCGACCTCACGCAAGACCCAGTCGCCGATGCCGAGAATCAGTCCGCTCTCCTCGCAGATGGGAATGAACTCGCTGGGCGACACGACGCCGCGGGTGGGATGGTTCCAGCGGATCAGGGCTTCGCCGCCGCGCAGGCGGCCGTCGGCCAGGTAAATCGGCTGGTAATCGAGGGCAAACGCGCCCTCGGCCAGCGCGGCGCGCAGCTCGATTTCCATTTCCTGGCGGGCCTCGAGCGCCGCATGCAGGTCGACCTGGAAGAAGCGCACATGATTGCGACCTCCGGACTTGGCGTGGAACATGGCGATGTCCGCCTGTTTCAACAGACTTTCCATGTCGCTGCCGTCGGCCGGAAACAAAGCGACGCCGATGCTTGCAGTCAGGTGATGGGCCTGGTCGCCGACCATGATCGGCGCGCCGATGACCGCGCGCAGTTTTTCCGCCACCGCCATGGCTGTGCTGGCAGCCTGGTCGGGACTGTCGTCGATGCTGCACAACACCGCGACGAACTCGTCGCCACCCAGCCGCGCCACCAGGTCGATGTCGCGAATGTTGTGCGCCAGCCGGCGCGCGATCTCCATCAGGATAGCGTCGCCGATCGCGTGCCCGCGGGCATCGTTGAGGGTCTTGAAATGGTCGATGTCGATGAATAGCAGGGAGCCGTGCGTGCCGGTGCGCGCGGACATCGACAACTCGTGCTTGAGACGGTCGAACAACAGCCGTCGATTGGGCAGGTCGGTCAGCGCGTCGTGGTTGGCCAAATGTTCGGCGGTCGCCTCGGCGCGGCGGCGGGCAATGATGTCGCGCTCCAGTTCGGCATTGGTATCGGACAGTTCGCGGTAGGCCTGCTCGAGTTTGCCGCGCATGCCTTCCAGCGCCGCGACCACCCGGTCGAGTTCGTCGCCGCCTTGCGGCGAGCGACGTTGCAGACGGAAGGCCGTGGTCGGTGCGCGCACATCGTAGCGGCCGACGATGCGCGCCAGCGCGACCAGATGGCGGGTCACCATGTAGTGCACCAGCAGCAGGATGAACAGCGCGATCAGGAACGTTTCCACTGCCTGCGTGCCCAGAATCCACAACGCGCGGTCGTACAGGCGCTGGTACACGGCATCCCGCGATGCTTCCACCCGCAGCATTCCGATCTGCCGCGGCCCGCTGAACTCCCGGTAGACCACCGGCAGGTCCCAATACAATGTCGACGCGCCATCGCTCTTGCCCACGCTGATGTCGAGCGGCTGGTCGCCCGCCGCGGCATCGGTTTCGCGCACTGACACCGCCTGGATATCAGGCAAGTTCCTGATGCCTTCCAGTTGCAGGCGCAGTTGTTCGCCATCGACGTTCCACAAGCTGCGCGCAATGCTGTCCAGGCGGCTTTCCCCAACCTCGCCGACACGGCGTTCGATCGCCTGCAGATCGGCGCGATAAGCAAGTCCAAGTTGGATCGAGGCCAGCAACAGGGTCACCAGCAGGCTGAACAACACGATGTACAGCAGCAGCCGGCCGCCGATGCCCTGGCCCAGCATGCGTTGCGCGCTGCGGTCGGAAGAGTCGTCGAGTTGGTTGGGGCCGGTGTTCAATGGTCGGTCGTTCTGCTCGCCACCCGTCGGCCGCCGGTGTACGCAGAAATCCAGCGCTCCACCTGGCCGCCGTCGACGGCGGCTTGCAGGATCGGACATGACTCGGGTGCACGTGCGACAAAGGCCGGACTGAACGCGCAATACACCGGATTGTCCGGCACCCACAGCGGGTCGATGCGAACGGCGGCAGGCAGACTGCCGTCCTTCACCGCGAACAGGGAAGCCAGGTCGTCGTAAAGCAGCGCATCGATGCGGCCGCGCTCCAGTTTGGCCATGTTCGAGGCAAACGAGGGCGCATCGGCGCGCAGGATGCGGCCGTCGTCGAAGTAGGGCGCCAGCACCGGATAGGTGTAATTGAGCAAGGTGCCGACGCGCTTGCCGAACAGGTCCTGGGGCCTTGTTACCGCCGGTGCCTTCGGCGGGCTGACGATCACCTGTCGAATATGGAACAACACCGGCGACCAGCTCAGCTTCGATGCATCACGCACCCACTCGGGCGCCAGGAAGCAGGCGGCATCGATCTTGCCCGAGCGCAGCCAGGATTCGACGCGCGCGCGCGGCAGGTTCAGGTAGACCGGCCGACGGCCGAGCTGATTCGCCAGGTGGTCCATGATGTCGCGGGCCAGGCCACCCCGGAAGCGCGACCGGGCGTCATAGAGCACGAAGGGCCGGCCATTGGCCTCGTTGACCGACACGCGCAATGGTTCCGTGGCCGGTTCGGCCGCCAGCGCGCCGCGCGGGCCAGGCATCAGCCAGCAGAGCATGAACAAACCGACGGCATGCAAGGGCGTCATGGTTTCCTAGATTGCGCGTACTCCGGCCAAAAACAAAGCCGCCTTGCGGCGGCTTCGTTTTTGCATCGCGGCATGTCTGCTTACGGCTTCACGCCCTTGTCCAGGCCACGGCGCTTGAGCAGTGGGCCGACGTCCGGCTCGCCGCCGCTGAAGGTGCGGTACAGGCCGATGGCGTCCTTGCTGCCGCCGCGCGAGAGCAGCGTGTCGCGGAAGTGGTCGCCGTTCTTGCGGGTCAGGCCGCCGTTGTTCTTGAACCATTCGACGCTGCCGGCATCGAGCACTTCACTCCACAGGTAGGCGTAGTAACCGGCCGAATAACCGCCGCCCCAGACATGCGAGAAATAGGTGCTGCGGTAGCGCGGCGGCACCGGCAGGTAATCCACGCCTTCGGATTTCAGTGCGGCGGCTTCAAAGGCCAGCGCATCGGTCGGGATCTCGTTCGGCGCCAACTGGTGCCAACGCTGATCGAGCAAGGCCGCAGCCAGGTACTCAGTCGTGGCGAAACCCTGGTTGAACTTGGAAGTTGCCAACACCTTGTCCAGCAATTCCTTCGGCATCGGCGCGCCGGTCTGGTAGTGCTTGGCGTAGTTGCCCAGGATCGACGGCCAGTCGGCCCACATCTCGTTGACTTGCGAGGGATACTCGACGAAGTCGCGTGGCACGTTGGTGCCGGCGAAGCGCGGGTACTTCACGTTCGAGAACATGCCGTGCAGTGCGTGGCCGAACTCATGGAACATGGTGGTGACTTCATCCCAGGTCAGCAACGTCGGCTGGCCGGCCGAAGGCTTGGGCACGTTCAAGTGATTGGCGACCACCGGTTGCAGGCCCATCAGTCCGGACTGACCGACGTACTCGTTCATCCAGGCGCCGCCGCGTTTGTTGCTGCGCGCGTAGTAGTCCGCATAGAACAGGGCCAGCGTCTTGCCATCCTTGTCGAATACCTCGAACACGCGCACGTCCGGGTCATACACCGGCAGGTCCTTGCGCTCCTTGAAGCTCAGGCCATACAGCTGGTTGGCGGCGTAGAACACACCGTTCTGCAGCACGTTGTCCATTTCCAGGTACGGCTTGAGCTGCGACTCGTCGAAGTTGTAACGCGCCGCGCGCACTTTCTCCGCGTAGTAAGCCCAGTCGTAAGCGGCCAGCTGGAAGCCGCCTTTTTCGCCATCGATGATGGCCTGCATGTCGGCCGCTTCGGCGCGGGCGTTGGCCACGGCCGCCGGAGCGAGGTCGGAAAGCAGTTTGTTGACGGCCGTCGTGGTGAGCGCGGTTTCGTCTTCCAGCACGTAGGTGGCGTGGTTCGGGTAGCCGAGCAGCTTGGCGCGATCGGCGCGCAGCTTGGCCAGCTTGATGATGACGCCGCGGTTGTCGAAGTCGCCGCCATGGCTGCTGCGCGCGATCGACGCTTCATAGATCCGGCGACGCAGGTCGCGATTCTGCAGCGAGGCCAGCGGCGGCTGGCCGGTGGTGTTCATCAGGGCGATCAGGTACTTGCCCTCCAGCGACTTCGCCTTGGCGGCATCGCCGGCCTTGGTGGCTTCCTCGGCCGCGCGCTTGGCCGCTTCGGCAGCGCCGGTGATGGCCGCTTCGGACAAACCGGCCAGCTCTTCGCGCTTGTCGACGAGAACCGCGGAGGCATTGGTTTCCTTCAGCAGGTTCTGGCTGAACGTGGTCGACAGCGTGGCCAGCTCGGCGTTCATCGCCTTGAGCTTGACCTTGTCGGCGTCGGACAACTGCGCGCCGGCGCGCACGAAGTCGGTGTGATAACGCTCGAGCAGGCGCTTGGATTCGGCGTCCAGGCCGAGGGTTTCGCGCTGGTCGTAGAGCGACTTCACGCGCGCGTAGAGCTTGCCGTTGAGCACGATGGCGTCGTTGTGCGCAGCCAGGCGCGGCGACAGTTCGCGCTGGATGCCCTCCATCGTTTCGTTGGTATTGGCGCCGGTCAGGTTGAAGAATACGGCCGCGACCCGGCCGAGCAACTGGCCGCTGCGCTCCATCTCGACGATGGTGTTGTCGAAACTGGGCGCTTCCTTGTTGCCGGCGATGACGTCGACTTCCGCCAGTTGCTGGCGCATGCCTTCCTCGAAGGCGGGCAGGTAATGGGCGTCCTTGATCTGGTCGAAGGCCGGCGCATGCAGATAGAGCGAACTGGGCGCGTAGAAAGGATTGGCGACGACGGCGTCGGCCTTGGCCTTGGCGGCCGGCGTGGCGGAGGCCGCCGGCTCGGCGGCGGCGGGGGATTCAGGCGTCGCGGCGCAGGCCGCGAACGAAAAGCTGGCGGCGATCAGCAGGGCAAGCGGTTTGGTCGACATGGGGAGTCCGTTCAGGATCGGGAAAGGTGGGTTGGCAACGCGCCTGCGGATGCTATCCGGGCCTCGGTCCCCCGGGCATGTGCCGAAAGCCCGGGGTGACTTGGGAAAGCCTGGGCGAGCACCGATAATAGGCGAATGAGCGACGCGCAGGAAAAAAAGGGATTCCAGTTCCCCGGAGTGTTCGAAATAACCGCCATGGGCCCGGCCGCCGCCGGGCTGGAGCACGTGATTCCGCGGGAGCTGGTCGCCGCCGGCCTGACCGTGCTCCATGAAACCGTCCGCTCCCGGGCTTCAAGCGCCGGCCGTTTCGTCTCGGTGTCGATCAGTTTCCGGGCCAATTCGCGCAGCGACTACGATGCCGCGCACATCGCCTTGCGCGCCCACCCGGAAGTGAAGTGGACGCTGTAGGCCCGCAGCGTCCCCTGATCGTCCGCGAGCTCGGGCGGCAGCCCTTCATGACCGTCTGGCCGGCCATGGAGCGCTATACGGAGCAGCGCGGCGACGATACCGATGACGAGCTGTGGCTGGTCGAACACGACCCGGTATTCACCCTGGGCCAGGCCGGCAAGCCCGAGCACGTGCTGGCGGCCGGGGACATCCCGGTGCTGCGCACCAATCGGGGCGGGCAGGTGACCTATCACGGCCCCGGCCAGCTGGTCGCCTATCCCCTGGTCGACCTGCGCCGGCTCAACATCGGTGTGCGCGAATTCGTCTGCCGGATCGAACAGGCCTTGATCGACACCCTGGCGCAATGGCAGATACGCGCAGTGCGCAAGGAAGGGGCGCCGGGCGTCTACGTCGACGGCGCCAAGATCGGCGCGCTTGGCCTGCGCGTGCGCCGGGGCTGCACGTTCCACGGCCTTGCATTCAACGTGGCGATGGACCTGGAGCCGTTTTCGCGAATCAATCCCTGCGGATACCAAGGCTTGCAGGTGACCTCGGTGATAAAATCCGGCGGTCCGTCCACCCTTGCCGAAGTCAAGCCGGTGCTGGTTGCGGCCTTGTCCGGCCAGCTGGGTTTGCGGCCGGAATTCACCAGCGTGCTGCCCGAGTTGCCCGTCCCCCTCCTTCCTGCCTGAGTTGCCCATGTCCGAGTCCGTCAGCAAGATCATCCCGATTCAGGTGCTGGCCCCACTGCAGGAAGGCGTCAAGCAGATGGGCGAGGACAAGATCGCGCGCAGCCCGGTGAAGTTCGAACCCGCACCGCAGTTGCGCAAGCCAAGTTGGATTCGCGTGCGCATTCCGGCCGGCAATGCTGTCGCCAAGCTGAAGAGCAAGCTGCGCGAAAATCGCCTGGCCACCGTCTGCGAAGAAGCCAGCTGCCCGAACATCCACGAGTGTTTCAGCCACGGCACCGCCACCTTCATGATCCTGGGCGAGGTGTGCACGCGGCGCTGCTCCTTCTGCGATGTCGCGCACGGCCGTCCAAAGCCGCCCGACCAGGACGAGCCGGCCAGCCTGGCCCGCACCATCGCCGACATGGCGCTGCGTTACGTGGTGGTGACCTCGGTCGACCGCGACGACCTGCGCGATGGCGGCGCCCAGCATTTTGCCGACTGCATCCGGGAGACCCGGGCGCTGTCGCCCAACATCAAGATCGAAATCCTGACCCCGGATTTCCGTGGCAAGGGCCGCATGGAGCGGGCGCTGGAAATCCTGAAGACGGCGCCGCCGGACGTGTTCAACCACAACCTGGAAACGGTGCGCGAGCTGTACCCGAACGTGCGTCCGGGCGCCGATTACGACTGGTCGCTGCAGCTGTTGCAGCAATTCAAGGCCCAGCATCCTGAACTGCCGACCAAATCCGGGATCATGCTCGGTCTGGGCGAGACGCGGGTTCAGGTTGAGGGCGCGATGCGGGATTTACGCGCCCATAACGTCGACATGATCACTATCGGCCAGTACTTGCAGCCCACGCCGCACCACCATCCGGTGATCCGCTATTGGACGCCCGAGGAGTTCAAGGAACTTGAAGTCCTTGGCTACGGTCTAGGGTTCACCCATGTAGCCTCCGGACCGATGGTTCGCTCCTCCTATCACGCCGACCGAATGGCGGCTGAAGCAGGATTTGTCGAAGCGCGGCCCTGATCACGACAACCGGTACCATCGGCACAGGCTCGGTTGGCTGGGCTTGGCGCAAGCTGCACTGCATCTGCTGGCAGAGCCAGGAGCGGTTTAAGTTGACTGGTGTTTTGGTTTGGTCGTACTAAGGTTGCTGCGGCACACATTCTGGTTCTCGAGGACCAACACATGCTGAATCGTAATTTGCTGGTTTTCACCGCCATTCTGCCGTTGACGCTGGCGATCGCCGCCGCCGCCCCGGCGCCTTCGACGACATTGACGCCGACCGACGCGCAAGCCGCGGCCACCACGCTGGTCTACGGCCTGCTGTCCGACAGCCGTTACGCCTACCGGCCGCGCACGCTCAATGACGCCTTGTCGGCAGACATCTACCGGCGCTATTTCGAATCGCTGGATGGCAACCGGTTGTTCTTCACCCAGGCCGACATGGCCCGGTTCGCGCCGTACCGCAACCAGCTCGACGATGCGATCAAGAACCAGGAACTGAAACCGGCCTACGAAATCTTCAACACTTACCTGCGCCGCGTCGACGAGCGTTCCGCCTATGCCCGCAGCTTGCTGGCCAAGCCTTTCGACTTTTCGGCGAAGGAAACCTGGGCCTACGATCGCGAGAAGGCCGCTTGGGCCGCCGATCAGGCCGAGCTCAACGACATCTGGCGCAAGTACGTCAAAAACGACGCGCTGCGCCTGAAGCTGGCCGGCCGTTCTCCGGAAGAAATTCGCAAGACGCTCGACAAGCGCTACGCCACGCTCGCCTCGCGCGTGCATGAGCTGCGCGGCGACGACGTGTTCGAAAGCTTCATGAATGCGTATGCGGCATCGATCGATCCGCATACCAGCTACATGAGCCCGCGCAGCGCCGAAAACTTCAACATGCAGATGCGTCTGTCGCTCGAGGGCATCGGCGCCGTGCTGCAGCGACAGGATGAATTCGTGGTCATTCGCACGCTGGTGCCTGGCGGCCCGGCGGCGACCAGCGGCAAGATCAAGGTTGGCGATCGCGTGGTCGCCGTCGGCCAGGGCGACAAGGGTGCGATGACCGACGTGGTCGGCTGGCGCATCGACGATGTGGTCGACCAGATTCGCGGCACCAAGGGCACCAAGGTGCGCCTGGATGTGTTGCCGGCCGATGTCGGCATCGACGGCCCGCACAAGCTGGTGACGATCGTGCGCGACAAGGTCAAGCTCGAAGAACAGGCGGCCAGCAAGTCGATCCTCGACGTGCAGGGCAAGAAAATCGGCATCATCACCCTGCCGGGCTTCTATCTTGACTTCGAAGCGGCCCGGCGCGGCGATCCCGACGCCCGTTCCGCGACTTCGGACGTGGCCAAGTTGCTCGCCGAATTGAAGCTGCAGCGCGTCGATGGCGTGGTCATGGATTTGCGCGAGAACGGCGGTGGTTCGCTGGTCGAGGCGGTTGAGCTGACCGGCCTGTTCATCGACCAGGGTCCAGTCGTGCAGGTGCGCGAGTCCGGCGGCCGGGTCAGCGTGGAAAACGACGAGAGCCGGGGCGTTGCCTGGGACGGTCCGTTGGCCGTGCTGGTCAATCGTTCGTCGGCGTCGGCGACGGAAATCTTTGCGGCAGCAATCCAGGATTACGGCCGCGGCCTGATCGTCGGCGAGCCGACCTTCGGCAAAGGCACCGTGCAGAACCTGATCGACCTCGACCGCTGGCCGAGCAAGACCGGTCCGCAATTCGGACAGGTGAAGCTGACCATCGCGCAATTCTTCCGCGTCGATGGCGACACCACCCAGCATGCCGGCGTGGTGCCCGAAATCCAGTTCCCGGTGACGGTCGATGCCACCGAGTTTGGCGAGAGCACCTTCGACAATGCGCTGCCGGCAACCAAGATCGCGATCGCGCCGCACAACAACCTGGGTAACTTCGCCCCGATCGTGCCGAGCCTGTTGTCCCGGCACAACGCCCGCGTGGTCAAGGATCGCGAGTTCACGTGGTGGTCGCAGGATGTCGCCCAGTTCCGCACCGAGCGCGACAAGAAAGTCATCTCGCTCAACGAAGCCGAGCGTCGAGTCGAGCGTCAGCGTGAGGAGGCCAAGCGCAAGCAGCGCCAGGCCGAGCGCAAGGCGCTGGGCCTGGCGGTGCCCAAGTCCGACGATGACGACGGCCTGCAGGTCAACGAACGCGACGTAGCCAAGCAGGTTGCTGCCGAAACGGACGCCAAGAATCGCCCGGATCCGCTGCTGCGCGAGACGGCATCCATCCTGTCCGACGCCATCACGATGCTAAATGGCAACGCCGCCCTGGCGGCCCAGGTCCTGCCGAACTCCCCCCGCGCCAAAGTCTGGAGCGACTAAAAGCCCCCTGTGTAGGAGCGGCTTCAGCCGCGATCTTGTAGGAGCGCCTTCAGCCGCGATTTTGTAGGAGCGGCTTCAGCCGCGATTCTGTGGGAGCGGCTTCAGCCGCGATTTTGTGGGAGCGGCTTCAGCCGCGATTTTGTGGGAGCGGCTTCAGCCGCGATTTCCGGATACACCCGTTCGCGGCTGAAGCCGCTCCTACATAACAAGATTCGGATAGCCGGCGGTTCTCGCGCCGGTTAGTCTTTCGCCCATGGACACGACATCCACGCCTGATCCGCGGTTGCAGCGAGCCCGCTGCCTGCTCGATGAAGCCGACCACACGCTCGATGCGCTCGGCGCCGCGGTCGGCCTGAGTCCGGCACACCTGCAGCGCCGCTTTCGCGCCGAGTTCGGCCTGAGCCCGGCCGAGTACCGCGCGCAGAAAAAGTTGGCCACGCTGAAACGCGAACTGCGCGCGAACGGCGATGTCACCCGCGCGGTGTACGAGGCCGGTTACGGTTCCAGCAGCCGGGTTTACGAAGATGGCGCCGCGCGCCTGGGCATGTTGCCGGGCACCTATCGCCGCGGCGGCGAGGGCATGCTGATCCACTGGACCATCCTGGCAACCGAACTGGGCCTCGCCCTCGTGGCGGCAACCGAGCGCGGCCTGTGCTCGATTACGCTGGGCGACGACGCGGACGCGCTGGAGGCCGGATTGCGACAGGAGTTTCCCACGGCGCAGATCTCCCGCGTCCATGATGGTCGCGATGAATTCCTGGCGCCGCGCGTGCAACAGGTTGCGCACCTGCTCAGCGGTCGCTCCGGCAAGCTCGACATCGAACTGATCGGCACCGCCTTCCAGCAGCGGGTCTGGGAAGCCTTGATGAAAATCCCGCGTGGCCAGACCCTCAGCTACGCGCAGTTGGCGCAATCGCTCGGCCGGCCGACTGCGGCACGCGCCGTGGCGCGAGCCTGCGCACAGAACCGCCTCGCGGTGATCGTGCCTTGCCACCGGATCGTGCGCGGTGACGGCTCGCTTGGCGGTTACCGCTGGGGACTGCCGCGCAAGGCCGCGCTGCTGAAGACCGAAAGTGCGAGCGCCGCCGCGCGCGATAACAGATAATTCCATTCGCCACCCCGCAGTTGCAGGAGCGGCTGACCAGGCATTCGTCTGTTAGCAGCCGGCCGCGATAGCTCCATCCCCCGCACAATTTCAGGAACACACGCCTTGAGTTCTCTGTCCTCCCGGCATGGCGCAAGCGCCGCCAAAGTGCTGATCGCGCTGTTCGCCGTGTACGTGTTATGGGGCTCCACCTATTACGCCATTCGCGTGGCGCTGCCCGGCTATCCGCCGTTCCTGCTCACGGCGGTACGCATGTTCATCGCCGGCGGCCTGATGTACGTCGTGCTGCGCTGGCGCGGCGTCGCGGCGCCCTCGCGCGGGCAATGGCCGGCGCTGCTGGTGCTCGCTGTGTTGATGACGGTGTTGTCGAACGCACTGGTCAACCTGGCCGAGCAGACCGTGTCGACGGGGCTGGTCGCCATCGGCGTGGCGGCGATGCCCTTGTGGGCCGGCTTGTTTTCCGCGCTGCGCGGCCACCATCCCAGTCGCGGCGAATGGCTCGGTCTGATCGTCGGCTTCGCCGGCGTGGCCTGGCTCAATTTCGGCAGCGAAATGCAGGCGTCGCTGTCCGGTGCGCTGGCCGTGCTGGTCGCGCCGATCGCCTGGGCCTGGGGCTCGATCTGGAGCCGCAGCCAGAATTTGCCCGAACCGTTCATGTCCTCCGCCACGCAGATGCTCGCCGGCAGCGTGATGGCCCTGGTCGTCGGTCTGGCGGTGGGCGAACGCATCGACGGAATTCCCGAACTCGTGCCGACGCTGGCGATGCTCTATCTGGTCGTCGCCGGTTCCATCCTGGGCTTCACGGCTTACGTCTGGTTGCTGCACCATGTGCGTCCCGCGCTGGCCACCAGCTACGCCTACGTCAATCCGCCGATTGCGATGGGATTCGGCGCGCTGCTGCTAGGCGAAAAGTTCGATAGCCACGCCATCGGCGCGATGCTGGTGATCCTGACTGGCGTGGTGATCATCACGCGGGCGAAGGCCCGGCCGGAAAAAGTCGCGCCCACCGCCATCCCATCCACGCCACTGCAAGGCCAACCGGAGAAATTGTAGGAGCGGCTTTAGCCGCGATGCCGTTTTCCGAAAGCAACGCGGCTGATTTCTAACAGACGCATGTCTGGTCAGCCGCTCCTACAAGATCAACCGCGGAGGGCTTCGGTGACTGGTAGGCGGGCGGCGCGGACGGCGGGAAACAGGCCGCCAAAGAAGCCGATCACCAGGGCCCAGCTGAGGCCCTGCAGCACCAGAATCGGGGTCACCGCGAAGTTGAACGCGACCTGGGTGAAATTTCCGCCCAGCGTCGACACCGAATAACCATTGAACAAGCCGTAGGCGATGCCGGCCCCGAGCAAGCCGCCGATGATCGAAAGCACCATCGCCTCGGCCATCACCGAGGCCACCACCGGCGCACTGCCAAAGCCGAGCGCGCGCAGCGTGCCGATTTCCGCGGTGCGCGCCGACACCGCCGAGTACATCGTGTTCAGGGCGCCAAAGAGGGCGCCGATCGCCATAATGACGGCGACCACCGTGGTGATAATGCCGATGTTGCGGGTCGTGCCGGACGACTGCGCCCCGAAAAATTCGCGCTCCGTCTGCACGTCCACGTTGAGCTGCGGATCGGCGGTCAGACGCCGCTTGAGCGAATCAAAGGCATCAACTGACGTCAGCCGGACCAGTACCGAAGACACACCGGAACGGCCGAACGCACTCTGCGCTGTGCCAAGGTCCGTCCACAATTCCGAATCGTGCGCATCGTCGGAGCGGAAACGGCCGACTACGGTCCAGTAGGAGCCGCGGAATTTCAATTTCGCGCCGACGTCGAGTCCGTCGAATTGTTCATAGGCGCCATTGCCGACGATCAACTCACGCAAGCCGGGCTTGAACATCCGTCCCTCGATCAAGCGGATTTCCGGTCGCAGAACGATGCCCTTCGGCTCCAGGCCGCGCAGGGAAACATTGGCGCCGCTGGTATCTCCGCGGCGCGGCACTTCGGTGACCACGATCAACTCACCCGAGGCCAGCGGCAGGCCGTCATCGGCTCGGGCGATGGCCGGATCGTGCTTGATCAGCGTCGCTGAAGAGCGATCGAGAAAACTGGCCAGCTCGCCGTTCGATCCGCCACGCAGAATGATCGCGCGATTTGGATTGCCGGTTGCCGTAAGGGTCTTGTCCAGGCCGGCGGACATGGACAGCATCGCCACCAGCACGCCGACCACGCCGCCAATGCCGATCACGATCACGAACGAGGCGCCCAGGCGCTGCGGAATGCTGCGCAAGTTCATCAACACGATTTCGCGGATCTGGGTGAGGGTGCTCATGGCTCAGCGACCCGCCAGGGCATCGACGATCCGTATTCGCATCGCATGCACGGCCGGCGGCAGACCGACCGCCGTTGCCAAGACGACCACGGCGCCCGCGGAGAACAGCCAGACATCGGCCGTGGCGCGGATCGGAAACTCGGGGGGGAGCACCAGCGGGGGAATGATCGTGGCCATCACCATGCCAGCCAGCGCGCCTAGCACGCACAGCGTCAAGGATTCCGCCAACACCAGGCCGAGCACGCTGCGGTCGGTGAAGCCAAGGCACTTGAGTACGGCCAATTCCGGAACGCGTTCGCGCACGGCCTGGCTCATGGTATAGCCGGTCAGGATCAGGATGGTGAAGAACACCGCGCCGGAAATGGCATTGAGGATGAAGCCGATATTGCCCAGTTGCTTCAGGAAGCCGAGCTGGAATTCCTGCTCGCTCTGGGTCTTGGTCTCGTCGGCGGAATTCTCGAATCGTTTGTCGATCTGGGCGGCGATTTTCTCCGACTGCATCGGGTCGGCTACGCGCACGACGAATACGCCAGCCAGGCCGCGGGCGCCAGCCACGCGGGCCTCGTCGAACTGGGCATAGTTGAGATACATCAGGCTGGCGCGCTTTGACCATTCCTCATCGCGGCCATCGAAGATGCCGACCAGCCGCCATTCCCAGATGCGCGATCCATCGGTCTTGGTCCAGATGAAGGAGTTCAGCGGAATGATGTCGCCGACTTTCCAGCCGTGTTTCTCGGCCAGCAATTTGCCGGCGATAGCGCCGTCCTGGGTCGAGATGAAGGCGCGCCTCTGCGCTTCTGGCAACACCCATTCCGGATAGGTGTCGTACAGGCGCTGCGGGTTTACCGCGAACTGCGGAAAGAAATTGCGCGCGTCCTGGTAGACGCCTCCGAAGAATTGCGAATGGGATACGAATTCGACCCCGGGTACTGCGGCGATCTGCGGCAGCAGGCGCATCGGCAGGGGTTGCGTGAAGCTGGTCTTGGCCTGGGTAATCATGCGGTTGGCGCCGAGGAATTCGGCGCCCCCGGAGATGACAGAATTGACCGCCTGCAACAGCCCGATCAGCAGGAACGCCATCATCAGCGACACCAGCGTGAACGCTGTGCGCGTCTTCTTGCGCAACAAGGCGCTCAGGACCAGCGGCAGGTACTTGGCGATCACGGACACGCGGCCATCAGTGCGCCGCCTCATCCACCAGCGTGCCCTTGTCCAGGTGCACGACCCGTCTGGCGTACTCGGCCGCCTTCGGATCATGGGTTACCATCACGATGGTCTTGCCGAACTCCCGGTTTAGGCGCTGCAGCAGGCCAAGGATTTCATCGGCCGTCTTGCGGTCGAGGTCGCCGGTCGGCTCGTCGCAGATCAGGATGCGCGGGTCGGACACCAGCGCGCGGGCGATCGCTACGCGTTGTTGCTGGCCGCCGGACAATTCGTTGGGCTTGTGGCTCGCGCGATCGGCGAGACCGACCAACTCGAGCGCGACGCTCGCCCGGCGAGCCCGCTGACTGCCCGTCATATCGGTAAGCAAAAGAGGGAGCTCCACATTCTTCTGCGCAGTCAACACCGGCATCAGATTGTAGCTCTGGAAAATAAACCCCACCGTCGCCGCCCGCCACGCCGCCAACTCGTCACTGCTGTGCTCCTCGATACGATCGCCATCGATTCTGAGCACACCGCCACTGGGCGAATCCAGCCCGCCGATCAGGTTGAGCAGCGTCGTCTTGCCGGAACCGGACGGCCCCATCAAGGCAATGAAGTCGCCCTCGGGGATATCCAGGTCGATACCATGCAGAACTTCAACGCTTTGCTTGCCGCGCACGTAAGCCTTGGTCAGGGCGCGAATCTCCACCAGCGGAGACACGTTGTCCGAACTCGATGGAGAGCGCATCGCTCAACCCTGCTTGACGGTGATGCGGCTGCCGTCCTTGAGATTGGCTGGCGGCGAGAGTACGACCGTTTCGCCGCCCTTGAGGCCGGTGGCGATCATCTGGTCGACATCGCGGACTTCGCCCGCGGTAACTGCAATGCGCTCCACTTTGTCGCCTTGCACGACGAACACCGCGCTGTTGCCATCCTGGGTCACCACCGCGCGCGTTGGCACCCAGACGCCAGTCGGCTTCGGCGCGCCCGCCTTGATGGATTCCAGGAAACTCACTCGCACGCCCATGTCAGGCACGATCCGTGGATCCTTCGAGCGCAGGGCGATGCGTACCTTGACCGTGGCCTTGCTGCGGTCGGCGGTCGGGATGATAGCGATCACTTCGCCGGGAATCTTCCATTCGGGATAAGCGTTGAGTACGGCCTCGACCGGCATCTTTGGTTGCACCCGTCCGATGTAGGCCTCGTTGACATCGACCTGCACTTCCAGCGAATCCATGTCCACGAGCGTGCCGATGCCGGTGCGGATCGAACCGCCGCCGCCGGAAATCGGCGAGATCATTTCACCCGGCTGCGCAGACTTGGTCACGATCACACCGGCGAACGGCGCGCGAATAACGGTGTTTTCCTGACCCAGCCGCGCAATCTCCAGCTGATCGCGCGATACGCGCACGCTGCGCTGCAAGCTTAGCAGCCGCGCCGCGCGCGAATCGCGCTCGGCGATCGCGCTGTCCAGTGCGGAGGCGGCGACGAGTTTCTGCGCGGCCAGTTCGCGCTGCCGGGCCAAGTTGCGTTCGGCGAGTTTCAACTGCGCCTGCGCCTCGGCCAGTTGCGATTGCGCCGAAGCCAGCTGGGATTGCGACAATTCACGCTGCGCTTCGGCGTCGACCGGATCGAGCCGCGCCAGGATTTCGCCTTCGGCCACGCGCTGTCCTTCTTCGATGAATACTTCCTTAACCTTGCCAGTAATCTTCGACGACACCGTGGCGATGCGGCGCGCAGTCACGTAGCCGGAGGCATCGAGCACCGACGCCGGGCCGCCTTCCGCGGCGGAGCGCGCCTTCGCCGTCTCCACTTCGACCGGACGCATGCCCATCAGCATGACCAGGGCCACGATGATCGCGACGCCAACCCCAAGAAATATCGGCCACCGGCGCTTTTTCCTGGGCGCGCCGGGTCGGCGGTCGATGCGCAATTCCTTCAACAGATCGGCGGAAGAATTCATGATGGGCCACGGATGCTCGGAAGAGTGAAGTGTGAAGGCTCACACCGCCCCCTGCCAACCTGCCGGAAGTAAGTTTCGCATTTGTAGGAGCGGCTTCAGCCGCGAAGCTTCGCTCTAAATCGAAGCAAGCTCCCTGCCTGGGACGTCGGGGGTGGAGGGGGTATTGGCGAAGTGGTGCAGGACGCAAGGAACGTCCGTCTTAGAAAACAGGGATGTTTTCTATGACGGGCGCCAATACCCCCTCCACCCCCGGCGGCGGGCGGAAGTTCTGGAACTTGCTACGAAGCGAAAAAGAGCATCGCGGCTGAAGCCGCTCCCACAAGAGCGATTGTTAGGTGAAGCGCGAGCGCAGGAAGGTGAAGGCGGCGCGCAGGCCCTGGGCTTCGCCGCCGAAGGGGCGGCCGGGGCGGTCGTTGTCGTTCCACGCGTAGGTGTCCAGGTGCGCCCAGGGCTGCGCTTCGGGCACGAAGCGTTCCAGGTACAGGGCCGCGGTGACGGCGCCGGCCATGCGTGACGGTCCGCCGTTGGCGAGGTCAGCGATCGGACTTTGCAGGTAGCTCAGGTACGGACGCCACAGCGGCATGCGCCAGACCCGGTCGCGGCTGCGTTCACCGGCGGCGAGGTAGTCGGCGGCCAGTGCTTCGTCATTGCAGAACAGCGCCGGCAGATCCGGACCGAGCGCGATGCGCGCGGCACCGGTCAGCGTTGCGTAATCGAGGATCAGCGCCGGCTTCTTTTCGGCGGCATAGGCGAGCGCGTCGCAAAGCACCAGGCGGCCTTCGGCATCGGTGTTGTCCACTTCCACGCTCAGGCCCTGGCGGGTGATGATCACCTCGCCCGGACGGAAGGCGTTGCCGCCGATTGAATTTTCCACGGCCGGTATCAGCAGCGTCAGGCGGATCGGCAACTGCCGGCCCATCACCAGCTGCGCCAGCGCCAAGGCATGGGCCGCGCCGCCCATGTCCTTTTTCATGTTGCGCATGCCGTCGTGCGACTTGATGTCCAGGCCGCCGGTGTCGAAGCACACGCCCTTGCCCAGGATGCACACATGCGGGTGCGCATCATCGCCCCAGTTCAGTTCGATCAGGCGCGGTGCACGATGACTGGCGCGGCCGACCGCGTGGATGGTCGGAAAATTCAGGGTCAGCAAATCGTCGCCGGCAATGACCTTGAGCTGGCCGCCATAGGCCTGCGCAAGGCGGTTCGCGACCGCTTCCAGGTCGGCCGGACCCATGTGCTCGGTCGGTGTGTTGACCAGGTCGCGGATCAGCAGGCTGGCGCGCAGCTCGGCGAAGGCTTCGCTGTTTTCGACCTCGGCATGCTGCAGTTCCAGTCGCGCCGCCGGCCGGCTTGGCGTCACGTAGCGATCGAAGCGGTAGGCGCCCAGGCCCCAGCCGAGCATCAGCAATGCCGGGTCCATCCTCACCGGCGAATCGGGCTGCAGCGCGTAGGTGCCGGCCGGCAGCTGCATCGGCAAGTGCGCCAGCGCCAGCGGATCGCCGGCATCGGCGACGGCGGCAATCACGAACAGCGGTTGACCCTGCGCATTGGGCACCAGCAGGAAGCAGCCGGGACTGGGCGTGAAGGAATTGGCGTCCAGCCAGGCCAGCGTGGACGTCGATTGCGCGGCCTGCCACCCCGGGTAGCTGGCGCGATCGATCACGATCAAGGGACAGACGTTGTCGACCACGCCGGCAATAACGAAACAAGAGGGCAGGGTCATGCATTCTCCGTGGCGGGGTGGTGCGCATCGAGCCAATCGGCCAGTGCGTCCAGGGCAGTGAATTGAAGATCGGGTGCCGGCAGCGCTTCGGGCCACGGCTCGTCGCGCCGGTTGATCCAGCAGGTGCGCATGCCGGCCCAGGAGGCGCCGGCGATGTCGAGCAGCGGATCGTCGCCGACGTGCAGCACCTCGTGCGGCGCCAGGCCCAGGCGCGAGCAGGTGGCGTGGAAGATCGGCGCATCGGGCTTGGCGTGGCCGGTTTCGCGCGCGGCCACGAACACCGCGAAGCGGTCGGCGATACCGATTTGTTGCAGGTCGGCGTTGCCATTGGTCAGCGCCGCGATCGGCCAGCGCGCGGCCAGCCGGTCGAGCGCGGCCAGCGCATCGGGAAAGAATTCGATGCGATTGCGCGCCGAATAGAACGCGGTGAACGCATCCTCGGCATGGGCTTCGTCATCGCCGGCACTGCGCAAGGCATGTTGCAGCGACAGCTTGCGTTGCCGGGTGAAGTCGTGCGCGTACTGCGGGTGCTCGGCGGCGATTCGTTCGCGCAATTCGCGCATCAGCGGGATCGGGTATTTGTCGGCCGTGCGCGGGCAGCGTTCGCGCAGAAAGTCCTGCAGCGCCGCTTCCGCGCGCTCGATCACCGGCCAGATCGGCCACAGCGTGTCATCCAGGTCCAGGCTCAGCGCTCTTGGAGCAATTTTCATGGTGCTAGGGTAACGCGGGCGCGACGCATGAGCATGAGCGAAGTGTCCCTATTCGATGACTTTGGCCCAGCTTTGCCAGCCGTCGACCCGCTCGGCGAAGATCTTGGCGCTGGCCAGCATCGGTACCGCCAGCAGCAGTCCGGCGATGCCCCACAAAAAACCCCACAACATCAGCCATAGCAGTAATACCAACGGCGAAATCGCCATTCGTCGGCCAAGGATGACCGGCGTCAGGAACTGCGACTCAAGCACGTGCAGGCCCAGGTACAGCGCCGGCGGCACCAGCATTTGCACCGGTTGATCAAAGGCCACCACGCCGACCAGCGCCAGGGCGATCACGCCCGTCAGCGGGCCCACGTAAGGCACGAAGTTCAGCACCGCGGCCAGGGTGCCCCAGAGCAGGGCGTCGGACATGTCCAGGCCGAGCCAGTACAGGCCGAAAGTGAGCACCAGGCCAAGCGCGATGTTGATCACGGTGATGGTCAGCACGTAGCGCGACAAGTCGCTTTCGATCGTGCGCAGAATGTCTACCGTGAGTTTCTTCTGTTCCGCGCCCGCCAGGCGCGCGATCGCATGTCGCTGCAGCGACTGGCCATAGACCAGGAAGAAAAACGCCAGCAGCACCACCGCCAGCACCGAGGCCACCATGCGCGGCGTATTGGCGAGCAGCGACCAGACGTTCGGCGCCCGCGGTTTCTCCGCGTCGGCCGCGACGTTGCTGGCGGCAGGCGCAGCGCCGGCGGCAGTGACCAGCGAGGCGGCGGCCTTGTTGGCCTGCTCCACCTGCCTGGTCAGGCTTTTGAGCTTGGGCGCGAGCTGGCGCAATTCGGTCGGCGCCTGCTTGATCCACTCGGTGGCCGGCGCCACCAGCAAGCCGGCCAGCCAAACCGACAGGGCCAGTCCGCCGAGCACCACCACCATCGCCCCCAGCCAGCGCGGAATCCACAGGCGATTGAGCCGGGTCACCAGCGGATTTGCGAGCAAGGCCAGCAACATCGCCAACATCACCGGTACCAGCAAGTCGCTGGCCAGCCAGCAGGCCGCCAGGCTGAGAATGACCGCGATCAGGCGCAGCGGGCCACGTCCGGCGGGCGCCGTTGGCGGACGCGTGGCCGCCAGGACCGAGGGTGCGAGTGGGTGCTCTGCCGGCGCGTTCATTCGATCACCTTCGCCCAGCCGCGCAGGCTTTCGATGCGACCGGCGACGATCTTGAAGCAGACCAGCATCGGCACCGCGATCAGGATGCCGGGGATGTTCCACAGCCAGCCGCAAAAGAGCAGCCACAACAGCACCACCAGCGGCGAGATCGACAAGCGCCGGCCGAGGATGATCGGCGTCACCACTTCGGTCTCAAGCAGTTGCAGCGCCAGATAGAGCGCCGGCGGCAGCAGCATCTGCAGTGGTTGGTCGAAGGCAACCACGCCCACCAGGGTGAGCATCACCACGCCGATCAGCGGCCCGACGTAGGGCGCGAAATTGAGCAGCCCGCCGACCGCGCCCCAGAGCAGGGCATCGCCAAGATCCAGTCCGAGCCACCACAGCGTCAGCGTCAACAGGAACGCCAGCACTGCGTTGATAGTGGTGATCGTGAGTACGTAGCGGGACAGCTCGGTTTCGATGTCATGCATGATCTCGACCGACAGGTTCTTTTGCCGGTGCTCGGGCAACAATGCGACCGCCTGGCGCAGCAGGTCCACGCCGTAGACGACAAAGAAATAGCTCAACAGGATGACGGCGCCGATGATTGCCAGCAGGCGTGGCGTCTCGCGGATCGGAACCCAGAGATTGAGTGGCTTCGGCTGGTCGGTCACCACCGGCGCATTGCGGGTGTCGCC
>Ga0209211_10003018_pt1 | contig 28040 bp, 29 predicted proteins | sample RifGroA2_FD_183992 | JGI IMG/M metagenome (GOLD analysis project Ga0209211, IMG submission 183992) | Groundwater microbial communities from Rifle, Colorado, USA - Groundwater A2 (SPAdes) (version 2) | ecosystem: Environmental > Aquatic > Deep subsurface > Groundwater | place: Rifle, Colorado...
TGATCAAAGATGCCCTTGGCCGGGAATGGCAGTGTGGGACAATCCAAATCGATTTTTCTCTACCTGAACGATTTAAACTTGAATATATCGATGAAAAAGGCGAGATCAAAAGACCGGTTGTCATCCATCGGGCAATTGCCGGCTCACTTGAGCGTTTTTTTGCCATACTGGTTGAGCACTATGCCGGAGCGTTTCCTTTATGGCTTTCACCGGTTCAAGTGGCCATTTTACCAGTCTCAGATAAATTTATTGATTATGGTAAAAAAATTAAAGAAGAGTTGGAAAGGAATATGATCAGAGTCGAATTAAATGCAGATAATAAAACTCTTGGTGGAAAGATCCGCCATTCGACCTTGCAAAAAATTCCTTTTATGATTATAATTGGAGAAAAGGAATTAGAAAAATCTGTAGGGACGAATCAAGATTCGCCCAAAATGATCAGCGTTAGAACGCGGGACGGCAAGGATTTGGGGATGTTGGAAGTTAATAAGTTTGTAAATCAATTAAAATCTCAAATTGAGAATTTTTCATAGAAGAAAATTTGCACCGAGAAAGTTTTATTTTATAAACTTCAGGATCGAAGCGCCTGAGTTAAGAGTTATAGATGATAAAGGCGGACAGATCGGGATACTGACTAAACAAGAAGCTTTAAATAAAGCCCAGGAGACAGGAGTTGATTTGGTGCTAATTGCACCTAAAGCAGTTCCACCGGTAGCAAAAATAATAGATTTTAAAAAGTTTTTGTATCAGGAAGAGAAAAAAGAAAAAGATGCTCGACGGGGAATTAAAAAAGGCGTTGTTAAAGACGTTAATTTAGGGCTTTTTATCGGACAAGCAGATTTAGAAAGAATGGAAAGACGAACAAAAGAATTCTTAAGCGATGGACATCAAGTAAGAATTAATTTACTGTTAAGAGGAAGAGAAAACGCTAAAAAAGATATGGCCTTTGCTTTAGTTAATAAATTTATTGCTAGCTTGGGCGAAGTCAATATTTCCAAGGAGCCAAAGCTTGAGGGAAAGATTTTGAGAGCAGTTGTTGCAAAGAAGAAATAAATGTAGGGGTCTGATTTATCAGACCCAAAAATTAATAAATATGGCAAAGAATAAACCTAAAACCAGAAAATCAGCTGCTAAACGCTTTAAGGTTACCGCTAATGGCAAAGTCATTAACCGTGGACAAGGATTCAGACATTTAAGAGGCAAAAAAAATAAAAGCTGGTTGAGAAGAAAAAAGAAAATGCTTAACGTTGAAGGTAGAATGAAGAGGAAAGTATTGATGATGCTAGGAAAGAAGTAAATTAACCTAATTGATCTAATTTCTAATTAATCACCAATAACCAAATTCCAAGTATTCCAAACAATTACCAATAATCAATATTTAAACGGTTTGGTTCATTGGTAATTGAATATTGAGATTTGTTTGTTTTTTGTGATTTGGTTATTATTTAGGTCAATTAGAATAATTAGAAATTAGAAATTTTTTTAAAGTATGGTCAGAATCAAAGGTGGAGTTAAAACCAGAGCTCGTCATAAAAAAGTCTTAAAATTGGCTAAAGGCTACTGGATGACTCGGCATAAGCAGTTTAAAAAGGCCAAAGAAACCGTCCTTCATGCCGGAGAATATGCTTTTATGGGTCGTAAACTACGAAAAAGAGATTTTAGACAGTTGTGGATTATAAGGATGAATGCGGCTTTACGAAATCTGGGAACTAAATACAGTGTTTTTATCAAAAAACTTAAAGATAATAAAATTGAACTTGACCGGAAAATTCTTTCTCAATTAGCTGTAGAACAACCGGAAATCTTCAAAAAAATCGTCGAAAAGGCAAAATAAAAATACTTTATTTCATTGCTTCATTGTTATATTGTTAAATTATTATATTTTTTATATAATCTTCTTTATCATGGATAGCAAAAAATACGAAGTAGAAATAAATGGTGTCAAATCTTTAGTAAAACTTAATGAACTTGAGATTAAATATTTGGGGCGGAATGGAGAGATCAATAAATTACTTTCTGCGATTGGGAATATTCCAAATGAAGAAAAAAGAGAGTACGGTCAAAAAGTTAATAAATTAAAGCAAAAAATTATAAAATTAATTGGGATTAAAAAATTAGAATTGCTAAATAAAAAATCAGCTGCTTATTTTGACAAAACTTTACCGGGAAAAATTTATCCAAAAGGTAGTCTCCATATTATTTCAAACGCGATCGAAGAAATTACTAAAATTTACGAAAAAATTGGTTTTATCCGTGTTTCTTATCCGGAGGTTGACTGGGAATACGGTGCTTTTGAATCTTTAAATATGCCTTCTGGTCATCCGGCCCGTGACGATGTCGAAACATCTTTCATTGATATACCGGCCCATCCTAAATTCGGTAAAATGGTTTTGACTCCTCATACCTCAAATGGACAAAATCGGGAAATGAAAAGAGTTGGTCAACCACCAATTCGAATGATCAATATTTCCAAGTGTTATCGACCAAACTGGGACGCGACCCATACACCGATGTTCCACCAGTTTGAGGGACTATGTGTTGACAGAGAAATTACCATAGCTAATCTTAAAGGCACGCTTGATTATTTTGCCGAAAAATATTTTGGGAAAGGAACAAAAACCAGGCTTCGACCTCATCATTTTCAGTTTACCGAGCCTTCTTTTGAGGTAGATACATCATGTAATGTGTGTAAAGGTGTAGGGACAATTCATGAATTGTCCGTACAACAAAAATGCAAGGTCTGTAAATCCGGATGGCTAGAACTGGGGGGAACAGGTATGGTCCATCCTAATGTATTGAGAGAGGGGAAAATTGATCCAAAAATATACACCGGATGGGCTTTTGGATTTGGCATTGAACGGGTAATTATGATGAAATACGGACTGGATGATGTTAGAAATTATTATTCAGGAGATATTAGGTTTCTTGAACAGTTTTAACAAAGGACGGACCTTTTCATAAGGACAGTCCTTGGCATAAGGTCCGTCCTTATATAAAACTATGAATATAAAAATAACTTATAATTGGCTTTTAGATTATTTGGATACTTATGCGACTCCTGATGAGTTGCAAAAATACTTATCTTTAAGCGGACCTTCTATTGAAAGAGTTGAAAAAGTAGGGAACGACTATGTGTTTGATGTTGAAATAACCTCCAACAGAATCGATACGGCCTCGGTCGTTGGTATTGCCCAGGAAGCCCAGGCAATTTTGCCGATGTTTGGTAAATCAGCCTGTCTTAAATTTAATCCTTTGGAAGAGTATTGTTTTAAGAAATATTATCTTAATCACGGTCGTGGCATAGATAATAAAAAACTCAAGGTAATAATTAAAGATAAATTTCTTTGTTCAAGGTTTACCGCAATTGTTTTAGAAAACATAAAAATTGCTCCCTCTCCTGATTTTATCCGAAAAAGATTAATTGCCTGTGGTATTAAATCGATAAATAATGTCGTGGATATTTCCAATTATTTAATGTTAGCCTTAGGACAACCTGTTCATGTTTTCGATTATGACGAAATAAAAAAACAGATAATGGTTATGCGCAAATCAAAAAAAGGTGAGAAAATTGTTACTTTGGATGAGAAGGAAGTTACTCTGTTCGGCGGAGATATTGTCATTGAAGACGGCTCAGGACGATTGGTCGATCTTTGTGGAGTAATGGGCGGACTAAATTCGGCGATCAGTGATAAAACAAAAAACGTGGTTCTTTTTGTCCAGACTTATGACAAAGTCAGAATTCGAAAAACTACCATGACAACCGGAGTCAGAACTGTAGCTGCTACGTTTTTTGAAAAAGGACTAGATCCGGAAAGAATTGAACCCACCCTTGTTTACGGAGTTGAATTATTAGAAAAATATGCTCAAGGAAAAATCGCTTCTAAATTATATGATATCTATCCAGAAAAGCATATCGATAAGAAACTCGAAATTCGAAATTCGAAATTCGAAAAAATAATAGGCATTAAAATTGAAAAGGAAAAAATAGAAAAAATTCTCAAAAATTTAGGGTTTGAAATTATTTATCTTGGAGACGGCCGCATACAAATTATAGTCCCGTCGTGGAGGGCTAATGATATCAATATTCCCGAAGATATTGTTGAGGAAGTTGCTCGAGTTTATGGTTATCATAATATACCTTCAATTCTCCAGCCGATTGTTTATGTCAACCAACCAAAGGAAATGGAAGATATCTTTATTTTTCAAAATAGAATTAAATTATTGCTAAAACATTTGGGACTCAATGAGGTAATTAATTATTCGATGGTTTCCAAGGAGCAGTTAATTGAATTCTGTCTTGATCCAAAAAAGCACCTCCGCCTTTCAAATACACTGTCAAAAGATATTGAATATTTAAGGACGTACCTGACGGTTTCGTTATATAAAAACATTGTTGACAATACAGGTAAAAAAGAAGTATTAAAACTATTTGAAATTGGAAAAACTTATCAACAACAAATAGGTGAATTACCGAAGGAAATTTATAAAATCGGCATTGCCACAAACACCGATTATTTTGATCTTAAAGGCATAATTGAAGCAATATATAGGGAATTAAATATTAACGAATTGAACGTACCGGAAATTATTGAAAAAGATGGCGTGTTTATGGCTGAAATTGATTTTCAATCATTAGTTGATAATTGCCAACTAGTGATGAAATATAAACCAATTCATCCATATGCGGTAATTAAACTTGATAAAACTTTTGGAATCTCGCCTCATACAACCTATGCGATTGTACGGCAAAAAGCTTTTCAATCAAAATTATTAAGAAAAATTGAGGTTGTTACTTTATACCAAAACAAACTAACCCTCCGTTTTTATTATTCTTCAACCGAAAGAAATATCACCGAGGAAGAAGCGAAAGCAGAGTTATATAAGGTCCGACCCTAAAGGGACGGACCTTCGTGGACTGACCCTAGGGTGTTGGCGATGGTGTTGGCGTCACATAGTCCCAAGGCTTATTGACTCCAAATTTTATGGTTGATTCACCTTGTTTATCTTTTTCATTAGTTCCAATCACTTGAAGTTCATAAACTCCGTCTTCAGTGATAGAAATTGTTTCATCGATATCTTTTTTATCTTCGTTCCAATCAAATTTAACTACCCCATTCAGTTTAATTTTAACGTTTTTTAGTTTATCCAAAGAAATTATTTTTACCTTGATGTTTATATTTCCCGACGATATTGTTGTCTGACCCATCGGGTTCTTTATGGAAATAATTACCGAGTCTGCGGAAGCGTCTGAAATTTCCGTCGGCGGTTTAAATTTATTATCATTCTGACCAGCTGTCCAAGCATTAATCGCCTCCTGCCAACGGTTTTTTCCGTCGAGCGAGACCGGATCACTCTCGGTAATGACAATAAAATCTTTTTCTTCATAGTTGCCACTTTTTATCTCAACTTCATTAGCTAACTTACTGTTTGATTTTGATATTTTTAGTTTTTTGTAATAAGGAGATGTGTCTTTTGGTTCATTACCGTCAATAAAATATTCTGAGCGGGTCGGATAACCGTCCTTGGGAAGACCACCTAAAAAAGAATCAACTGTCAAGGCTTTAACTTTATCAGGTTTTTCTATAATTCCGTCATCGTATTTTTTCAGAAGTTCTCGCATAATCCGGTACCAGATCGGCGAAGCTCCGGTCGCACCCGAGGCAATCTTTGGATTCATCTTACTATTATCATTATTACCGACCCAGACGCCAACCGTAATTGATTTGGTATAACCGATCGCCCAGTTATCCCGTTTATCATCGGTGGTGCCGGTCTTGACACTGACGGTTTTCCCGGGAATATTAAGATAAGAATTTGGCCCAAACTCGTCAAGTCGAGCATTATTATCAGAGAGAATATGGGAAATTAAGAAAGAAACTTCTGGAGAAAAAACTTGTCTCTCTTGAGTTCTGACTTTTTTAAAGATATTTTTGCCCTTAAAATCAGATATATCATTAATCGAGTTGACTTCATGTTTGATTCCTCCGGTTGCTAATACTGAAAAAGCAGAAGTTAAATTAAGTAAGGTAGTTTCACCACCGCCTAAGGTTAAAGAAAGTCCAAACCGACGCAAATTTTCTTCATTTGGAGCAAAAGTGGTCAGACCAAGATCATTTAGTTTGCTTAAAAAATTTCGTAGACCAAGGACAGCTAATAGCTTGACAGCCGGCAGATTAATTGAATTACCAAGAGCAAATCTTAGTTGAACCGGTCCACGAAATTTACCGTCATAATTTACCGGGGTATATTCTTTGCCCCCTTGATCCGGAAAAGTGGTTTTGACATCCATAAAAATAGACGACGGAGTATAGCCTTTTTCAAAAGCCAGGCCATAGGTAAAAGGCTTCATCGCTGATCCCGGTTGACGAAGACCCAAAGCGGCATTAAACTTTCCAAATTTTTCATCATTAAAATCATAGGAACCGATCATGCTCAAAATCTCGCCGGTTTTGGAATCAAGAATGACAACCGCGGCATTAGTGGCATTGAAGTTTTTTAGTTTTGCTATTTCCTCTTCTACGATTTTTTCCGTTTTTTGCTGAACATCTAAGGATAAGGTAGTTTTTATCTTAACGCCTTGATCGATGATTTTAGAGCCGTATTCGTTTTCTATCTGATCCTTAACATAAAAAACAAAGTGCGGGGCTTCAATCAGTATTTTTGGAGCAGTAAATTTTATTTGGTCCAATTTTTTTGAAGCTGTGTTTTCCTGATCTCGGGTAACATAACCGTCTTCCCGCATTCGACGCAAAACACTTTTTGTCCGTCCTTTCCAAGCCTCATTTTTACCAATAAAAGGTGAGTAATAACTGGGTGATTGTGGCAGACCGGCCAATATAGCCGACTCAACAAGAGTAAGATTTTTGACTGACTTACCAAAGTAGGCTTTAGCAGCCGTACCAACTCCCCAATAACTTCCACCATAAGGAGACTCATTTAAATACATCAGCAAAATTTCATCTTTTTTATACCGCCGTTCGACTTCAAAGGCTAAAATTAGTTCCTGTACCTTTCTCGCAATCGTTTGTCGAGAGGTGAGAAGGACATTTTTCGTTAGTTGTTGGGTAATGGTTGAACCACTTTGCAAGCCTCTTCCCAAAAACATGTTAAAAACCGCCCTGAGCATGCCGGTTTCCGAAATTCCTTTATGTTTATAAAAATTTTTATCTTCGATGGCGATCGTTGCTTCCCTTAGTGTTTTTGGGATTTCTTCAAAGGCAACTGGAACACGGTTTTTGTCTTTATACATATCGTAAAGAACCTTACCGTCGCGATCCAAAAAAACAGTTGAATATCCGGATTGCTGCGAAAGTTTGGAGGGAGAGGGAAGATCTTTAGCATACCAGGCAAAGATGATAAAGGAAAAAATAAAACCAATGATAACAATTCCGAGCAAAAAAAATAATAGCTTGACGATCAGTTTTTGTTTGTCATATTGAGTCCTAAATCGTAGGCGACGGCTGATATGCATAATTTTTATTATAGCAATTTGCTATAATTTTAACGATGAGAGTTTTTGGAAAAAAAATAAAACGCGATAGTTTATGGAAAGTGGTTATTATTATTTCTTCAATATTATTAATCTTTATGTCGTTTGCACCGTTATTTTTGAGATAAACTATATTGTTCCATTGTTCAATTGTTACATTGTTAAAAAACAACAATCGAGTAATGAAGCAATGAAACAATGAAATTAAAAGAATTGTTAATCGAAAACTTACCCGCTACAAGTTTTGTCACTATCCGTAAATTCAAATCCCTCGGCATCAACACTTACTTTGACTTGTTAAACTACTTTCCTTATCGTTATGAAGATTATTCAATTATTTCTTCAATTAATAATCTTCAACCCGAGGAAACTGTTACTATTGGCGGAAAAATAATTGAGGCAAAAAATCAGTACACACGTTCTGGTTTAAAAATTCAAAAAGTGGTTCTCACTGATGGAACGGGAAAAATTGAAGTCAACTGGTTTAATCAGCCCTATATAATCAGATTATTTAAAGTCGGAGACACAGTTTTTGTTGCGGGTATTGTCCGAAGATTTGGTTCAAAAATATCGATTGAACCTAAAGAATATGAAATTGGCGAGAAAAGAATTCATGCCGGCAGATTAGTTCCGATCTACTCTGAAAAAAAGGGCTTATCATCAAGAACAGTCCGAGAAAAAATGTTTTCGGTTTTAAATTCCGTAGAGACACAAAATTTTGCGTCTCTACAAGAAACATTACCACCTGAAATCGTTTCCTACAATAATTTGATTAACGAGCAAAAGGCATATCGACAAATTCATTTTCCAGATAATTTAAATTTGGCAAATAAGGCTCAAGAACGTCTGGCCTTTGATGAACTGTTTAATTTACAATTAACTAATAATTTAATTAAAAAACAATTGCAGAAGGAAAGGATTAGAAATTCGTTTTCTGCAGGGGTCGATCATGATCGACCCATGAAGGAATTCATTGCCAATCTTCCTTTCAAATTGACCAATGATCAAAACAAGTCAATTAAAGAAATTGTTACTGATTTAAAAAAAACTACACCAATGAATCGATTTCTTCAAGGCGATGTTGGCTCTGGAAAGACCGTTGTTGCGGCAATTGCTTGTTATTTAAGTTTTTTGAACGGTTATCAATCACTGATTATGGCGCCAACTGAGATATTGGCACAACAACATTATAAAACAATGAACAATCTTTTTGTAAGGAACGGTTTAAAACCGTTCCTTAATGTATCCTTAATCACAGGTACAACAAAAATCCGTAATCCGCAATCCGTAATTAAAAATTCTGATTTAATAATTGGTACGCATGCACTATTAAACCAAAAACTAAAATTTAAAAAAGTCGGTTTAGTGGTTATTGACGAACAACATCGCTTTGGTGTTAACCAAAGAGCTCTCCTAAAAGAAAAGGCCTTAAATACTCATTTACTGACAATGACCGCCACTCCGATTCCTAGAACGGTCGCCTTAACTCTATATGGAGAACTTGACCTAAGTTATATCAAAGAGTTGCCTCAAGGCCGCAAAATGATCAAAACATTTTTAGTTCCTAAAGAAAAAAGAAGCAATGGTAATAATTGGATTAAAAACCAGATTAAGGAAAATGGAGGGCAGGTGTTTATTGTTTGCCCTTTGATTGAAGAGTCGGAATCTGAAACCCTGAAGTCAATTAAAGCGGCCAAAATTGAATTTGAAAATTTAAAAAAAATATTCAGCGATTTTAAACTTGGTTTATTGCACGGGAAAATAAAAAGCCAAGAAAAAGAGCAAATCATGTTTGATTTTAAAAACAAGAAAATTGATATTCTTGTTTGCACGCCGGTAGTTGAAGTAGGAATTGATATTCCTGGAGCAACAATTATGATCATTGAAGGAGCAGAGCGGTTTGGTTTAGCCCAACTTCATCAACTGCGAGGGCGAGTTGGCCGCTCCAATATCCAATCTTACTGTTTTATCTTTACTGAAAATCAAACGGAAAAAATAAAAAACCGTTTAGAGTTTTTTAGTAAAAACAATTCCGGAATAAAATTAGCCGAATATGACCTTAAGAATCGTGGAGCCGGAAATATTTTTGGGACAAAGCAGCACGGATTCGTTAATTTAAAAATCGCCTCATTAATTGATTATGAATTAATTAAAGGAACAAAAAAAGCCGTTGAGTACTTTATTGAACATTATGATATTAAAGATTGGAAAGAACTTAAAGAAGGAATCGATAGGTACGGTGGAAGACAGATTGCGAGAGATTAAAGACAGTCTTATTTAAGACTGTCTTTATTTAAACGAGTTTGTCAAATTGTAAATCGGCGTAATCACTGACATGACTAAGAAACCAACACCGACGCCTAAGAAAACCAATATTAGTGGTTCGATTAAAGTTATCAATGTTTTGGTCGCCATTTCCGATTCAGTCTCAAAATATTTTGACAGTCTAAGAAGGGTATCGTCAAGATTTCCAGTTTGTTCGCCTACCTGACTCATCTGAACTAAAATCGGTGGAAAGATTCTTTCTTGCTCCAAAGCTACACCCATTGACTGACCTTTTTCCACTTTTTGACTAACCGTTAAAAAAGCCTGTTGAAAAACTGAGTTTTCAGTTGAATCAACAACGATTGATAGGGCGTCAAGAATGGAAATCCCTGCGGCAATGAGAATTGCTAAGGTTCTGGTTGATTCAACAAGTGCGGAAATAGAGATAATATGACCAAAAACCGGCAGTTTTAAAGCAAATTTATCAAAGGAATTCTTCCCGGTTTTGGTGCCTAAATATTTTTTAGCAAAATAAAAAACAACCACAATCAAAACCAATACTAAGGGCCAAAATCTAGTAGAAAAATTTGATATACCAATTAAAATCTTAGTCGATAAAGGTAGTTCCACATTAAAGTCTTTATAAAGGGCGAGTAGTTTTGGTAAGACAAAAGTAACCATAATAAACATGACTGCAAACATACCAAGCACAATGAGGATTGGGTAAACAAGAGCTCCTTTAAGCTTGCTTTTAAATTCTCGTTGTTTTTCTAAATTGTCTGCCAATCGAAGAAGAATTTCCCCCAGCTTTCCCGAGGCTTCACCGGACTTAACTAAAGCAATATATAGGTTGGAAAAATTACTTTTATAATCCATAAGAGCAATGGAAAAAGAAGACCCACCTTTAATTTTAGCGTCTATCGCTTCGATCATTTTTCCCATTGGCAGTTTGGTTGTCTGTTTTTTCAAAATTTCCAGGGAATCGATCAAAGTTAAGCCGGCATTAAGCATAATCGCCACCTGACGGGTAAAGTTAACAATATCATTAAAATTTACCCGTTGGGTTAAAGTATTAAGAAAACCTAAGTTAAATTCTTTAACTTTTTCGACCGAGATAGGAAAATAATCGTTTTTTTGCAGATAATCAATTACCCCTTCAACACTAGCCGCCTCAATTTTTTTTATAATTATTTCCCTGTTTTTTAAAGCTTTGTATTGAAAGAACATTCTAAAAATTACTAATTTCTAATTGATCTAATTGACCTAAATAATAACCAAGATACAATTAACTATATATTCCAAACAATGACCAATTACCAATAATCAATTAGTCAACATGAATCGATCTTTGATCTGGTTCATGGTTAGATCAATTAATTTTCATACCCTGTTTATCTTAATAAATTTTTCTAATTCCCTGGGTCTGATAGCGAAAGAAAAAGCCGTCTCTTTGGAAATAATACCTGCCCGATAAAGGTTGAGAAGACTCTTTTCAAATAGAAGCGATCCTTCGCCCTCAGTTGTCTCAAGAATATTACTAATCAAATAAGTTTTACCTTCTCTAATACTGTTTGAAACGGCTGGAGTATTAACTAAAATTTCGACCGCCGGCACTCGTTCAATGGTATTCTGTTTAGGTAATAATCTTTGAGAAACTACCATTTTTAGTATTATTGCTAATTGACTTTTGACTTGATTTTGTTGATGAGGAGGAAAAATATCAATAATTCGGTCAATCGATTCCGGAGCTGAGTTGGTATGCAAAGTAGAAAAAACCAGGTGACCGGTTTCGGCGGCCGTTAAAACCAAAGAAGTGGTTTCAAAGTCACGCATCTCGCCTACTAAGATTACATCAGGATCTTCGCGTAGGGCTGATTTTAAAGCAACGCTCCAAGAATAAGTATCTTGATGAAGTTCTCTTTGAGAAACAATCGACTTATATTTTGGATAAACATACTCAATTGGATCCTCAATCGTAATAATATGTTTAGCATATTTTTGGTTAATTTCATTAACAAGAGAGGCCAGAGTGGTGGATTTACCTTCGCCTGTTGGGCCTGTAAGTAAAACAAGTCCTTGACGAAAATCAGCACATTGATGTAAAAAGGCGGGAAGAGATAACTGCTCCAAAGTACTAATCTTTGGTTGAATTAAACGAAAACTTCCACAAATAGAATCCCGAGCATAATAAAGATTAACTCGATAACGCTTATTGTTTAAACTATAAGCTAGGTCAATCTCTCGATTAGCCGATAAAATTTCTTTTTGTTCAGAGTTTAAAAAAGAAGATAACATTTTTTCCGAATCTTCGGGAGTAATGATTGCTAAAGTAGTTAGTTGAAACAACTCTCCACTGACTCTAACTGTTGGATAATAACCAGGCACCAAATGAAGATCAGAGGCTTTTTTTTCAATCACCAATTGTAAAAGCTCAGATAATTCCATAGATTAACAATATCAAATTATAAATAATAAATAACAATTGAATAACAAATTACAAATATTTAATGTTTAAAATTTTTGTTATTTGATATTTAAAATTCATTTGTTATTTGTGATTTAAGTTTGCGCCACTCTTAATACCTCCTCCATCGTTGTTATACCATCTAAAACTTTTAAATAACCATCTTCAATCATTCTAATAAATCCTTCTTTTTTTGCGGTTTCTTCAATTATCTCGGCTGAGTCTTGACGTAAAATATGTTGATTAATCGCCGTTGTTACCTTAAGAATTTCAAAGATAGCGATTCTTCCTAAATATCCGCTTTGGTTACATTCCGGGCAACCTTTTCCTTTGCTTAAGAATACTGGACTGGTTTCAAATCTTTTAGGAAAAAGTAGTCCTAAAACCGATTTAATTTTAGACGTCACTTCCGCTGAAGCCTGATAAGAAATCTTACAATAAGGGCAAATTTTCCTAGAAATGCGCTGAGCAAGAATTGCCGTTAAAACCGAAGCGATTAAAAACGACTCGGCCCCTAAATCAATTAAACGGGGAATGGCGGTCGCGGCATTATTTGTGTGCAGAGTAGAAAAAACCAAGTGACCAGTCAAAGCGGCCTGAATCGCCAGCTGAGTTGTTTCTTTATCTCTTACTTCTCCAACCAAAATGATATTGGGATCTTGACGCAAAAAAGCTCTTAAACCAGTCGAAAAAGTTAATCCGGCTTGAACATTAATCTGTACTTGATTAATACCAGCAATCTGATACTCAACCGGGTCCTCAAGAGTAACAATATTGACCGTCGGTTTATTTAAACGTGAAAGAACCGAATAAAGAGTCGTTGTCTTTCCACTACCGGTCGGGCCAGTAATTAGGATAATTCCATAAGGCTTGGCAATCGCTTCTTCTAATTCTTTTAAGTGTGGTCCACCAAAACCTAAATCAATAAGCGAGGGAATTCCGCCGGTTTTTTTCAAAAGTCTCATTACCACTTTTTCACCAAAAACAGTTGGTAAAGTAGAAACACGTAAGTCAACTTCGTCATTTTTTGACCTAAAAGTAAATCTACCATCCTGAGGGATTCTTTTCTCATCAATCTTCATCTCAGATAGGATTTTAATCCTTGAAATTAAAGCTTCATGAATCGTTTTTGGCAAAGATAATTTTTCTTGAAGGATACCATCGATTCGGTAACGGACTTTAGTCCTATTTTCTTCCGGTTCAATATGTATATCAGAGGCTCGACCTTTGATGGAAAAGTCCAAAATCGTTGAAACAATCTTGGCAATCGGCGCTTGTTGTAACTGAATGTTACTTATTGCTTCTTTATGAAGATCGGGCGAATATTCTTTTAAAGCGTCACGAACTTCCGGAGATAGTCCCTGACTATAGGAAAGATCGATCATCTTTACAATCTGTTCATGGTCCGCCAAAATCAAAATAATTTTTTTACCGGTTTTTTTCTCCAAAAAATCAATGATAGTCGTATCAAAAGGATCTTTAGTAGCAATATAAATAGCTGATTCTTTTGGGTCAAAACGGTAAGGAATTATCTCATAACGTCTATTAATTGACTCGGAAATTAAACCAACCGCCTGAGAGTCAATCGGAGTTTTCCCCAAGTCAATATATGGAATTTGTTCTATCTCGGCCCTGGCTTTAACAATCTCAATCCGAGGTACATGGGAAAATTGATAAAGATAATCAATGATTGAGAGATTTTTTTGCAGACTGGACACCTCAAACTTTTCTGCTTCAGTTTTACTAACCTGTTGATTTTTTACTAATTGATCAAGTAATTGTTTTGGAGTAATGTTCATTAATTTAACTATATATTATTTCTATGATAGAATTCAAGTAAGATATTAAATGTTAAATCTTAAACGGTTAAAGGTTAAATAAACTGTTAAAGACTAAACAGTTAAACATAAAAACGTTTAATATTTAATTGTTTAATATTTTTTTAACCTTTAATATTTAATCTTTAATATTTTTATCATGATTCCCTTACTAATAATTTCCAATGACAATAAGTTAATTAATGATTATGTCAATAAACTTAAACAAAATAATTTTTTTTCTGAAGTTATTCCTTCAACTAAAGAGTATTCGATAGAAGATATAAAAGGTTTAATAAAAGAAACTAAAGTCTTTCATCCGAAAACACGCATTTATTTTCTTGCCAATTTTCATTTATCATCTATTATAGCGCAAAACTCTTTTTTGAAATTACTGGAAGAACCGCCAACTAATGTCCAATTTATTTTATCAACTTTTAACAAAAATCACCTATTACCAACGATTATTTCACGGGTTAAAATTATTAAATTACGGGGAAATGATTCACAAAGTGTTGTAGGGTCGCAATTTCTTGAAACCATAATTGACGATTTAATAAATCAAACCCATCAGACAAAGGGCGTGATAAATCAAACCCCTACAAAAATACCCCTGGTAAAATTCACGGTAACAGACAGGGAATCGGCAAAAAATATTTTGTTGCAAGTCATTATATTTTTTCGAGAAAAACTTCTGTCTGACAAAAATTCAACCTTAATAATCAGGGAAATAATCCGTCTCAAAGGTCTTTTGGAAAATAACAATCTTAATCCGCAATTGACGATAGATCAGGTGTTGATATTTATTTGGAAAACATATAGGATAAAAGCAAAGGTTAAATAACAAATAATAAATAACAATTGAATAAAAAATCACAAATATTTAATGTTTAAAACATTGGTTATTTGATATTTAAAATTCAATTGATGTTTGTTATTTGTGATTTGATATTAATATGAAAAAGGCTTTTACACTGATTGAGTTATTAGTTGTCATTGCCATCATCGGTAGTCTTTCGGCTTTACTTCTTCCTAACTTTATGGCTATTCGAGAACGGGCTCGCGACTCACAAAGAAAATCAGACTTAAAACAGATTCAAAAAGCTTTTGAACTTTATAAGCAAGATCAAACGCCTCCGGCTTTTCCCGTCGTCCTACCAACCAGTAAGGTTTGTTGGTCAAGTGCAGTTAACTGTACTGGAAATATCTATATGAATAAGTTTCCAACCGACCCAAATGCCAATAAGGACTATTATTATTCGGTAGATAACACCAATTTAACTTATACATTTTGCGCTTGTTTAGAAAATAAGGCCGATCCAGACGGAACCAGCGGCAATTGTAATGCAAGCTATATTTGTAGTAGCGGTAAAAGTTATGTAGTCAATCAACCATAAAATTAAACAGTTAAATATTAAAATTTAAACGGTTAAAAAAGTTTTAAAGTTTAAACGTTTAATAGTTTATTTAAGTTTTAGCAGTTTAACATTTAACAGTTTATGAAAAAGTCCTTTACCCTTCTGGAAATGCTAGTCGTCATCGGTATTATTGCCGTATTGGTTAGTATGGGATTTGCTTCATATTCAACTGTCCAAAAAAAAGCCCGCGATGCCAAAAGGCAAGGAGATATTAAAGCCGCTCAACAGGTAATGGAACAATGTTATTCTGTTAACAGTTTTCAGTACACAACCATTTCCGGCACTGGAACAATTACAGCTACTTGTCCAGCGCCAAACACCAGCATTACCTTTACTTTAACTGATCCTCTTAACAATGCCACTTACAAATATACTTATACAACGTCATCCAGTGCTTATTCAATTACGGCTAGTTTGGAAACAAATTCCACACCGTTTTCGGTGAGCAATCAACAATGATAAAATCACATAACTTGAAAAAATCCGAGGGCTTTACTTTAATAGAAATCCTTGTTGTTGCCACTATTATTGTTCTTTTGACAGCAACGGCTATAGTTACTTATTCTGTTTTTTTAAAACAAGCTCGCGATGCCAAAAGAAAGACTGATCTTGAGCAGATTAGAGCTGCCCTGGAAATGTATCGATCGAATAATGATACTTATCCAATAACTGGCTTATCTCAGTTAACAACACCAACGATTTATATCCAAACAGTCCCAACTGATCCAAAGGATTCTTTATACACTTATTATTACAGTGCTACTGTATCTGATTATACTTTGGCTACTCATTTAGAATCGGTGGCAACAACTTGTCAATCACTCACAACACAATGCACTAGTAACTGTACTTATTGTCTTGGACCGTATGGACAAAAATAAACATGAAGAAATCTTTTACCTTAATTGAACTTCTCGTCGTCATTTCCGTCACCCTTATTTTTCTTGGAATTAGTCTGGTCCAATATAATACTTATACCGAACAAGCCAAATTAAAAAATCAAGCAAAAAAAATAGTTGATGTTTTAGAATTAGCAAAAAAAAAGGCATTAAATGGTGATTTATTTGACAAAACCTGCACAGATTTTATTGGTTATAAAGTCACAGTTTCTTCAAGCTCTTATTCATTATTATTTGGTTGCGTCTCGATCTATTCTGCCGTTCAAAACTATAGTTTACCAACTAACATCACTTTGACTTTAGGAATCGGGGATTTTAATTTTCCACCGCTTATGAATAATCCCGACTTTATTAGTAATACAATTAGACTAAAAAATTCTTCAATCAGTACTGCAAACAAATGCATCGATATTTCAATATCGGTAATTGGCATAGTTGAGTTAAATGAAACCCTGATAAGTTGTTAAAATATTAACTCAAAAAACTTTGCACTTATTTTTGATTTTTGAGATATTATCATAATATTTTGTATACTGATTTTATGACTATCAATAAAGCTTTCTCTCTTGTCGAAGTTCTTGTTTTTACCGCAGTTTTGGGATTATTTTTTGTGTCCGCAATGGCGGTGACAACATTTAATCTTAAGAATATGAAAATCCAGGAACATAAGATTTTAGCTACCCGTTTTGCTGAAGAAGGAATCGAGTGGATAAAACAGGAAAAAGAAGATGATTGGACGGAATTTATTAAAAAAGATACTTCTTCCGGAAAAACTTATTGTCTTAACTCTCTTGACTGGACTACTGCTAACCCATGCACAACCTATTTAGCAATGATTTTCAAAAGAGAGCTATTAATAACCAATTCCGGGTCACCGGTTAATCAGGTTGAGGCGATGATTACTGTATATTGGCAAGATATGGGTACGGTTTTGTCAGTGCCAATAAAAACGGTGTTTAAATTATTAGAATGAGATTAAAAGTTGTTATGGTTTCACTGTTTCATGGTTTCATTGTTAAAAAACAATGGAACAATGTAGCAATGAAACAATATAAATTCGGATTTACACTTATTGAAACCATTGTTGTCATCGCCGTTATTGGTTTAACCTTACCGGTTTTATTTGCCATTATCCTGACTTTAATGAGACAGCAGGTAAAAATTTACCGCTTAAGCCAGATTAAAAGAGGAGGCGATTATCTCATCAATATTATGGAAAATGTCATAAAAGATAAAGCCATTACTATTCATACGACTACGCCACCTAATGATGCCAATATTATTTGTAATAATGTTGGAACTTCTCCATCCGTCACGAGTCTTTATTTTTTGGATAAAAATAAACAGTGGTTTGGTTATTTAGCCACTGGTAATTCAATTGCTTCCGCTTCGGGAAATCTTGCATCACCGATTAACCTGACTTCAAGCAAAACTTTAGTTTCTAATTTTTCTATTTACTGCTCAAGAAATTCTATCCATTCACCCGCTGCAATTTTACTTGGTTTTGATATCTGTTATGATACCGGATCAGGAGTCTGTACGGGAACGCGTCCCGAGGAAATTACCTCAATGCACTACCAAACAAGGATTAAATTAAGAAGCTATTGATTTATAATTTTTATAACCGTTATAATCATTATATGAGTGATAATTTTTTTAGTTTAGATATTGACGAAAAATTTACCAAGTTAGCCCAAGCGAAAAAATCTGGTGACATGCTGGAGGTAAAGGCTTTGGGAAAAACAGAAACGTCAGAGTTTTTTTATACCGGCAATCTGGAAAAAAATATTGAAGCCGAAGTCACTCAAATCAAAAAACTGATAGAAACTCTCAACATCACCGAGAAAAACGTCAATTTGATTATTCCCGACGCTCTCACCTACAGCCAGATCATTTCAATGCCGCTTCTCAACGAAAAAGAACTGATCTCGGCCATCAAATATCAAGCCGATCAGTTTATCCCGATGCCTATTGAGGAAACAAATATTGACATTGAAATGATAGATGAAGATCAACGGGAGAAAAAGGCGCTTCTTTTAATTGTGGCTGCGCCAAAAAAAGTGATTGAAAAAATTCAAACGACTGTTGAGTTGGCCGGACTGAATCCCGAGTCGGTGGAAAATGAACTAAGTAGTAATAGTCGATTTTTAGCAAGTTTTTATAGAAATATTCTTGATCAATATAAAGTTCGTCCTGATAAAGGAGTTGTTATTGTCAATTTTGATATTAATTCTACTTCTTTAGCTTATTTTTCTCCGGAACAATTACTTATCCGAGAAAGTCATCACCTTTCAATCGGCTATCAGTTATTTTTAAAAGAAACTCAAGTCAATACCGACACTGATATTAAAAAAGCTGAGGAAATTCTAAAAATCTATGATAAAAAAAACTCTTCTTCTTTTCCTGTTGAAAAAATCGTCCAACCTTTGGTTAAGGAATTTGCCAGTGAGTTAAAAATCTTTATTTCCAAATATAATCCCGGCATCGTTTTATTTATTAATAAAATATATTTATTTCCGTCATTAGTGAATACTTTAAGCGAGGAGCTAACTTTTCCCATCAATATTTTTAATCCGTATTCATTGATCAAAAAATCACAGTTAATAGAATCCTATAAAAACGAGTTACCCATTTTTCTCCCGGCCTTAAGTGCAAATCTTAGATGACTCTTAGCTATGAAAAAAAATCGCATTAATCTTCTTATCAGTCGGGAAGATTATCAAAAATACGAAAATTACTTCGAACAGTTAAAACTCTCTGCTGCTGTATTAACAGTAATTTTATTTATTCTTTTTATTTCTTTTTATCTAGTTTTTAAAAATAAATTTAACCTTTATGAAAAGATGAATCTGCAAAAAAAAACTTTTCTACTGCTATTGACAGAAAGAAGAGCTGACGAAGCAAAAATCAACTATATTCAAAAAAAATATTTAGATCTAAAAACTTTTTTAAAGAATGATGCCTCTTCCACCCCTTACTACCAACTGCTTTCCGACGCCATTAAAGTCAGCAGCGAGTCAGCCAGCCTAAAATCCTTTGAAGTTAATAAAGATCGAATTACCTCTTTCACCATCTCTTTTTCAGGCTTTAATAAAATGATGGACTTTTTAAAGTTTGCTGAGTCCAAAACTTTTATAAAAAATTTTGAAAATATTTCTTTAAAAAATTTTGTAGTTTTGGGAGAAAAAGAAAAAAAAGAAAGTTATGAGTTAAGCTTTAGCGGAAAATTTATTCCCTTTAAGCCCGATCTTAATAATGACCCTTCAAAATAAAATCAAACCGTTTATTCAGCGTTTAATCAGAGAAAATATTTTTTATATGGCTGGCAATGTTTTTATTTTTATCTTAATCATCATTGCAGTCAGAATTGGATTAACGGAGAACTCAAGTTATGACAAAAAAATCAGCGCTCTAAGAACCGAACTTATTCAACTGCAAAATAAAGTAACTCTTATGAATACGATCATTCCCTCTTCAGACAGACTCGATGAAGATTTAAATTTTTTAAATACCTTAATTCCCAATGTCGAAGATTATTTTTCTATTATCTTTGCTTTAGAAAAGTTATCGCAAAAATCCAACTTCATCGTCATCTCATATGGTATAAAAGTCGGAAATTCCACTAGCGAAAAACTAAAACTCGAGGTCACTGGAACAGGGGATAGTCAATCGTTTATTAATTTTTTAAAAGACTATAATTTTGGCGGTGGTCGTTTGATAACTTCCGATAAAATTCAGCTCGATCCAAATTTTTTTGGCTCAATTAAAATTGATCTGGCTTTTTATACCAAGAGAGTCTCGATTGGAAAAAACTTGGAACTGATACCTGATTACAAATTTTTTCAGGAATTAGAGTCGCTTAAAAGCAAAGTGAACTTTAGTTTTGATAGTAATTTAGCAACTAGTTCTGCTGATTTAGATTATCCGAAAAAGAACAACCCGTTTTGAAAAATTAAAGACAGTCTTAATTAAGACTGTCTTTGTTATTCTTAAGCAGTTTACGAAGTCCTTCCGAAACTTGTGCTCCTACCTTCATCCAATAATCAAAACGGTCTTTTTTAATATTTAAAACAACCGGGTTGGCAATTGGGTCATAAAAACCAACCTCTTCTATATACTTGCCATCAGCTTTATAGTGTTTATTAACGGCTACAATACGATAAGATGGACTACCTTTTTTTCCTTGACGATATAATTTTAAAGCCACGGCCATAAAAAATTAAAATCCTAAATTCTAAATACCAAGTTCCAAATAAATTATAACATTAAAATTCTAATAAATATAAGTATTTTAGATTTTTAAAATTTATTATTTAAAATTTCGTCTTCAGGGCTTCTTTGGCCGCTTCTTCCTCAGCTTCCTTTTTTGAAGGAGCAATGCCCTCTCCCAATTTTTTGTTATTAAAATAAACCCCGATTTTGAAAGTTCTTTTATGCTCAGGTCCATTTTCCTCCAACACTTTATAAAGAGGCGTCATTTTATATTTTCCCTGAATCAGTTCTTGGAGCTTACTTTTAGCTGATAAATAAAGATCGTTCCTTAAAAGATAGTCCAGTTTATCCTTAAAGAGAAAGTTAACGACAAATAAATAAGCGGCTTCAAAATTTTGATCTAAAAATATCGCCGCGATCAAAGCCTCAAAACAATCGGCCAAGATATTATTATTGGTTCGCCCGGCTCCTTTTTCCTCGCCTTTAGAAAGAAGAAGAAAAAAACTCAAATTAATTTTTTTTGCCGCTTCAGCCAAGCTATCCATTTTAACAATCGCTGACTTTATCTCGGTATAGTCACCTTCTTTTAAATTAGGATAGTTCTTAAAAAGATAAACTGAAGTAATAAGAGACAAAACACTGTCTCCTAGAAATTCTAATCTTTCGTTTGATGGAAGCGAAGAGCTTTTATGTTCATTAAGGTAAGAACGGTGGATAAAAACATTGTTAAGTAAAGATTCGTTATTAAATTTAATATTAATTTTAGTTTCAAGAAGCTTATATTTGTTGAGCATATTATTTAAGTTAAAATTCAAAAAGCAAAAGTCAAAAATACAAGTAAAAAGTTAAAAGTAATTAAAAAATACTTTTTAATTTTGACTTTAACTTTTGACTTCTAACTTTTAACTTTTGAACTGTCTAAATAAATCTTTCCCATCACCGCATTTACAAAAGCATAGGCTTTATCGCTTCCTAGTTCTTTAGCTAATTCAACTGCCTCATCAATAATAACCTTAGCCGGTTGTTTATTTTCAATCATTAATTCATAAACTGCTAACTGTAAAATCGCCAAATCAACTTTAGCAATTTTATCTATAGGGTATTTAGGAGCATATTTTTTAATATAATCATTAATTTTAGAAGCGTTTTTGATTATTTCTTTTGTTTTATTATCCTTTAATCCAATCTTACCCTTAGCAAAACTTAGTGCAAATAATTGCTGAATAATTTTAACTCGAAGCTCATGTCTGGGATCCATAATTAATTATACGGATTCATTTTTAATATGCAGATGATACAAATTGCGGATTTTACATATCAACAATCTGTAGATCGGCATGAATTTATTTATCCGCATTATTTATTGCAATACTTGCAAATCCTGTGTGGCAATTTTGTTTTGCCACAGTTGCCGCATTTGACTAATTTTGAAAAAAACCGAACTCTTTCCGCTAGTCTTTTACCTTTCCTTTGCGTCGAATGTTTTCTTTTTGGAAGTGGTGCCATAATAAAAATAATAATAGCATACAAAATACCCCTTGACAAATGGAAAAGAAATAGTTTATATTTAATTTATATGAAAAAATTTAAAAAAGGTTTTACCCTTATTGAGCTTTTAATAGTGATTGCTCTTCTTGGAGCGTTAGCAGTCGGATTGCTAGCCGCTCTTGATCCGTTTGAACAACTAAAAAAAGGAACTGATACAGGTGTAAGAAATACAGTTTCAGAAGTTCAGGGAGGGGCTGTTAGATTCTATGCCCTTAAAAATAATATGCCGTGGTGTAGTGCTACTGACTCTACTGCTTGTTCGGATCCAGTAAGTAGTACATTAACCATACTGAATGGTGGGACTTCAACAACAACTCCGTATGCAGCTATTGATCAGATGTCAGCATCGGGTGAATTAAAGTCAAATTTTGTGACATTAGCTGGAAGCCAAATGAATCTGGTATATGTTACCGGAACAAATGACCCAGCAGAAATAATTGTATGTTTTAAGCCTAACTCGAAAGCTTTTCAAGCGGATAGAAATACAAAGTACACAATAGTTGGAGTAGAAGACACCGGTTGTAAATCGCAAGGTAGTACTAAGGACTGTTACTGGTGTGTACAATAAGTAAATCTTAGTTAATAAAGAGGTGGAGAAATCCACCTCTTTTTTTGTTGAAAAATAAATTAGTTGTAGTATATTAAAAGTATGAATAAAAAGGGATTCACACTTATTGAACTTCTTGTTGTAATTATTGTTCTTGGAGTTTTAGCCGCGTTAATCAGTGGTAATTTTTTTACATCTCTAAAAAAAGGCCGCGATGCTAAACGAAAAGCTGATCTTGAACAGATTCAACGAGCCTTAGAGATGTATTATGAAGATAAAAAGGCTTATCCAACATTTACTTTTCCTTTTGGGGGGAAACTTTGTGAGAATTATCCTTGTGGCGGATCTGATAAGGTTTATATGCAAAAAGTTCCCGACGATCCGATTTCAGGAAAAAATTACCAGTATCTTTCTTCTGATGGCACAAATTATAAGCTATTTGGTTGCTTAGAGAATAATTTGCAAATACTTCCTTATGAATCGTCGGGTTATTCTTTATCTTGTGGTAACTGCAAAAATCAAGCTGATGTTTCGGTAACATGCGTTTGGGGAATATCGAGTACGAATATAGCACCATAAATATCAAATCTTAAACGGTTAAATGTTAAATAAACTGTTAAAGATTAAACAGTTAAACATAAAAACGTTTGATATTTAACTATTTAATATTTCTTTAACCTTTAATATTTAATCTTTAATAATTAAAGCGATTGAAGTTCCTTAAGCACATCTTGGTCTTTCGGATCGAAATTCTTCAACATATATTCTAAAACTTTTTTGGCTTCGTTTATTTGCCCGTATTTTTTTAATAATTGCCCTTTAAATAAATAGGCTTCTCGATAGTTTGATTTTAACTTTATAGTTTTATCAATTTCTTGAAGGGACAATCTCTGCCATTCTTCTTTTTTAAGATTATTTTTTGTTGAATCGTAGATGGTTGAATAATAAAGCGCCAAAGAATAAGGAATTTTTGGGTCAGTTGGATAAAGACCTCGGGCAATTTTTAAAGCCTCAACTCCTTGTAGCAGTTCGTTTTCATTATTTGTTAATTGATAAAAATAATACATATTTTTTGCCCGCGTTTTCCAGTAAAAAACATTTTTTGGATAATTTTGAATTGTTTTTCGATTATACGAATCTGCAATCGAGGCAATTTGTTTTGCTAAATCATTTTGTTTTTGAAAAGCAGCTAAAGCAGAAATGTAAGCGAGCGAGCCGGAAAACTTGTCTTCATAAAAAGGTTCCTGTCTTAACTTTATTGCTTTTTCAAAATATGAGGCCGCTTTTTGATAGTTTAATGTTTTTGTTTTAAGATATTTTAGGCCATAGGAATAATTAACATCAGCTAAATAATAAATAGTAATAGAAAATAAAAGGTAGATAGTAAAAAATAAGAAAAAAAAGATTGAAATTTTTTGTAAAAAAGAAACCTTTTCTAATGCCCGATTACGAAAATCTAAGAATTGAGTTGTTGAGACAACTAAAAATGCTGGAATTAGGTAAAAAAATAGCTGAACTGTAGTGGTGGAAAAACCAAAGAAATTAGTGATTAAGATTGTAATATAGGAAATAAGCAAGCAAACCGTAAGCATTGTTTCATTGTTATATTGTTCTGTTGTTAAGTTGTTTTTTATTTCTTTTTGATTTTTAATATGTATATTTGATATTTGACCCGTTCGACTTCGCTCAGGGTCATCCTGAGTGTAATCGAAGGATTGATATTTAATTTTTGATATAACAAAGTATATAAATGCTCCTATTAATAATAAATAAGCTCCCAAACCAACAAATCCCGTCGTTGCAAGAAAATTAAAGTACTCATTATGCGCCTTGTTGTAGACATAATCCCATTCACTTGTCAAATTATGATTTACTGGTCGGACAAAATTATAACTATAAGCAAAAGTTTCTACACCTGTCCCAAATAAAGGATATTTTATTGCTAAATTCCAAGCTCCTTGCCAGACAATTTTGCGGATGTCGAAAGACTCGGTAACGTTTGATGAAGTTATTGTTGGTTGGTTATTGGTTATTGGTCCGCCAGCTGGCGGATTGTTTGTTTCTTGGAATTTGGTTACTTGTCCTGAGCGAAGTCGAAGAATTGGAAATTTCAAGTATTTATCAATCTTATCTTCACCTGTTTTGAAAAAAAATATTGGAATGACTGTAACGATTAATAAAATCAGCAGTACTTTCTTAAAGTTTGTTTTGATAAATAATGAATAATAACCAATAAATAATATTAGTCCAAAAAATACTGCAAATATAGCTGATCGTGATCTAGTAAACAGAATCATGGAGAAATTAAGGAATAAATATATTGGCCAAATTAAACTTTTGACTTTTGAATTTAATTTTTGACTTTTGACTTCTAACTTTTGAATTAAGAAATATATTCCAATAAAAAACGCCACCGCCAAATAAGCGCCTAACCAATTCGGTTGGCCTAATGTTGAGAATGCTCGTAACTCTGGCCTAAATGCCAAAGTAGTATTATCCCAACATGCATTACTAAACTTCCCTGTAAATAAAAGACAGGTTAAATCATGACCAAAGCGTCCTGGAATTGCCCATAAAATAACAAATAATGAAGAGGTCATAATCGCTTTTAAAGTTTTTTCCACGCTGAGACTATTGGAAACAAAAGCATAATAGAGCACTATGTAACAAACGATCGAGAGCAATCCGCCATTAAATCGACCATAATAGCCAAAAATCGATGTATGACTATCTAAAGAGAATATCGTTGAGATTAACTCAGAAAGAAAGAAAAATATAATTGGGATATCAAAAGGAGTTTTTTTCAGTATAATTTTCTTATTAATGACCATTTTCAATAACCAGAAAAAAGACACCAAAACTGTCAGCGCATAGATAAAAAGAATTTTGTTAAATTCAAAAAGTTCAGAAGTTGATTTGGTCATTATTAAAGGTGTGACAAAAAAAAGAAGACTGTAAAGAATTTGAATAATTTGTTCCATCATTATGCTTAATCTAACCGATATTTTTAAAAAAATCAAGCTGCCTTTTTTTTCAAATTTTGAGGTTTACTTCGATTTAGGAACCTCAATCACCAAAATGGCCATTAAAGATAAAGGGGTAATTTTAAGAGAGCCATCTTTTTTAGGTTATAACAGCCGGGCTAAAGACTATTCTTTTACCGGAACCGAAGCCAAGACTATTTTGGGAAAAACACCCGAGTTTATCCGAGTGATAAGACCAATTGTCAACGGAGTAATTTCTGATTTTGATGCCGAAGTATTTTTACTGCGAAAATTTTTGGAAAGATCAGTCTATCTTTATTCCGAAAATAAAATGCTCAAACCAATGATGACCGGAATTGCGACTGTTCCGCCGATTGCTACAGAAATTGAACAAAAAGCCGTGAAAGAAGCGTTACTCAAAATTGGTATGTCTCAGGTTTTTTTGGTGGAAAAACCTTTAGCGACGATGGCAGGAGTCGGACTAAATATTTTTTCCCACGAACCGACTCTAATCGCTGATTTGGGCGGTGGATTAATTGAACTATCTGTAGTTGGTTCAGGCGGAATTCTTTCCCAAAAAACCTTTAAAAACGCCGGCGATCAGATGAATAAAGTGATCTTTAATTATGTTTATATGAAGTACGGAATAATTTTGGGCGAGGCAACCTGCGAACAGCTAAAAATCGAGCTTTTGAACTTTAATAATGCGGAAAAAACCATTGTCATCAGAGGTAAATCTTTGGAAAGCGGCCTGCCCAAATCAGTCAAGATAAAAAGTTCGGATATAAACGAGGCGCTATTGACCAACTTTAACCAAATTATTGACGGTATTAAGGAACTGATTGAAACCTCGGCCCCAGAGGTCGTTGACGAAGTAATGAAAAAAGGGGTAATTCTCGCAGGCGGCTTATCCCGAATCCCTGGCATTGATAAATTTTTTGAAAACGAATTAAAGATCACAGTCTATTGCAGTGATAAATACGAATACACAACTATTAACGGTTTGGTCAAACTGACTGCTAACGAAGAGACTTTTTCAAAAATTATTATTAATTAAAATTGTAAAAATTTTATGATTACTTTAGAGGAATTAACTAAATTTTTAAATGATTTGATGTTTTATGATAAAAATTTATCGGTTTCCCAGATTGATTTACACATGGCCAATGGATTGGTTTTTAAAGGCGAAGAAAAAATTTCTAAAGTTGGTTTTGGAGTATCTGCTTCAATTGAATTGTATAAAAAAGCCAAAGAGTCTGGTTGTCAGACTTTAATAGTCCATCATGCTTTTAATTTTCCGCCGGTAGTAAGATACGATAAACTTTTCCAGAATCGATATACATATTTAGTCAAAAATAATCTATCGCTTTTTGGTTATCATTTCCTTTTAGATAGCCATCCGGAAATAGGCCATAACGTCTCAATAATAAAAAAGCTTGGAGGAAAAGTTGAAAAACCTTTTTTTCATGGCGGTGCACCTTGGGGATATATAGGATCCGTTAATAATCTCTCAATCGATCAGGTGAAAAACATTCTTGCCAAGGATTTTAGTCCAAATATGACCGTATATCCTTACGGGCCAGAAGAAATAAAAAGAGTCGTGGCCATTTCAGGACGGGGAACGCCAATTCCTCCAGACATCCAATATTTGCTTGATAACAAAGTCGATCTTTTTATAACCGGTGAAAACTCCGAATGGATCAGGGAAATCTTCCGTGAAGTCGGCATTCATTATATCGCCGGCGGACATTATCATACGGAAAGATTTGGATTACTGGCTTTAAAAAAAATAGTCAAAGAAAAATTGGCCGTCGAAACGGAGTTTATTGAAGTGGTAAATAATATTTGAGTCTGAAATTTTGGCAGACTGAAATTAATGGAAAATTTTAGTGTTGCTTTTTAGATTTTTATTTTATAAACTTTAAGTCTGCTCAAATTCGTTGAGTAGGTTTTTTTTGCACTTTGACAATTTATTTGTTTTTCTTTGCCAATTTAAGTTTTTATTTAGTTTAGATAATCGGGTTAGGATCGTCCACGATAAAGGTTTGTGCTTTTATCGGGATTTTTTTAAGAGTTTGATCCTGGCTCAGGATGAATGTTGGCGGTGTGCCTGAGATATGCAAGTCGAATGCCTTGCGCAGAGCAATCTGCGTGAGTAATGGCGGACGGCTGAGTAACACGTAGGGACTTACCTCTTTTTGAAGGATAGCCCATCGAAAGGTGGGATAATACTTCATAGTACGGATACCGTAAGGTATTTGTTAAAGGGAATAACTTCTTGAAAAGAGATGGACCTGCGGCTTATCAGATAGTTGGTGGGGTAACGGCCTACCAAGTCTACGACGAGTAGCTGGCCTGAGAAGGTGGTCAGCCAGAGGGGGACTGAGACACGGCCCC
>Ga0209211_10003019_pt1 | contig 28039 bp, 22 predicted proteins | sample RifGroA2_FD_183992 | JGI IMG/M metagenome (GOLD analysis project Ga0209211, IMG submission 183992) | Groundwater microbial communities from Rifle, Colorado, USA - Groundwater A2 (SPAdes) (version 2) | ecosystem: Environmental > Aquatic > Deep subsurface > Groundwater | place: Rifle, Colorado...
TTTCCTGAGCGTTTATTTATTCTTAAACATATTTAAAAGTCTTCCCACTGCATCATCAAAATCACCGTCTTCCGCCACATCTTGTTTGAGGTAATCTTTTATCTGCTCATTCATAGATATGGCAAAATCAATTTTCTGGTTACTTCCCTTTGTATAAGCCCCTATATTAATCATATCCTCGGATTCTTTGTAAGTCGCATACACCGTTTTCAACCTATGAGCTGCTTTTCTATGTTCCAGCGTAATAATGTCATCCATACTTCTACTAATACTTTCCAAAATATCAATTGCAGGATAATGGTTTTGGTTGGCAAGACTTCTCGACAACACAATATGTCCGTCAAGAATACCTCTGACGGCATCAGCAATTGGTTCATTCATGTCGTCACCATCCACCAACACAGTATAGAGACCCGTAATACTCCCTTTTGAACTGGTACCAGACCTTTCCAAAAGTTTTGGCAATAAGGCAAATACGGATGGCGTATAACCCTTTGATGTGGGAGGTTCTCCTATCGCCAGACCAATTTCTCTCTGTGCATTGGCAAATCGGGTAACAGAATCCATCATCAATAAGACCTGCATTCCTTGATCTCTAAAATATTCTGCAATCGTAGAAGCTATATATGCTCCTTTTACTCTCAGCAAGGCTGGTTTGTCGGAGGTGACAGAAACTACAATAGATTTTTTTAACGCTTCGTTACCAAGGCTTTTCTCAATAAATTCACGTACTTCCCTTCCTCGCTCACCAATGAGGGCTATTACATTCACGTCAGCCCCGGAATTTCTGGCAATCATTCCCATTAAGGTACTTTTTCCCACGCCGCTGCCTGCAAAGATACCTAATCTCTGACCCTTACCACAGGTAAACAATCCATCCAATACTCGTATGCCTGTTCTTATAGGCTCTTTGATCCTGCTCCTCTTTAACGGGTCAGGAGGCGAGTTATATATCGAGCGATATTCTTCTGACTTCATCGAACCCTTTCCATCTATTGGTTCACCCAAACCCCCAATAATCCTGCCCAGGATATCCATACCGACTCCTATCGTTAAAGGACCTCCTGATGCGATGACTTTGCTTCCCGGGCCGATTCTATCCAACTCACCGATAGGCATCAGGAGTATCTTTTTCCCCTTAAACCCTACCACCTCTGCGGGAACTGGCGCATGTCCATTGTTTAATTGAATATAACACAAATCTCCCACCGGAACGGATGGACCGTTTGATTCAATCACAAGACCGGCAACATGAGCCACTTTGCCTGTAAATCTGATCGGAACTACGGCAGATACCCTTTCCTGATATTGTTTGAAATCAATGCACTGCTGACTCATTTTTATTTCCCACCAGGGCTTTTCTGATTTCTTCCCAACGGGTCTCTATCTGACAATCTACACTCCCAAAATCTGTCTCTATTACACATCCACCGGAAGTAATCGCACCATCTTCCAGTATCTTTATATTCTGATCTACCCACTTTATCTCTTCCAATAAATTTATTTTCTTTGCATCATCGGGTGAAATGCGCACGGCAACAATCTTCTTCCCACTTACATGGGAAAGAGCCTCTTTAACCACATATTTTATAACGTCTTTACCATGGTTACTAATTTCTTCCCCGACCATCTTGCTTGAGATAGTCAAAATAAGTTTTACGATCTCAAGTTCACTCTCTTGCCATATTTTTTCCCGCTTATCTATTAGCTGATTAACCGCATTCTGAAATAAGGCCGTTAACGATGCACATTCACTTTTTATTTTTTCCATTTCCAGTTTGAAGTCCTGTTCAGCGTCTAACCTCCCCTTTTTGTATGCTTCATCCTTCGCTATTTCAAGGACACGCAATCTTTCTTCTTCGTTATTTTTTTCTTTTGCTTCCCATTCGGTGATCTCATCCGGATGATGAGACTTACTTTGATATCTTAACGATTGTAATACATAAATGCCTTTTACATCTGGTGACGCATACACTTTCTTGTTTTTCATACAAATTTTTCGACGCTCCCTTTTGCACCCTTCTTTTTCACAACAGACTCCCCTTTTGCTTCAAGTCGTTTTATAGCTTCAACAATCTGTTGCTGTGCCGCTTCCACCTCGGATAAAAGCCTCGGACCTAACAACTCCTGCTCTTCTCGAACAGCATCACCCACACGCTTCGACAGATTACTAAAGAACTTCTTCGCAATTTCTTCACTTGCGGTTTTTAGCGCCAAAGCAATTACACCGTTGTCAACCTCTGTAAGAACCTTTCTAAAAGCATCGTCCTGTACATAAATAACATCTTCAAATGTAAACAATAACTTTTTAATCTCGTCTGCCAATTCCGGATTCTTATGGCTTATCATATCAACCACATTCTTATCCGCCGGTCCTTCCATACCACCAATAATTTCTGAAGCAAGTTTATACTTCTTCTTCGCTGGTGTTTTCTGACGTCGGTCATCACTTTTTACCTTTGACAAAACAACTTCGTTTACCTGATATAATAATTTCACCGGAGGAGGTTCCATCGTAGCTATTCTCATAATGATATCTGCCTGTAATTCCGCTGGAAATTGAACCAACACCTTTGCCGCACGCTGCGAATCGACATAAGACAGGACAAGTGCTATTGTTTGGGGATGTTCACCTACGAGTATGCGCAGCAATTCTTCCTCACTTGCGTCTTTGAGAGGAAAAAAAGGCATTGGAAACAAAGTCCCCTCCTCAACACTCGTCAGGATTTCTTCACTTTTTTGAGGACCAACAGCCTTTGCAAGAAGTTTTTTGAACGAATTGTTATCGTATTTTACGCCTTTTTTACTTAACTTTAATTCTTTAGATAAGTCATTGAGTACCTCCTCTACGAGTTCCTTATCAATACGATCAAAGCTGGTCATCTCGCCAGATATCGCTGCAATTTGCTCATCATCAAATTCCTTGATCAAATTTGCCGCAGTATCGGCGTCAAGGGTTGACAGGAGGATGGCTACTTTCTGTATTCCTGTTAGTTTTTTTACCGTATTCATTTACTTATAGCCTTCAGATCAGAAGTAATCCATTTCTTTAATGAACTTGCAGTTACGCTTGGGTCTTTTCTAATATTTTTAACAACTTGCTCGCGCAGTCTAAACTGTTTTGCGTCATCAGCTTTTTCCTGTTCTTCCTCATCTACATCATCTGTCGTCATATTCATATTCGATGTATGGGAATTTGTAAAGTTATGCTGTTCATTTGTCGCCCTGGCCTTTTTCAGTTTTTTCATACTCCTCATCACAAACAGGAGAAAAACCAATACCGTAATCGCGAGAGATCCGTTTTTTGCCATTTTTAACATGAATTCTTTTTGCTGCTCCTTTTTCAAGGATGCCTCTTCTTGTTCAAAAGACGGTTCGTAAAATTGCACGTTTTGTATCTCAAAAGTGTCATTACGATTGTTTGATTCGTCGATACCAAGCGCCTGTTTTACCAGCGCTGCGATTCGTGTCATATCGTCTTTATTTCTCTGACTGTAAACTTTTTGAATCTTCCCACCCTCAGCCTTTTGGTCTTCATACATCCCGTCAACAAGCACCGCCACAGACAGTCTCTTTAAGGATGCCCCATGGTCTGCAATAATCCGTTCTGTCTTACTCAGCTCGTATTGCGTTTGAGCCGTCTCTTCATTCTCTGAAGATCCAACCGACTGGATAATCCCCGATTGCGACATAAGATTGGCCTGCATTCCAGGCACACCGCCTCCCGAAAATGGCGCACCTCCAGACACTCTTGTCGTCACCGTTTGAACTTTAGGAACCCTTCGTTCGGGATCGAATTCAACGAGTTTCTCATCCACATGTTTAAAATCCAAATCGGCGCTTACCCGCACAACCGATTTACCACCGCCAACGATTTTTTCCAGCAGGTCCTGGGCCTTCGCTACAAAATAGTCTTCAATCTTTTTCTTCATCTCTAACTGATCGTTACTCGCGCCTATCATCGATGAGGGTAGTTCCTTCTTGGAAAGCAGGTTTCCACGGGTGTCGGTGATGGTAACATTCTCCGGTTTAAGCCCCTCAACCCCAGCGCTTACCAGATGAACGATACTGGCAACCTGCTCAGGCCTTAATACACCGGCACTCCTGCTTTTCAGTTTTAGGATGACGGAAGCCGTCGCTGATTTTTCATCCTCTACAAACAGAGAGCCCTCAGGCAATGCAAGATGTACCTGCGCCCATTCTACATAGTCTAAATGTCTGATTGTTTTTGCAAGTTCACCCTGAATCGCCCTGCGATAATTCACGCGTTGCACAAAATCTGATGTACCGAAGCCAACCTTGTCCAGCAACTCATACCCTGATTCTTCTCTTGGCAATCCTTTACCCGCAAGTTTAAGCCTCATTTCATGTACTTTTTCACTGGGGACTGCTATCGCAGACCCGTTCCCCCGTATTTGAAAAGGAACATTGTCTTCTTTAAGCAAATCGACAATTTCACCGCTTTCTTTCGGCCCCAACTCTCCATACAGAAGTGCAAAATCAGGCTTCCTAGCCCACTGCGTCACTCCAATGATTCCGCCTATGAACCCCATTGTCATCATGATCATAATAAATTTGTGCGATAAGCTGATTCCATTCCAGATATTGCCGATCTGCCCCATCACATTCTTCAAATCGAGGTTCATTCTTTTTTATCTCCATTTTTAATTGTTTAACAATATTTAGCTTTGTTATTAATTAAAGATATAGCAATTTTAGTACCAAGAAAGTTTATCAAGCTAATAGGTAAAAATTAGTCTTAACGCCTTGTGGGCATAAATACTACAAATTCACGATAATTTATAACATTATTCATAACTTAATCCCACGCGCACAGAAGTTGATAATTTCAATAAAATACTATTCACTGTATATTTTTTTAACATGTTTTTTAGTGACGGGTGTCGGGTGACGGGAAAAAACGTCACCCGTCACTTGTCACACGGTACCTTTATTCACTTAGCGCCGATCGTTCGGCTGAGCGCTCACGACGAAGTCCCTTGCGGTAGGCATTATGCGGAGGACTTCGTCGTGAGCTCAGTCGAACGATAAACCACCCGTGCTACGGATTCTGTTTTGTGTGGATTACAAAGAATTTGCCCGCGCAATTCTTTGACAAGAAATGGAATTTTTCCAATGGAGAGGAAGTTGGTAGTGCCGGAGTATTTACCAGGAATGCCCTGTCTATCTAACATTTGTAACCAAATTTATAATACTACATCTGCATGCGCATTACTTCTTTATAAGTTTCAACGAGTTTGTTGCGTGCCTCCATCATAAATTTAAAACTGACTTCTGCCTTTGCCATAGCAATCATTACTTCATGAACATTTTCAACCTTTCCCGTCGCGAAATTTTCAATACTCGCATTAGCTTTTGTTTGAAGATCGTTGATTTCATTAATAAAGCCGCCTAAAGTATTTTTAAATGAGGAATTTTCTTCCTCTCCTTCAACAGAATTAACAAGCCCATTGTTTACCGGAATATTCCCGTTGTTATGAATAGGCGAAATAGCCATAAATTAATCTCCTATCATTTTCCAAGAATTGACAGCGCCTTATTGTTCATATCTTTTGACGAGTTTATTACTGCAAGGTTCGCTTCATATGCCCTCGATGCCGTTACAAGATCCACCATCTCCATCATAACACTCACATTCGGCATATTCACAAAACCCTTTGCATCTGCTTTGGGATGGCCCGGAATATATACTTTATTAAAAGGTTCTGTGCTTTTTACTATTTGTTGAACCTTAACGCCACCCAATCTCTCCACACCTTTGATATCACTGTTTTTCATCGTTTTATTGAGTAATGATGAAAACTCCACTTGTTCTCTACGATACGGACCACCCTCCGGCGTCTCTGTGGCATTAGCATTGGCAATATTATTGGCAATTACATTCATGCGTACCCGTTCAGCAGAAAGTCCGGAACCACTTATATCGAATACTGAAAACATATTGTCTATACCCATATATTACTCCTTTAACCTCGAGAACTCTCTATTGCCGATTTTATATCTTCAAACTTTTTTGACAGTAATTGTGTGTAAATGTTATATGAAAGAGTATTCTTTACCAATGACGAAACTTCTTTATCCATATCCACATTATTACCATCGTTTCGTACGGTTTCACTCGTATCTTCCTTTGAAATCACAATTTTGGGTTGTAAAGCGTCAAATTTATTCACAGAGCTTTCGTTAAGAGCTTTCTCAAGCTGATCCGCAAAGCTCACGTCCATCTTCTTATAACCCGGGGTATTTACGTTGGCAATGTTATTTGCAATAACTTTGTGTTTTACTGATGAAACATCCAACATCTTTTCTAATAAAGTAGCGCTTTTGTCTATACCAATATTCATGGTTTCTCTCCTTTTATACTTCAACGCAAAATAAATGCCATTTACTCTACAGAATCGCTGCGCCTCTAATTATCCTGCCTAAGTGCTTCAACGACAGCTTCTTTCTGTCGTTTGTAAAACAATTGCATTTCACAACCAGGTAAAATATTCATTCCGCACAGGAAACAGTTTCCCTTTCCAAAACAGGTTTTGACTCTGCATTGTATTTATGGAGTTTATTTCTCAACGTTCTTGTGGTAATTTTAAGCAATTCTGCAGCCTTAGTTTTATTTCCACCCATTTTTTCCAGTGTGCTGTAAATTAAGTCTCTTTCCACATCCTCAATAGCTTTTCCTGCGGTTGATGTGCTTTTAGACCGTTCCGCATCCTGATGCGTAAAAAGGCAGTTAAATTGCTCTAATTGCAGCACCTCATGTGATTCCATGACCACTGCTCTTTGTATAATATTTTTTAATTCTCTTATATTTCCCGGCCAATTATACTGACACAAATAGTCCATAGCTTCTTTGTCTATGGATTTCACAACGGCATTATTTTCAAGGCTATATTTTCTGAGATAATAATCCACGAGTAACGGTATGTCATCTCGTCTTTCTCTCAAAGACGGCAAATAAATTGGCACAACATTCAGGCGATAAAAAAGGTCTTCACGAAATGTGCCTTTTGAGATTTCATTCATGAGATTCCTATTCGTCGTAGCTACAATCCGCACATCAATTTTTATCGTCTTTTCACCTCCTACCCGCTCAATCTCCTCTTCTTCAAGAACCCTTAACAATTTGGCTTGTATATTAGGAGATATTTCACTGATCTCATCAAGCAGCAGCGTCCCCTCATTCGCTAATTCGAAGCGCCCTGTATGCTTTGAAATGGCTCCGGTATAAGCCCCCCGCTCGTGTCCAAACAGCTCGCTTTCCAGGAGAGTTTCAGCCAAAGCTGCGCAATTGACACGAATAAAAGGGTTCTCACTGCGAGGACTATGAACGTGGATAGCACGCGCAATGAGTTCCTTCCCCGTGCCGCTTTCTCCTTGAATCAAAACACTTGCCTTACTCTGGGCAATTTTCTTAATCTGCTCATATATTACGGACATCTTGGAATTTCGGCTAAACACGGGATTTAATTTTTCATCAATATTTGAATTAGATCTCCAATATCTGTTCTCCGTAATTAACTTTTGCCGTTCATTCACCCTTGAAATCAAGAGTTCTATCTGATCTGGTGAAAATGGTTTTATAATATAATCATATGCCCCTTTTTTCATTGCCTCTACCGCGGTCTCTATCGTTCCATGAGCCGTCATAAGGATTACAACCGTTTCAGGAGAAATGCTTTTTATCTTTTCCAGAACCTCCATGCCGCACATTCCGGGCATTTTCATATCAAGAAAGATTACATCACAAGGTTCCTTGCTTATCCTGGCTATTGCCTGTTGACCGTTGCTTGCAGATATAACTTCATATCCACCCCTCATTAGTGTTTCACAAAGATATTCTCGTCCTAATGAATCGTCATCTACTACCATTATCTTTTCAACACTCATTTTATTCCCCTGATGAATAGAATTTTAAAATATGCACAAAAACATTTCTTTCAGTAATATGCATCATGATAAAAATTGTTGTATCAATGTTTCATTTTGGGAATACATATCGTCAAAAGAATCAGTATCGTAAATATTATTTTTTGGCAAGTTAATAGTAAAAGTGGTGCCGCTGCCTTCCACACTCTCTACAAATATTTTGCCGTTATGCGCCTCAATGACCTTGTTCACGATTGCCAATCCCAAACCAGTCCCTTCTTGTTTTGTCGTAAAAAACGGATCAAAGATTTTGTTAACAAGTTCCTTTTTGATGCCAACCCCGGTATCCTTTATTCCGACTTGTATATCTTCATTATGGTAATCATCTCCCAGTATACGCGTAAACACGGTTAAATCACCCCCGCACGTCATGGACTGAATCGCATTTAAGCACAAGTTTAAAAAAACTTGTTGTAATTTTTCCGGATCACACCTTACAATATCATTATCTAAATTATATTCTTTTTGAATGCGAATATTGTTAATACCTTTTTGTCTTATATCCTCAGCCACAAAGAAAAGGGTTTTATCCAATATCTCTGAAATACTATTGTCTTTTGACTTCAATTTGAGAGGCCTGGCAAATACCAGTAATTCAGTCACCGTCTTATTTAAATTTTTTGTGCCTTGTATAATATTTTTTACTAACTTCTTTCTTGGATCTGAATCTTCGAAGTCACGGGCAAGTAATGCGGAAAACCCTTCTATTCCGTTCAAGGGATTACGAATTTCATGGGCAATACATGCTGCCATAGCGCCAATGGCAGCTAATTTATCCGCATTTCTCAGACGCATCTCCAATTCTCTAATTTCGGACAGGTCTCTAAACACCTCTACCGCTCCTATGGTATTTTCATTAGCATCTCTAATTAAAGACACACTGCTTTCTATCCATTTTAACACCCCTCGAATCGTTTCTATCTTTCGCTCTACATCTATACAATTTTTTCTTTTTTCAAGCGCCAGGAGCAATAACGGTGCACTGCCATCGCTATTTTTAAAAATGGCCTCAATCTTCTTTCCCATTACATACGATGCGTCTAATCCTAATATTTTTTCTGCCGCCTTATTAATGGTAGATATTTCACCTTTTAAATTCACCGCTATAACACCACTGTGAATACTGCTCAAAAGGTTGTTTGAATACTTTGTAAGGCTATCCAACTCCTGTACCTTGTCCTTCAAACAGGCATTTGTATATGCCATTTCCTTATCAATTTCTTTAACCCTGTTTTGAAGGTGATTATAAGATTCTTCAAGTCGCAGGGTATACTCGTTAAATAAATGAAAGGCAGAGGCAAGTTCTGTCCCCCAGTTTTTTTTAAATTCACTGATAGTTGTATTTTCCATCATTTCATCTCATTCTTTTCATTTACTTGGATATATGGTTGTTTGATGCTGTAAGTAATTGATTGTTGGCCAGGGTATTCTTTTCGGACCAGGCCTTCCACCAACCAATATCTTCCATATACCATTTTGCCTGGTCTGTCAAATCGCTCTCAGGAAACTGGTTGACAAACCGTTGATATTCGCCAAGAGCAATGTCGTACTTTTTCATATTTCTATAGCAGTTTGCAACCTGGTATTGGGCCCAAATATATTGATCCGAAGAGGTATTGTTTGGAGTAAACAATTTATACATCTGGAGCGCATTATCATATTCACATAGTTTATAATAACATTCTGCGACATCCAGTTGACTCACATTCCTAAGTATCATATCCAACCGCTGATTTTTGGCATTATTTGCATCCAACTCTGATTTTTTATTATTTTTCATTATGTATAGTTGCGCAGTTGAACTTCCTTCCCTTACACTTGCGTCTTTTAATGAGCCTCTCTTGGATATTTCTGCTGACGTACCGATTTTTGCCTGCATATTACCCGATTGTAAAGGATCGTTCTCTTGAGCAGCAGGTAACGATTCGGTTATTTTACTCATATCTCCATCTTTGTTTTTGGCGCCGTCTGGTTCCATAAGCACATTGTTTCCTATTTTTCTATATTGATTTTCCAATCCCTGTAGTTTCTCCCTTTCGGTTCTGAGAAGGGATAATAAACTTTCCACACCTTCTTCTTTTTTAAAACCCGATGGCAATTCTTCAGTTTTTTGATTATTTGAATTCGAAATCGTCTCTTCTGTTTTGGATACAACAGGCCTTAACAACGGTCTTTCAATATCACCACTTATTCTTGCATCCACTTTTTGGGATGCTGTAGGCAAGCAATTTGTTTTAACAGAAGCAATTTTTTCGTCATTACCAAAAAGGCAAGGCATACACCCTAAAACAATTCCAACAAATATGAGTCCTTTTTTCATTAACATATAACACCTTAACAATAATTTGTGATGTTAAAATAAGCGCTACGAATTAAGAGGTAAGCAAACAAAATGCCACATTATTATTAGGGTATATCTGAATAGATACGTGCAGAAGAAACTAATGCGGATACGCAAATGTTATCTTATGGAAGACAAATAGGTTAACACCAAAACAATAATTGATATGAAAAGTGCTTTTATAACCTACTGTTCGGTATGTCTCGTGTGAAATAATTAATCAGGACATGCATAAACAACAAAAATATCGACATCGCATTGTATTGTCAGTTGAAAATTAGAACAAAGGAAAAACCAGAAACCTCTTGAAATGTATCTTTAAAGGATATGTATTATTTAGGCAGGTGAATTTTAACCTTTTTACAAAGGTTGTGTATTACCGGTTGTCTCATCCAGGAGGGCATCTGTAGGTAACAGCGATTTTGGGGCGACTTCGTCTTTGTCCAAACCCACGAGATATGCCTTTATTGCCTGTTCTAACTTCCCCATGGATTTGTAACAATCGCCGATACGTTTAAATGCATATTGCCTTATTTTTTCTTCGTCATTGGTCTTTAATAACTCAAGATAGCTTTTTATTGCTTCTTCATATTTTTTATCATGATAGAGAGCATCCGTCTTCCCTATCATACCTTCGACCATAAGTTCACTCGTGGGATACTGATTTACAAAATTATCAAAAGCATGATACGCTAAATTATAATCACCTCTGTCAAAATAACAATTCCCAATATCCAATGCCATTTTAGTGGCATAATCACTGTCCGGGTATGCTTGCATTCCATCGCGAAATGTCTGTATTGCCGAATCTGACATATTCATAGCGCTTAAACTTTTTCCCATAAAGTACATTCCATAGGGAACCTTACTGTTCTTTGAATAGGTATCTATCGCTCTTCTAAATATTTGAAACGCTGCCAGATAATTATCTTGTTTGTAGAAACAATCGCCCAGCAGGAAACTGGCGTTTTCCATAAGTTCTCCTTCTCCTCCTGGTTCGCTCACCAGGAGATTCCCCAAAACGCTGCCAGCATCCTGGTATTCATTCAATAAATACAAGCAATTACCAATTTGATACTCGGTCTCAAATCTCATTTGACCAGAATCGCATTTCTCTCTTGCTTGCAAAAAAGATTGTAGTGCGCCTCTATAATTGCCCATTTTTACGTGGGTCTTTGCCATATTGAATTGGGATCTACAAGCCGTATCTTCCTTAGGATATTCACGAATAACCCTTTCATAGACGTCTATTGCTTTGTGGTAAAGACCTTGTTCAACGAAGGAATCTCCTATTGACAAAAGGGCGTCATCAACGAGAGAATCTTTTGGATAACTATACATGAATTGGAAATAGACCCGTCTGGCATTTTCGTGATCCTTCAGGCTGTCATAGCACCGGCCTGTTTTGAATAATGCTTCTTTTATTAATTGAGGTTCTTTATATTTTCCTAATACGATTTTATATTCCTGCAATGCAAGAAAATTAAAGCCGAGATCATAATAATAATTCCCCAACTCTAAATATGCCTTTGCAACCCTGCGATCATTTGGATATTTTAATTGTGCCTTTTGGTAAAGCTGGACGCTTTTATCCCGATAATATTCAAATGCCGCATCCTCCTTGAGCTTCGACAAGGTAATAACATATATGGAATCCTCATTCTGAATAAATTCCAACCCGCGTATGCCGAGAACCACCTCTAATATATCTTGTAAAGGACTTTTTTGAATTGAAATATTTACGTAAGAAGATAAGTAGGCAGCATCAACGTCTTCATCCACAATAATACTCTTACCAAAACTCGCGGATAACGCTTGTAATATATCCGTTATCTTTACCTGGGTCGCATCAATCGAATACACGGCTACACCGTATTCACCCATTTCTTTCGTCAGCACGATATTTTCATTCGGATTAATCACAATCGGTGTTTTGTTTATCTGTTTAGTATTCTCTTGTTCGTTAGTTTGAGCTTCTGTCTCCTGAGTCCATTCTTCCTCATTCTCTTGCGTCTCAAGTATTTGCAATTGTGTCTGGAGCTTTTCCAAACTGCGCTTCTCCGTATTTAGCTTCTCGCTCATACTGGATGGACTATCTATATTTTGTCCCGCCTGTACCAGAGAGATAGTAAATATCTCAATGAAAGCAGATAAAATTAACCACAATTTAACAGATAACCTTTTATTCATTTTCTTCCCCAAGCAATTTAAGTTAGGCTGCCTCCGGCAGCTTTTTCAATGTAGCGCTAACTTCGGTTCGCTTACATCCTATGCGAACTAAAGTTCGCACCACAACTGCAAGATTGAAATTCCTTAGCATAAGCTTATCTCGAAGCCAATGATCTAACTGAACTACTAGTGCCAACAGCGGTTGCCTTACGAAGGCGTTGAGCTTCCTTCATATAATAATCTGCTATCTTAAAATAAGCGTCTACCACTACCAGCTTATCGTCATTGGAACTGCATTTCCCTTCTTGAGCAACAACCGTATAAAGCGTTTTTCTTGCTTTTTCAAATTCGCCCATTCCTGCATAACATTCTCCCACTTTCAACCGGCTTTTAAAATGATATGGACTATTAATATAATCATTATTTAATGTCTGAAACACTTTCGCTGCTTCTTCATATCTTTCAGACATTAAATAGGAATCTCCCAGTCGGTACATTACAAAATCCTCATTTAAAAAGGGCATTGATTTATCCAACCCTTTTTCATAAGAAGCTGCTGCGCCCCCGTAGTCTCCCTGTTCGTATAATCTATTTGCCTCGATTACGTATTTTGAATTGTCCACCTTCATAGCACGAGATTCGTTCTTTGAGCCTGGCATTTCCTTTTCTTGCTTTACAAGGGTATTTTCCTTTGTCTTCTTTTGTTGCGCTGTTTTAGTTGTGTCCTTATCGAAGTCTAAATTTTTTGTAAGGTTTTCAATTACCTTTTCCTCATCAATACGTCCCACAACCTTATTTCCATCTTTACTCCGATTCACTTGGTAAAGGAATAAAAGACAGACCACCACCAGGATTGCGAGATTCATGGCTATCGAAACTCCCTGTTGCCGAACGAATAAAACAATTTTAGAAATGTTTACCTTCGGTAATGAGAATTTCTTATTCTTTGATTCTTTGCCAACGACAACTAACGGGCCTGCTGTTTGTTCAGGGATTTCCGTTACTGCTTGTGGCTGATCCTGAGTTATTAAATCAGACATGTTTATTTACCTCATTAAACAAATTTCTAAATAAAATCCTTCTTGGCCCATAAGAGCATTTTCTCTAATTTCCCGACCTGAGGTCCCAAGCTTGCCAGAGCGGCATCTTCATCGTCAAATATTTCGATAAGTTTTAATAAGCCTGTAATGACAAGCAATTTTTTTATATTTTCATTAACGTTAATTAATTTTAACCCCTTTTGCCTGTCTCTGAAGTGTTTTACATAAAATGCCATTATGCCCAATGCGTTAGCGGAGAGGTATCTTGTGCGCGCAAAATCCAGTATGACATGATGGGCATCGTCACACGATAACTTAAATTGATTTTCAAGTTCATCTATTCCCTCGTAAACCAAATCCCCCATAAGTGATAATATCGTTGCTTTCTCTTTTTCTCGTCTCTCAATTTTCATTACAGATGACTCGCTTTGCCATATGGACCGCAGTACCCGTTTCTTTGGAGGATTGTATCATCACCCTATCCATTAATTGCTTCATTATGAATAATCCCCTGCCCGTTTTTTTTGTTAAGTCTTTATATAACGTAACGTCCGGTTCCGTATAAGTCTGCATGTCAAACCCGCAACCATGATCCGAAACCTCTACAACAATCTCGTCCCCTAACATCGCAAATTTTAAAAAGATTGCCCCCTTTTCGTCTTTATGATATGCGAAAGATGCTGCATTCAAGACCGCTTCATTAACAGAGGTAACAACTTCGCTTCTCTTACAATCATCTGTCACGAGAGGCAATAACTTTCTATCAAATTGTTCTAATATTTCTCCGTAATTACCGATGGGTATTGGAATAGACATGACTTCCTCAGACAATGCCGATGTCTGCGCCTCGAATCCACTGCATGAAACAATTACAGCACAACCCTTTTCCTCAGCAATCGATACATCGAGCCCTTCTATTTGAAGCTTTATACCCTTTGCCATATCCTCGCAATTTGTCGCACTCCCGTCAGATATTGCATCCTTGAATCTATCTGCCGTAATTGTCCCACTTTTCAGAACTTTTGACAATGCGCCATTCCGGATCAATACTACTCTGCTGCCTGCAACAAAGGATGCATTACTTTCCATAATTGCCATTCCCGGGAACATATTTAAGGGGAAAGGAGAAGATTCCAACACCTCTGCTCCTTTATCGGGCAGACTTATGAAACACGTTAGCTCTTCCCCATGAATTGAATAACAAAGCGTTTGGCTTCGTGCATCTAAAACGGCGCAAAACAGTGATACGGGAAGGCGTTTTAGAATATTTTTACAGAGATACTGATTAACCTCTTTTAACAAAAAAGCAGGGGAATTATCATTTTTTAACACGTAACGAAAAATCGTTTTAACTAAAACGTCCGCATTTTTTATATCTGCTTCACTGGAAATACTCCCAACCAGAAATGCCTTTAACTTCCCAATTTCAACAACGTCATAAAATATATTGCCTCCCGTTTTTGTCGCATCCTTTGCGACAGAAAACACATCTGTTTGACTGCAAAGACCATTCTTCAATTCGTCATTATCAGCGCTCTTTGCACAGCTAATATTGTTATTAAGATATGATAGCGCCGAATCACTTAGAACTCTGTAAATAACGCGCTTAATATGCTCAATTTTAAATGGTTTTGTTATAAAGTCCAATACGCCGAGATGCATAGCTTCTATAACGGCTTCTACAGAACCATAAGCAGTGATGATAATGGCCTTGGTGTCTGGATTTTGTTTCTTTATCTCGGATATTAACTGTAGTCCGCCCATTATAGGCATCTTTAAATCACTAATCACCAAATCGTATTTGGTCTTTCTCGTGAACTCCAGGGCTTTAACGCTATCGTTGGTGTTTTCTATATCAAAACCTTCTTCCGACAAGGCTTCGTGTAATGCCCAACGCAGCGTTTCTTCATCATCTACTAACAAAATCTTTTTTTTCATATTTCTCTGTATTAATACTGAATTTATGATTGGCTTATGCCATATTCTTTTATCTTATTATATAAAGTCGTCCGGTTAATACCCAGTATCTTTGCCGCCTCTGTCCTCCGCCAGGAAGTCTCATTAAGAACCTTTTGAATATGCTGTTTTTCAATGCTTGCCAGTGAATGGACGCTTAACTTACCATTATTCTCTCCGCTATCGCCAACATCGTTTACGATAGCTTTTTTCTCTGAGCTGATGGGTGCGACTAATTCCGGCGATAAAGTGCCATTGGATGCAATCAATACGGCTCGTTCTATCACATTTTTCAGCTCACGAACGTTTCCAGGCCAGTGATATTCCAAAAGATGCCTCTCTGTCTCCGGAGGTATATGATGAATATTTTTATTAAATTCGTTATTATATTTATGTACAAAATGTTTCACTAAAAGTAAAATATCTTCCCCTCTCTCTCTTAAAGGTGGAACGTAAATCGGCAACACCTTCAATCTATAATAAAGATCTTTTCTAAAATTACCCCCATCCACTTCTTCTTCTAAATTTCTATTGGTCGAGGCAATAACCCTGACATCAATCTTAATATCATTAATCCCGCCGACTCTTTTGAATTGTCTTTCCTGGAGAACCCTGAGAAGCTTTGACTGTAATGCAATCCCCATCTCACCTACTTCATCCAAAAAGATTGTTCCTTTATCGGCAACTTCAAACAAACCCGGCTTACCGGTTGCAGTAGCGCCGGTAAATGAGCCCTTTTCATATCCAAACAATTCTGCCTCAAGAAGACTCTCTGTCAGGGCAGCGCAATTTATATCTACAAAACGCCCATTCTTTCGCGAACTCAAACGATGTATCGCCCCGGCTACAAGCTCCTTTCCTGTACCACTCTCACCTTGTATTAATACCGTCGTTGAAGGACTCTTCGCAACTTGTTTAATAAGGCTATAAATTTCTTTCATCGGTTGACTATTTCCAATAATTATTCCACTTGGCTCGTCGGTAAAAGTCCACTGCTGCGCCCTTAATTCCAACACTTCACGCCTTAACGCCTGGGTACTCAGCGCTTTTTCAATAACCAGTTTTAAATGCTCCACCTTAAACGGTTTTTCCAAATAGTCATAAGCGCCCGTCTTCATCGCCTCTACAGCAGAATCAACACTTCCATATCCTGTCATAACTATCGTTAAAACATTGGGGTCTTTTACTTTTACTTTCTCAAGAAGCGCGATACCACCCATGGTGGGCAACCGTAAATCCAACAGTATCAAATCAGGCAAGAGTTCATTTATCTTCTCCAATGCCTGCTCACAAGTTTCTGCAACATGAACCTCATACCCCTGACCCTCTAAAAATTCTTTTATTGAAAACCGAATCGTTTCTTCATCATCTACAATAAGAATTACCCCCTTTGATATCATTTACTACCCCCCCCTTTTCCGTAGTAAAAATCACACGGTATTTTCAAGAATGTTTAAATTTTAAACAAAAAGGCTATCATAGTATGTTTAATAATTCAACATTTTTATTATTAGATTTAATCACTGAGTAAACCCTCGTGAGCCAAAGACACGTAACTGCCCCTTTACTACTTCGCCACGTTGTGGACTCTGTACTCTGTGGTCAATTGAAACTCCTGAACGTTAAATTAGGCCTTCGGCGACTTCTATAACATCATAGTGGCAAGGCGCGCCTTGCCACTACACGTACGTTTGAAATTCCTATACGTCAAGATAGTCGCAAACAATATACCAGCTTAATTATTTAGCTTTATTACCTTCATTTGACTGTAACTGCTTAATCTTCTCTTTTACTCTAGAACTTTCTGCTGCATTCTTTGTATACTTCAAACAAGCCTGATATTGTTCAAGGGCATTTAGCATATCACTTTTTGCCTCGTACACTGAGGCCAGATTGTATCTTGCCTCACAATCTGCTGGATTCATATTCAATACTTGTCTAAAGGCGTCAATGGAAGCTTCGGTCTCATCCTCTAATTTATACAATACCCCTAATTGCTTAAAGTACTTTGCATGATTCATGGGGTATACTCGGATCGCTTGCCTGTAAATTTCAATTGCACGGTCCAACTTCCCCATTACAACATAAACATTGGCCAGTTCATAAAAAGGGTCTATCCCTAAAGAGGATAGATACCTCATATCTTCCTCATTATCAGCATCAAACAAATTTAGTATCTCTTCGCCTTCTTCAATCAAGTTATCCCCCATCTCCGGATGTCCTAAATAGTTTGAAAATAGCGCACAGTGAATTATAAATACACCAGGCATCCCGGAAGAAAGCCTCTTTAATCTATCCAATGTTTCTTCATAGGTTAATTTCCCTTGTTGATAACTGCTTTGTATATGATCAACCTCCCTCTGTACATTCACGCCTTTACAAACATTAACGATTTGCTGTGAAAGTTGCTCCAACATCTCAGAAATTTTTTCTTTCGATTCACATTCACCTACCAGCGCGCTCACCGTCTCCTTTAGTTTTACGTTAATAACTTCTATATCTGCCCTAAAATTATCCCCAAACTGGTTAATTGCGCCTTTAACGGCGAAATCGGCCTTCAGCCTTTCCGAGACATGAACAACCATTTTCAGGTCAACACCTGCAAACAAATCAACAATGTTTGCTTTAGACACCGCTGTTTTAACATCCACATTATCAACTTTAAAAAACTTGTTGAGTACGGTCTCACTCACAAACTCGAAGGTTCTTTCTTGTTCTACAATCGTAAAATATCCGGAGCGAATCAGTTCGCTTCGTATAACATCTTCGATCCCTTTTATGGGAGCATTTGAATCAACGCTGTTTTTAAAGGGGAAAATAACAACCTTTGACTTTATATCCTTTCCATAGCCTACACTGCCAACAACAATCGGAAAGATAATTAACGCCGTCAGCAATTTTTGATATAACTTAAAATTAATTCTTATCATTACTAAAATTTATCGTCAAAAGGCTTTTTTTATAAAATAAAAAAACCTGTTTATTTGTATCTCAACATCATACAAATAGACAGGCTTTCAACTACGAATAAACGTCTCGCCAAATAAAAGCATCGCATTAAAATGCTGAAAAAAACCTACAATTTACACCATCCTTGCGTATCTTGACATGTATTTTCCGTAAACACCTCGGACATCTACCCTCATACACCGTTCCTTCATTATTTACATAGATCCTTGCATATACCTGACAACAGTCAAACTTTACCCCTATGAAACGCTTGCCAACACTCTTAGCGCCAGTTGTTCTATCATCAAGCATAGCTATGATTCCTGCTTTTTAATACTAAAGGCATCTATAACTTTGTTTGCCACTTCCTCAATCACTTCCGGACGGTCGTAAAAACCATCTTTTAATTTTGCCCTCACTTCTTCCACCTTTGCATCTCTTACATCCGGGATTTCACGAACAACGGTTTTCAGGTTCTCAACCGTCTGTTCAAGATTCCTGGCCTCCTTTGAAATATCTACTGTATCGAGTTTCGCATGAGCAGTGCGTTTGCCTTTTTCTGCTTTTATTTGTGACTGGTTGGCCTCAATACGACCTGGATTTGCAACCTTGGCATTTAGAGATGTTTTGGAAATATTTTCTATTGACATGTTAAATCTCCCATAAAGTTAATGACTGCCATTACCCGTAAAACCGTGAAAATTATATAGCATTCGCCGACTCATTTCCATCTTATTCCTTTACAGGTATCTTTACTAAAAACACTTCGCCATTCCAATCAAGAACCACTCCATCCGAGAGACTATAAACCTGTTTCAACAAACCAATATTGACGAAATTTACAAAACCACCACTTCCTACTCTGCGATGCCACTATCCTGTCTTCTTCTTATATCGGCATATTATGGAAATAATTTAACCTTTTTCCCAAAATTATTTTTATACAGGAAAATATTTCCATATCTTGTTACTGTTAGCTGAATACTGAATACGTACTGTCGTTTCGATTTATTTGTAATATTTACAATTATACAATGTAAATATTACACAATTTTATATTTTATGATAGTATATCTATATCCAAGGAATAAAAATATCAGTCTTTAACTATCTTATCATTTAATACTTACTATAAATATATTCTTTCCCAGAATGCTTGGCACTCACATTGCTTTCTAGTGAGGCATAGCAATGTCTTTTTTGATCCATTAAGTAGTAGATGCCTTTAAATGGCTATCTTAAGAAGGGAATGATGCAGGAAATCAGGAAGAACCTATGAACCTCCTTAAAAATTTATCGATTGGTAAAAAACTCCTTATCATCCTCTTGCTTATATCCATACTGCCGCTTTTTATCACAACATATGGTTTTTACAGCTTAGGAAAAGTCAAGCTAACAGAACAAACAATACATGTTCTAAAAATTCAGGCCGAAAATGTGGCAACTTCCATTAATCACTTCATAGATTACAAATTCAAACACCTTTACAAAATAGTTGATATGCCCCAACTCATCCACATCTTAACTTTAAAAAATGCAAAAGAACAACCTCACATTATCCGCCAGACGGCATCTTCACTTCGAGCCAAACTGCGGATTGCCCCTGATTTTTTATCTTTTTGTCTTATGGATACAGAGGGCAATGTAGTGCTGGGCACCTGCGATAAAGCCGATGCGAATTTTGGAACCAGACCAACTTTCTGTAAGGCAATGAAAGGTGGAAAATACGTTTCTCCACCTTCCCTGGACAAAGGAAAACCATCCATATACTTTAGTATACCAATCAAACACACAGACAACATAGTTGGCGTCCTGGTGGCACAGTGTAGCGCAGAAGAATTATGGAAACTTATTGAAACAGAAAACGGAAGGGTGGGCGCAGGAAACGCAGTGATATTATCCAATTCAGACGGTGTGCGTATTGCACATTCAACAACCAGGGACTTGATTTTCAAGTCATGGATACCTTTAAAACCGGAAGTCAAAGAACAAATTTTACAGGAAAAACGGTATGGAAGCGATATCAAGGAAATAGCATCAACTAATAGACCGGAGGTAATGGATGCTGTAACCAAGGCATTGCCGCTGCAATATTTTCAACACGAACTTGTTATAGGGAAAGGAACTTATCATTCGGTCATCAAGATTATGAACAATGGCTGGCGAATCATCGCTACCATACCAGAAGCGACCTTTCTTGAGCCTGTTCATACCAGTATATTTTATATAAGCATTATCAGCGGTATTATCGTCTGTGTGGTCATCGTGGCATCTATTGTCATCGGCCGTCTGAGTACAAACCGTATCCATACCTTTGCCTCGATATCCAAAGAAATTGCCCGTGGTAATCTCGCAAAGCGAGTACCCTTTGTCAATGGCGATGAAATCGGCCAGCTAGGGAAGACCTTTAACATCATGACCGCATCTATCGAACGAAAGATTGAACAACTCAGGTATCTCAATGATGTGGCTGTTGAAATACATTCTCATATTGAGCTGGAACATCTTCTTCAAGACCTTGTCAACATTTCCCGAAGGATAGTTAATGCCGAGATGGGGAGCATAGTCTTGCTAGACGAGCAAGGTAAAAACATCAAATATTTCAAGGTTTCGGTGCCAAATCAATTAGGAACTTTCCAAATTCAAGATCAGCCACAGGGAAAAGGACTTTTAGGCGCGGTAATAAAAAAAGGTCAGGTCATTCGATTAGATACTATAACGGAAGACTCGCGTTCTATAGGATTGCCACCAAACCACCCGCCCATCCGCACGCTTCTCGGTGTGCCGCTTATAACAAATAGCGGGACGATAAGCGGCGGGCTGTTATTAGCCAATAAGGCTAACGATGAATGCTTTACGTTAGAGGACGAAGAAATCCTCCTGACCATAACCTATCAGGCGTCCGTTGCTATTGAAAATGCGAGGCTCTACGGACACGTCCAGCAGCTTGCTATTACCGACGGACTTACAGGTTTATTGAATCATAAGGAATTTCAAAGAAGGCTGGACGAAAACATCGAAGGCTCAAAACGGTACCATTACACGATTTCACTTTTGATGATTGACATCGACCATTTTAAGCAATTCAACGATACATACGGTCATCAGGTTGGTGACTATGTGCTCCAGACCATTGCCACTATAATACAGACACAGACAAGGACAGTTGATGTCTGCGCCCGTTATGGAGGCGAGGAATTTGCTGTAATAGTAAGAGACGATGATACGTTTAATTCACTTACACTCGCGGAACGTATACGTTCCGCTGTTTACGCATACCCGATCAAGCATGATGGGATAAGGTCTCAATTATCAGTTAGTATCGGAATTGCCTGTTTTCCTAAAGACGCAGGAAACGCAGAAGACCTTATAAAAAGGGCGGACGAAGCGTTATATACGGCAAAAGAAACTGGCCGCAACAGTCTATGCTGTTACAAACCCGCGCAACCAGATTAAAAATGGTTGTTTGCTTTTTGCTAAGGCAAAAGATAAAATAACCGATAATTCTATATAAAAAGATGTTTAAAGCTATTAGAAATAGGGACGTGTGTCGATTGACGGGTAAAACGTCACTTGACACACGCCACTTGTCTTTACTGCGTTGGTTGATAATACACCACCATATTTTCGTTAAAACCTGGAAAAATAAGCAATGAGAACTAGTATTTTCTTAAAAATTTTCTTTACCTTTTTGCTGGTAACATTATTACCAATTCTGGGCCTGATTGCATATAATGACTGGAAAGACAAGGATATCCTTATACAGGCCAACAAAAATACCATTAAAGGCGATGCAGAAAGGGTTGCCAGCAATATCGACGATCTTTTATTGTCTCACAAGACGCTTGTTTGCAATATAAGGAATAATCATACCCTCATTGATTATCTTAAAGGGAATCGAGTCTCCAAACAAAAAATCAAGAATTGCGCTATCCAATGTTTGAATACATTACAAAAACTATCTCCTTATTATGAAGGTATCATTCTTTTAGATAAAGGAGGAAAAGAAAAGTTTTCAACCTCAGCGGCATTTAAATACGATTATTCTCAAAGAGATATATTTAAAGAGGCATTAAAGGGGAATATTTATGTCTCTGAGCCATCTATGGATGGCGACGAGTCTTACATTTACTGCAGCGCCCCTGTAAAGGATGCGGAAGATAATGCCATTGCAGTATTAATACTGGCCACTGATGCAAAGTGGCTTAACTCACTCATCGAAAAAGAAGAAGACCGTCTGGGCAAGGGGGTAGTTTGTGTTTTATCCGATAAACATGGAGTTCGAATTGCGCACGCTTCAGACAGAAATCTTCTCTTTAAATCATGGATACCTCTCACTCCCGCCGTCGAAAAAGAACTTATCTCAAAAAAAAGTTATGGAGAATGTATTACCGAAATTGGGTCAACCAACTATCAGGAAGTCGCCGACACCCTGAGAAATAGCCGTGAAAGTACCTATTTTAAACACAGGTTGTTCGTAAACCCCGAAATTAATCACGGTTTTTGTGTCGCCTTACAGCAAAAGGACTGGCAGCTTATCTATACCATGCCGCAGTCTACATTTTTTTACTTTGTAAACCGGATTACCATGCATGCCATCTTCACAACGATTGCGGTCGTTATCCTGCTTTTCTTTATATCATGGATGATATCCAAGAGCCTGCTTAGACCCATTTATAAATTGAAGAATGCCGCCGTTAAGATCTCTAAAGGCGAATTCGATCACCCTGTCAAAACCAGCAGAAAAGACGAATTGGGAAAGCTCGTCTTCCTCTTCGACGACATGCGGAAGCAATTACAGTCAATGAACAATGCCTTAAAAGAAATTCACCTTGAAACTATTTATACGCTGATAAAAGTATGCAGGGGCTTTGAAAAAGAAGGGTTAGTGATGCACCTTTTACGCACCAGTGAGTATTCAACGGTTATTGCAAAACACATGGGACTTGACACTGTTTTTATAGATACCATCCGATATTCCAGCCTCCTGCATGATATTGGCCTGGTAGCCGTTCCACAGTATATCAGAGAAAAGGCGGACGTTTTAACACAGGCGGAATTAGAAGTCCTGAAATCACATACCATTCATGGCGAACAATTTTTGAGTAAAAAACCCTTTTTCCAAATGGCGCGGGATATTGCATTACATCATCATGAGAATTGGGATGGAACAGGATATCCAGACGGTATTAAAAATGGCGCTATTCCTCTTGCGGCGCGTATCGTCAGGATTGCTGATATGTTTGATAATCTGACCTATCCTACAGGTACCTGCAGGCCGGAATTAATAAACACTTATGAACCCTGCGCATCTAAAACAGATGCCCTGAACATCATCCTGAGATATTCTGGTATTCATTTTGATCCCACGATTACAAATATATTTAAACAAATCGTAGAATCAAATCTTATTGGAAATAATACAAGAAGATATACAAACGGGAATTGATTTTTTAGAATAAGCCGGTGTTCCTGCACATTCAGGATATCACGCCTGAAGCGCCCCTGTGTCTTTTGCCATTTGGTCTATTTTTTCAAGAAAATCATTAAAATGAAACGGTTTAGAAATTAAATCCGCCTTGCTCATTTCAATAAATGCACCGCACTCCGTAGACAAAGTATCTCCTGTCATCAAGATTATTTTACCTTTCATGGCGGGTATATGGCTCATCATCCACTCGTAGAGTTGGATTCCAGACATTTCTCCGGGCATTTTCAAGTCCATAACAACTATATCAAAATGATCTTTCTGGATAGCGATCATGGCATCTTTTGCACTGGATGCTGATGTTACATGACAGCCTTTTGTCGTCAACAATTCAGCACAAGACTCGGCAATGCTAACCTCGTCTTCCACCAGCAATAAATGTAAACCCTTAAAATTATACTCCCTTTTAATAACAGGTAAATTGATGTCTTTATTCGTTTGTTCCTTAATGGGAAGCATGACAGTAAAAATTGCGCCTTTCTGAGTGTTATTACCTATAATCGTTCCGCCGTGTTCTTTTACGATCCCATAACTTACAGCCAACCCCAGACCCGTACCTTTTCCCACCTCTTTCGTGGTATAAAAGGGTGTAAATAATTTTTCCTGATCCTGTATACCTGGCCCGTTATCCTCAAATTCAATAACAATCTCCCCCCCCTTCCGGGACGTACGAAGAGTCAATAGCCCTCTGTCGGGAGCATTTTTCACAGCGTCGTAGGCATTATTAATAAGGTTGATAAAGACCTGCATAAGCTGTACCCGATCGACCATAGTCATAGGTAAGTTATGGGAAAGCAATTGTTCTACCTTGATATTATTAACCCGCAGTTCATGGAGTTTTAATGCGAGAGCCTCTTTTAAAACTTCATTGATACTAATGTATTGTTCCCTCCTGACGGTCTTACGTTTTGTCGCAAATTTAAGGAGGTTCTCGACAATACGGGCGCAACGCTGAGATGCGTCTATAATATGCTGTAATCTATTCGTTGCACTCTTTGATAATTTTTCACGCATCATCATGAGTTCACCAAAATTTAAAATAATCGACAGTGGATTATTCAGTTCATGGGCAACCCCGGAAATCATCGTCCCCAAACTACTCATCTTTTCAGCCTGTATGAGTTGTTCCCTCAATACATTTTGTTCAGTAACATCATAACCAAACAGGTTAATATTAGAAACGGCATCATACTCATCCTTAAAATAGGTCACATTCCATAAAATATCACGGACATGATTATCCCGGGTAGCAAAAGGCAACTCAATCTGTTCTCCCCTATCGCCACTCAAGAGCATCTGAATATCATCCAGTAAATCTGCCATTCTGTCCCTGGGGATAAACACATCCACTACAGATTTTCCAAAAACTTCTTTTAGCGCATATCCGAACCTGTTCTCTATAGCACGATTCACAAACACTACTTTCCCCTTTGAATTTATCGTCACTACGTACACCTTCGTATTTTGTATCAGGGCATCCAGGAATTTCTTCTGATGGTACATCTTTTTTTTGGTTTCACTCAATCTCAGCGTATTTTCTCTTAATAAATTTTCTAAACGCTCATGGTATTCAGACACCTTTTTTTCCAAATCACGCCGTTCTGTCACATCACGAACAAATGCGCTTACAATATTATTTCTATGAGAAGTATCGTATTGTACGGAACAAAATATTTCAACGTCCAATACTTTGCCGTATCTTGTCAACAAAGCCGTAACCAGGCGGTTATCCTTCGGCGCGCTCATCAACATGTTGTATTGTTCCTTAACAACCGCTACATTCTCGCTGGGAATAAGATCGAACAAGTACATCCTGGACATTTCCTTTGCGCTATATCCGAGCAACTCGAGTCCCAGCCTGTTCACGTGCAGAAATTTTCCGTGACTGTCCATCTTAAATATAATCTCAGGCGCATTTTCAACCATGTCCTTGTATTTCTTTTGTGATGTGGTAAGACTGTCCAGGAGCATGGTATTCATCAGGGCAACGGTAATTTGTGCTGATACCTGATCTATGAGATTACGGTGGGTTTCCGTATACTGAGCGCCGCTCTTACTTAAAATATTTATGCAACCGGATAAGGCATTATCAATAAATAGTGGATAGACCATGTATGAGGTTATCTTGTCATTATTCAACATGCACTTTTCGTCACGGTCTCTATCTTTATACAATTCGTTCTTAATAACGGCTTTCCCAAATTTTGACACATCCTCATAAAAATATCTTTCCAGGTTTGTCGTTAATTCTGTGCTTATTTGAAAGTTATGTATATTTTGCTCTAAATCCAGTAAATAGGTATAGTATTCACCGCTCGATTCAAACCTCGATATTATACTAAAATAATCAAACTCAACGATTTTTCTAAGCTCAAGACATAGCGCATTACAGAAATCTTTGTACGTCTGATAAGAAAGCACTAGCCGGTTTATATTTTTGGCAATCTCTCGTTCCTGTTCCAGTCTTTTTAAGATACGATCTGTATCAATTTTTTGAAATACCCTTCTGAGTATTCCCTTCAAACTTTCACAGTGAACGGGTTTCGTTATACGCTCATAAAAACCCTGGCTCAGCATCCTCATTTCTAATGTAATGTCCATATCACCCTCTTTAGTCACAGGAACTACTACGGTGTGGGGACAATACCTTTTTAAACTCTGGATGGCGACGATCTGTTTGTCAGGTTCGCGCTCCACATCCAGCAGAATTACATCGAAGCATTTCTTGTTCTCCAGCAATCCGTATAAATCCCGCTCATTATAAACGAAAGATGTCTCATAGTCCTCCTGCACAAAATAATCGCGCAAAGTAGCGTATTCTGTATCCTTGCCGCCTATAGAAATAACAAGAATTTTTTTCGTTGCAGGAACTAGTTCATTCACCATTTTAGTATAAATAAATTAGAAAGTCCCCTCTTGGGAGGGAATTTAGGGGTGGGTAAGGCGGTAATTCGTGAAATATTCACTGAGATTTCACGACCCTTGTCCTCGTGAAAACGGGGAAAGGAACCCACCCCTAACCCCTCCCAAGAGGGGAATAATCCATGCCACCCTGTAACCCGCATAAATAAAATGAAAATTCCTATACAATAAAATTATTTTTACATTTCTAGTAAAAATGTAGCGCCGATCCCTTGTGGTCGGCAGCGGCCTGCCCCGTACTTGATATGGGGACGGGGGATAAACCCCGTGAGATATTGTGTTATAGTGAGTAACGTGACTTTGGAAAAACTTGTGAATTTTCATTGTGTCTCCTGTTCGATATCCGTTATCTAACGGGGTAAACCACCCGCTCTACTCTTTCGACTCGTTCGGGTTAGGATAATAATATCAATTTAGTGTTTTGGAAATTTAAGCCCTGTTAAGGGCGTACTGTTTGTAGCAATGAATCGTTAAGATACGATTAGCTCCATAGGAGCGACCTGTATATAATTGATATGCAAACAGGTCGCTCCCAACGGAGCTTATATCTATTTATTGCATCCTATCTTGCTACAAACAGGTTGCTCCTGACGGAGCTCATGATTGATAAATTTTTCAAAAAGCTAAATTGTTACGGATAATAAAATTATCCCTGTATCCCCCATCCGCCTTTTTATACATTGCCACCTTCTTTTTTGCAATTAAAATATTCCCTCTGTAACTACCTCACGAATCAGAGAAGCCTTTTTCCTGCCGATACCCTCCACGCAAGAAAGCTCATGCTCACTGGCCGCAATTACTTTCTCCACACTTCCAAAACGCTCTAACATCCTTTTGGCTATCCTTGGCCCGACCCCTGGCAATCCCTGAAGCATGAATAATTTTCTTGTCAGTAAGCGCCTTGGTCGTCTGCCTGCCCTCTTTAATATTTCATCGCGGCATTTGACATCCTGAATACCCGCCATTACCAATATTTCAGCAGTGCCGTCAGGTGATTTTGAGAAGACCAAAGGAATCTGCCATGAAATTGACAATGAAACAATCGCCCCCTTAATCGCCTGCGGATCAATTTCATAACCCGTGTAAAATAAATCTGTACCCTCTATTATCATTAACTGAACTTCGGCATATCGCTTTAATCGGGATGCCTGGGAAAATAATCTTCCATCAATAATTGATATAACAAAGTCCTTTGTTGTTTTTCGTTCGACCGCAATATGTCTGTTT
>Ga0209211_10003021_pt1 | contig 28024 bp, 23 predicted proteins | sample RifGroA2_FD_183992 | JGI IMG/M metagenome (GOLD analysis project Ga0209211, IMG submission 183992) | Groundwater microbial communities from Rifle, Colorado, USA - Groundwater A2 (SPAdes) (version 2) | ecosystem: Environmental > Aquatic > Deep subsurface > Groundwater | place: Rifle, Colorado...
CCGCCCTGGAATGCATCGTCATCCTTGTCACATTGATACTCAAATATATTAGAGCTGTATGTTCCTCCGGCATGGCAGCAGCAGCCAGATGTTGTGCATTTGCTAACTGAGCTGCAATCTGCGCCTGTATTAAAATATTCACTGGTAATGCACTCAGAATAGTCCTGCGGCCCTTGCGGAGTTAATTGAGACCAATAATAACTACTATAGCTAGGACAGCATTCTGTATCTCTAGAAACTAGCCTTAGGTCATAACATGCCAGAGGTGCTGCATTGGGATTAGTGCAGCATCCAGTTTCACCAGTTTCATCTGCGCTAACTAAGATGATGCTAACTAAAAAGATGATTGCAAATAGTAAAAATAAATTTATTTTTTTCATGGTGGGCTGCCTGCTAAAGCATCTACTACAATTTCTTGGTAATCTTCTAAAATGCCATCCGTTACCTTTGCTGTGAAAGTTATATTGCCTCTGATATTTACATCAAAATCAGAAACTTGGCAAGGAAATGCTTGGTTTGGTGGCTGGCAATTAAATCCATTTGATGTATAGCTAAATGAGTCAGTTGTTATTTCATCTTCATCGGGATCAATTGCAATTCCTTGGTTTATTATATCTGTTTTTGTTATGCTTAGCCCTCCCTTATAAAATTTGCATTTATGGTCGGGCTCGCATATATAAATAAAATACAAAGCAGGATACCTGTTATGCCTTGCAAACCGGTATTCATAAGGCTGGCCTTTTACTAGCGACCTGCTATCCTTTGCTATGGCTAAATCATCATTTTTGCTGTTTATATTCCTAACAACTGCAATGCTAAACCCGTCTCTGTCGTTTACCGGCTGGTCAATATCAAAGCTTATGTCAGATATATCATTGTCAATCAGCTCTTTTATAAAATTGTAAAATTCGCTTAACCTTACATTAATTTTTGCATAGAAATCCTTAATCTCTGTTACTTCTCCCGTAGATAATTTTTTAATCTCTAATGGATAGGTTAGATGAAGGGATATATCATTTTTAGCTATAGAAACATCAGCATTGAATGCTTCTTCTTTTATTTCAAATCCCTGCTCCCTGAATACATCTAAATTTATGCATTCTTTAAGGTAATTGTTTATGTAATTTCCAAGCTGTAAATGAATAGAATGCGCTCCGTCAGAGTCATTTAATGGGGGCAAATTGCTTAAGCCAAAATAGCCTATAAAAAGAACATTATTAGTTCCTATAGAAGCTGAATTAGGATATGGAAAAATCTCAGTTGGATAGTTAGGCGGCTCTGAAAAGTAAGCAGCTCCAATTTTATACCTTGGCGGGTAAATGCCATAGGAAACGATATTGTTGTTGTAATTTACATAAAATTCATTTTCATCAGTTGTTTTAAAATCTCTTAAAGTTCCTCCCTGGCTCGTATAAATATACCCTCCCTGTTTTCCAAGCAGCAATAAGCCGTCTTTGGCTGTATTATCAAGGCATGTTGTAACATACTCCTTTATTGGTGTTATGTCAAATGCTGTCTTTTCTGCCCCGGTAATTTCCTGCCCTTTTTTTTCTTGGGTATAATTAGATAAATAAAATATAAATGCAACTATAATAAGAAGCACTATGCCCAATATCATGAACAGTGTTATCTGCCCCTCTTTTTTATGTTCCATTTTATTGCAGCCTTAATTTTGAAGTTAGGTCAAGCCACATGTTTTGTGTATTGAAATTCTCTCCAACAGCATTTACATTTACAAAATCCCTGCTTACTACATACCTGTCGCTGGCGCAGTATATGTGGTCAATGGTGCCTTCATCCGTATCATAGCCATCAACATAAGTACAAAGCCCCGTGCTTAATCCTTGGTAGTCAATTGACATGTATTTGCTGCCCTGGTTTGATGCCTCCAATAATCCAAAAACAGAATAACTGCCCTTTTTTCCAATAAAGATATGATCATACCACCTTGTGTTGTCTATGTCTACCCAGCTAGCAATATTATTATCATTAGTATAGTCATAAGAAGATGTTGGATTGTTATCAACATTAGTCCTGATATAGCTTATTAAAGATTCTGCTGGAGCGCTAATCTTTGCTGCATCTATAGCCTGGAATGTTATCTGGCTGTTGCTGTAAATAATAATCTTTCTTGCATCATTATACCATGCGGTATTATCGCCAGAGCACATATCATAATTGTCTAAATTGTCTAGTGTATCATCGCAATAAGTTCTTGGCTTGCCTACTGTTTCCAAAAATGGATATGTGTCTGAATTTATATTTTGGTTAAGGGAAACTCCAAAATATACATTTACGCCATAGCTTAATACACAAAACTCATTAACCTTGTCATTTGTCAGATAATTCTCAGCTATGTCTGTCGCAACTTCATAACCAACATAGTTTAATGCATTCTGGTAGCTGTCGCAGAATAAAGTATATTCATCAGTAGTTGGTATTGACAATAATTGCAATGCAGTATATTTTGTCCTTGATGTCCATGCGCCACTTTCGCAATAGAAATCTTTTATATATTGTCCATTATCTATGCATTGCGGGCTTCCATCTGGGTTGTTGTTGTCAGCATAATTTCCATTAAGATCATATAAGCATTGGCTGTTTTCTTGGCAGTAGCCAGTTTCTCCTCTTGGGGTTAGTTTTTGTAGAAGTGCTTTCCATTCCCCATCTATACACCAATAGCCTGAATGTGAACTGCCAGCAGGCGAGCCAGCCTGGCTATCTACGCATGTTGTTCCATCCCAGCATTTAGTCCTTTCACAGCATTCTGCTTGCAATGTTGCGCCGCTAGGCAAGGTAGTTGGCCATGTGCTTGACCAGTTCATTATTTTCCCTCCAGCATCTTTCCATTTACCATTATAAGAACAATAAAAATTGCCTAAGCACATTAAGCTGCAGGATGGCTTTGTTGTTAATTCATCTGCATTACACCCATATAAAGTCCCATTCTCAGCTATTGTCTTGTCGCTATTAACAATCTGTGAGCAATGGTTAACAACACCGCCTTGCCAGCATGCCTTTCCGCTTATATAAGAATCTGAATAGCTTTCTCCTGTATCATCGCCGCAGCATTTTGTTTTTGTTGTATTAAATCCTGCTTCTGTTTCATCTGGGTTTTTAGCTGAGCTGCAGGTTGTCCCGTCTGCATCTTTTATAGGATCAGTGTATATAGCATCTAAATCAGTAATCCAGTCTGCATTTTCAGCGCAGTAATATCTTTGGCTGGTTGTTTCTATGCTGTCAATGCTTCCTCCGGTGCTCTTTGTTGCGCCATCAGAGCCAGCAGAAAAGCAAGAAGAAGAACTTCCGCAGCATTCTACTATGCTTCCACTGCCAGCGCCATTGCAGATATATTCATGGCCCTGAACATCTAATTTCCAAAAGCTATTGTCGCATTTCTTCCAAGTTGTGCCATCTGCTAAATATTCCCTGTCATCACAGCCAGCATATCTGATGTCTCCAACATCAGTAGATGAAGAATACCATGATGGGTTTGATTTTTCATCGTCTAAATAGCATAAATATTTTTCATCCACTAACCCGCAATCAGTTTCATCATCGCCGCAGCATCCTTTCCCAGCTGTAACATGGCTGCTCCAATCCCTTGATGAAGGGCTATCTTTTAAATTGCCTAGTTTGCATTGCTCGCAAAATGTCTGGCTTAAATCTGGGTCATCTGTTGTGTCGTCGCCGCAGCATTCTCCATTTCCACTATCTAAATCTGGGTCCCATTTACCTTTGCCGCAAGCAGAATTTGTACAATAACCCTCACTTTCATCCCAATTAACATAATGTGCATTTACTGTGCCAGTGCATTCCTCTCCCGTATCAGGATCAGAGCAAAATCTTACTGTATATTGCCCTTGGTTTTGGCAATCATCATCGGTACAGTAATATTCTGTGTCAGTAGGGGCGGTACTAGTAGTAGGAGAAGATTTGCACACATCATTAGAATAAGGAATAGTTTCACCTGGCCTGTACCAGTCAAAATAAACATCCTCTGCCTTTACTGCAATTATCATTAATATAGTTATAAGTAGTGTTATTGCCAAAAGCCTTAAATTAATCTTTTTCATCTAAACTCCTCTTTTTAGCTTTTATTTTGCTTTTTTTCATCCGACTTTATTTTTTCTTCTAAAGCTTGGTTTATATATTGGATAAGGGTTTTATTCTGTGAAATGGCATTCAGCTTGGCCTTTTTATGAATCTCGTTATTAATTTCTATATTGATTCTCGTCATTTTAAATGTTTTTTAATTATTTAGCTAACTTATTTTAATTAGTTTAATTATTTTAATAAGTTTACTAATTTATATATGTTACATTATATATGTTACTATCCGTTGTAAACAGCGTATATAAATCTTTCGTTTTTAAATGGAAAAATTCATATAAGCTTTATCTTTTAAATATCCCATGCTATATTACTTTTTACCTGCAATTTTGGCATTAGGGATAACAACCTCTTATGAAGATATAAGGTATGGCAAAATAAGGAATAAATGGATAATTTTTGCGCTTGTTTATGCTATAATAATATATTCCGCTCTGATTATAAACTCCTATTTTATCGGAAAGGTGAATACCAATTACCTGATTGAGTTAGTGGCAAATATTGGTTTTGCTGTGATAGCCGGCTTTAGTATGTGGTATTTTGGCTTGTGGACAGCAGGGGATGGAAAATTGTTTATTGCCTATTCTGCTTTGATTCCTTTGTCCGTATATAAATACGGCTATCAAGAATGGATACCATCTATAACATTGTTAATAAACGCCTTCATTTTAGGCTTGATTTTTATGCTGGGCTTGATTATTTATAAATTGAGGTTAAAAGAGCTAAAAAAGGCTATTTTATCCTTTCTAAAGAATTTCTTCCAGCCAAAGCAATTGTTGAATTCCGTTGTTTATCTTTTTGCTGTGTATTGGATAATAGAAATGTTGCTTTCCCTTATTGGCATAAAACAAAGTTATATTTTAAAAATATTATTAACCCTCCTTCTTTTTTCTGCTATGCAGAAGAAACTGGGCAAAAGCTCATTTTATCTTACGCTTGCATTAGTTTTGTTAAGGCTTGCAATAGACAAGTCCATTTATTCCTGGGCATTCCTAAAAAATTTTATAATCTTAATAATTATATGGAGGTTAATCATGGGTTTTTTCACAGGGGGTATATCTGAATTAGGCAGGGAATTATTCTCAAAAGAGAGAAATGTAAAGGATTTAAAGCCAGGCATGCTGCTTGGTGAATTAATAGAAAAAAAAGAGAAAATAACAAAAGAAGAATTAAAAGCATTGAAAAAACAGGAAAACATAGAGATAATAAAGAATAAAAAAAGTTATTATATAAAAAAGCCAAAAACTGGCTTTGAATTAAATAAGTTCATTAATGAGGAAGCAGAAGGATTAACCAAAGAGCAAATTGAGAAAATTAGAGGTATTGGCATTATAAAAATAAAGGTTGCGCAGACAATCCCTTTTGCTCCCTTAATGTTTTTAGGCATTATACTAACCTTAATAGCAAAAGGAAACCTTTTAATATTAGTTAAAACTCTGTTTTAATGGGGGATAAAAAGTGAAAGAGATAAGCATTGAAGATGGCTCTGTAATCTTAAAAGTAAATCCAAAGCTATATCCTTTGGAAGTTATCTACTCTGCTGCCTATGTGTTTTTAGACCGGGCTTATGTTTTGCTGGATGGTGACCCAAAAAAAGAGGTAATAGTTAAGCTAATGCCAAAGGAGAAGCATGACCTAAAAAAATTAGGTGGTGAATTTTTTAACGAACTAATTAACTATGCCGATTACAATAAGCGGGCTAAGGAAACAAAAAACATAAGAGAAATGCTGTTGCAAAGAGCCTTAATCACGAATGATCCTTCTGTTTTGCAAGAAGGTGATGGGGAGCTTGATAAGATTATGGGGGAGTTAGACGACAATGAAGATTCTGATTATTTAGAGGACCCTGAAGGCATTGCAATACCTTGGGAAGAAAAATACGGCAAAAAAGCAAAGAAAAAAAGTAAGGTTAAGAAGAAAAAATGATATTAAGGCTAAATAATAAATTTTACAACGAAAAGGCAGTTAAAGAAGCCTTAAAGGATTTTAAAGATATTTGCAAAGGGAAAATATTGAATAATATGATGGAAATTGAACTGGAGCCAAAAGAAGAAAAAGAAATAAAGCAATTAAAGGAAGAATTCTCTAATTATGTTTTAGGATTGATGAAAAATAAGGGCTTGGTTTGAGTTTAAAAATGGATGATACAATCAATAATTATAGGTTTAAGAAGTTTGGAAACAAATATTTTATAACAACAGACCATGGCAGCTATTGTATTCTTTCAAATCAGGAATTCAATGGATTAAAGCGGAATAATATCAGTGAAAAATTAAAAGATAAATTAGAAGAAAAAGAGATTATTCTTACAGATGCCAATATGAACGAGGCAGTAAGATTAACAAGGAACAGAAACAGCTTTTTGTTCCAAGGTGCTTCCTTGCATATCGTTGTTGTTACATTAAGATGCAATATGAACTGCATTTATTGCCATGCCAGCTCTAAGCCTGCAGATAAAAAGGAATTTGATATGGATAAAGAAACGGCCAAAGCAACTGTTGATTTTATTTTTCAAACACCAAGCAAAGGAATTACAATTGAATTCCAGGGCGGAGAGCCTTTATTAAATTGGGGTGTTGTTAAGTATGTTATAGAATATGCTCAGGAAAAAAACAAGCAGGCAAAGAAAAATATGCTAATAACAATTGTCACTAATTTAACTGAAATGGATGAAGAAAAGATGAGCTATTTAATCAAGCACGAAATAGCTATATGCACATCTTTAGACGGCCCAAAGGAACTGCATGATTACAATAGGAAGTTTATTAGCGGAAGCAATTACGAGCAAGTTTCTAAGTGGATTAAGAGATTTAATAATGAATATAAAAAAAGAAGCATAAAAAACAGGAGAATGAATGCTTTAGTCACATTAACAAGAAAAAGTCTAAACTATCCGAAAGAGATTGTTGATGAATATATCAAATTAGGGCTAAAAGACATTCATCTAAGATTCTTAAACAACCTTGGTGTTGCTAAGCAGGCATGGCCTAAAATAAGCTATTCTGTAAGAGAGTATCTTGATTTCTGGGAAAAGGCAGTTAGCCATATTGAAAAATTAAGAAAACAGGGAAAAGAGATAAATGAGAGGATGGCTGCAATAATGTTTAATAAGATAAATAATGAGTTTGATCCTAATTACCTGGATTTAAGAAGCCCATGCGGAGCTGCTATTGGCCAGCTAGCTTATAACTATAATGGAGATATCTATACCTGTGATGAAGCAAGGATGATTGGCGAAGATTTATTTTTATTAGGAAATGTAAAAAAATGCAAATACAAAGACATTGTTACGTCTGACAAGGCATGCGCAGTTACTGCTGCCTCTATAAGTGATCAATATATATGTAATAACTGTGTTCACAAGCCCTATTGTGGGATTTGCCCAGTCTGCAATTACGCAGAGCAAGGCAGCATTATTGGTAAAATAAGCCAGACCGGCAGGTGCAAGATTTACAAAGAGCAGTTTGACTGGGTTGTCAGGGAAAAGTTTATAAAGAAAAACAACAATAATTAATCAAAAAGAGGCTAAGATGGTTAAATTACCAGAATTAAAGAAAAAGATAGGCTCGTTTTTAACAAAAGAGGACGGAAAGATTAGCAAAGAGAATCTTGTTAAAGCGGGTGTTTTGATTGCTGCTTTATCTATTGGCGCTGCTTCTAGCGCAAAAACTGCTTCTGGGGCAGTTAGTTGTACTACTGATTGCACCGATTTGCCAAATCCTGCAGATTGTAGTAATTGTGATACAACTGAAATTCTCCACCGTCCAAATGCATTAGGTACGCCTACCTATGTTGATAACCAAGCTGTAGCTACTCATAATCATTGCGCTCAGAGCTGTCATGCCAGCCATAGCAGTCATAGTAGCTGCTGTTTCCCAGAAAATACCATGGTTGCAACAGCTACTGGAAAGGTGGCTATACAGAATATTAAAAAAGGAGATAAGGTTATTTCTTATGATTTAGAAAAAAAAGAAGTTAAAGAAACCGTTGTTTTAGAAATAGAATCTCCAGAAAGAGAGGGGTATTATAAACTAAATAACGGAGTGATAAAAGTAACAAATGAGCATCCATTTTATACAAAAAAGAAAGACGGTAGTGTGGGATGGGCTGCTATTGACAGAGAGAATGCCTTAAAAGACTCTCTTAATATGGGGGAAATAATGTCCTTAAAAGAGGGTGATTTTATATTCAACAAAAATAATGGGTGGGTGGAGATAAAAAACATAAAGTTTGTTAAAGGAAACATTAAAACATATAATCTTAAAAAAGTCGGTAAGTATAATAATTTCTTCGCAGAAGATTTCCTGGTTCATAATAAAGGTGGGTGGTGTTAATAGTTTTGTTTAATAATAACTTAAATTAAATATGAATGCTAACAAAAATGCCAAAATATTGCCGACCATAATGGTTGCCATATTAATTCTGATTATTATAATTGGAGGAGTATTATTCTTCCGAAAAGTTCCTCGTCAAGTCTTGCCAGAAGAAACAAAATTAGAAAAAATCAATTTCACCCTTAGGGGGGAAGGTCCGTTTTCTGTAGGGGCATCTGAAGAGGCTATTGAAAGAGCGTTGCAAGCATGTTTGGATGGTTCTGGCTATGATACTTCATATCATATCTCTTGTAAGGCAGTAACTTTAAGGGACCTGGCTCTATGTAGGGCTGATAAAGATTGCGAAGATATTGTATATTTTGCTAGAGCACTTGATAAAAATGAGGTAAAACGATGTGAGGATATTAACAAAATAAATTTTAGGAATATATGTTTGTCCATTTTTAATAACAACGAGACTTATTGCGAAAATACTCCTTCTGAAGCTGAAAAGGAATATTGCATTCGTTTTATTAGAAATGCTATATCGGGTTTGCATAACTCAGAAAACGCGGAAAAGGCATGTAAGGGTAAGTTAAATCAGAAGAGTAATGAGTTATTTTGCAAATCTTTGTTGTTAGGCGAAAAATACTCCTGTGATGAAGCATTGAATGTTGGTTGTTACACTTTCTACTATAGTGCTTTAGGAACACTAAAAAAAGATACCTCATATTGCGATAAAATTGATGCTAATATTGATGAGGTAATGCACTGTAAAGAACAGATTAGTTAAACTGAAAAACTTAGGCTCGTTTTATAATTGAATGTGGATCATATTTTTTACAAGCACATGTATCTTATTCCTTCTTTGCTAAGATTCTTCTCTCTTCTACCATAATTTATTAATTGCCTTATTTTTTCTAGTGTTTTTTTATCATAAAAATATTTTGAATAAATAAGATACTCTCCAATATTCTTAAAATTCAGATAAATATTATTTTTATCTTCGACCATTATTCCTCTTGTTGCAAGATACTCAATGATTTCTCTAAAAATCTCTGTGATTTTTTTATCAAAAAGTTTATAAAATCCTTTTTTTGAAACGTTTCCGTATCTTAAACACGAAGTTACATAATAAATCATTTCATCTTTTTCTGTAAGTTTATATTTTTGCATAATTGGTAACTTTTTTTGATCCGTATTTGAATAATACCTATCAATATTATCAAAATTAACATACCTTAATTTTCCTTTTATATGAGATATAGCTCCTGGACCAAAACCGATATATGAACTGATATGTTCTATTGCATCTGATAATTGGATATTCCTTGCTGATTCTTTTTTTCCTAGAGCATCAAATTTTATATTATTATATCCTTTGCTTTGCAACATTTTTGAGCCAATCTCGGTCATTTTATACCTTAAATCCATAGCATTATTTGATAAACAGTTTCCACTTTTCATGAATTGTGTGTATGGTGTTGGGTAAAAAGGATGAATATGGATCATATCGGGCCTAAGATCCGTTATTTTTTCCACTGTTTTTTTGAAAGAGTTTATTGTTTCTCCTGGCAGTCCAGACATAAGATCCACATTAACATTTTCAAAACCTAATTTTTTTGCTTGCTTTAGCGCTTCGATTGCTTCCTCTTCTGTTTGTTTCCTGTTCATATTTTCAAGAACATTTTTTGTTAATGTTTGGATACCAATAGTTAATCTATTAATATCAAATTCTTTCATTATTTTTAATTTTTCATAATTTGTACTGCTTGGGTTAACCTCTATACATTTTTGTGCATTATCTATAAAGTTAAAGTTTAAATTAATAATTTTAAATAGTTTAATTAATTGATTTTTATTTAGTATTGAGGGTGTACCTCCTCCAATATATAAAGAATGAATTTTTTTATTCTTAAAGTAAACTGAATACAAATTAATTTCTTTTTCCAAATAATTTAAATACTTATCCAATTCTTTTGTGGCGGTTCTTTTTTTAGAAAAATATCTACAAAAATTGCATTTTTGATTACAAAACGGAATATGAATATAGATTCCCAATCTATCTTCTTTTGAAATATTCTGCCATTGAGTAATATTTTTTATAGATTTTGCTTTTTTCCATAAAAACATTGGAGGATACTGAATTGTATAGCCTGTAAAATCTGTTTCAGCTATCTTTTCTGTTAATAATTTAAAAAAATAATCCCTATTTTCACTATTAAATTCTCTAAAATATATTTCTAAACCTCGATTACCATATGTTAAATAACTTATTTTGTAATCTTTATACCTTTTATTGCCGTCTTTCTTTAATCTATACCAACATTTTGCAGAATCTATTGTTCCATTTTCAGAGATTCTATATAAAAATCCCCAGTCTTCATAATCTAAATTAGAAATTTCTTCGATGAAAGTAGGTAGGCTCGATTGCTTAACATTATATTTTTTAAACACATCCATTATTGTTGTTTTAATTTGATCTATATTAAATTTTTTATGAAAATAGGAGTATATTTTCAGTTGAATTTTTGAATTTTTAAAAAAATCTATACCGACACAATCTATCCCTTCCCCCAACATTTCTTTATTTTTTATTTTGTCTGGTATTTTTGAAATATATAAAATATCTTTAATTAATTCGTTCGTCTTTTTTAAATTATCCTCAAGTCTATTTATATTACTAAAATAAATCTTTATCTTTTCCAAATCATTTTTATTGAACTCGAAAGCTATTTGAATTGGATAATTGGGATTATTTATTTTATTTAATATTTTATTTAAAACATTTAAGTTAAATTTTTTATCCTTAAAAGTATTAAATAAGTTTTTTATCTGTTCTCTTCTTTCTTTATACAGTTTATTTTTATTTTCTTCTTTTAAATCATCATAAAATAATAAATTTAAAATTTTAAAATTTTTAGAATCTTTATTTATAGAATATTCATATACAGAATCTTTTTTAATAGAATAATTTTTATCGAGCTTATTTAAAATTAATGCAATAATTTGATTGTCTATGTTTAACTTGCCAAGACTTTTTATTATTTTTAGTTTATTATCCATTTTATTCAAAAATTCTCTTTACAGCCTCGCCTATATATTTTTTAAATTGATTATTTTGTTTAGATTGTTCTATTAAAAAATCTGCCATCTTATTACAAAAATGATTTCTTACATTAATTATATTTATATCTATATCTTCTTTAGACATAGACCTTCTTGGATCATTAATACAAGTTAGCCCATTAAATACATCCCCAACAATATACTTTTTATTGATATAATAAAGAAATGGATTAGAAGTTATATTACCATCACTGAATATAACAAGATTCTTATAAAGGGGATATTCGCCTTCTTTTTTTATTAATTTTGATTTTATAAGCCTATTCAAGGAATTAGTATAATAAAAATTTCCCTTTCTTATGTCCTGCAACACTTGGTTAAAAATCCGTATTAATTGGTACTTAAAAATTTCTATTTCCTTATTCGTCCATTTATGGTTTTGAATCGGCTCAATATTTATACTTGGAATCTTTAATTCTTTTGCGATATGCATAAAATTATCAAACATTCTTTCAACTTCATCGTAATGAACCCCAAACAAGCAACATAAATTTTTTTCTTTTATCCTTGATTTTATTAGGGGCAGATTTTTTGTAACTAACTTATAAGTCGGTTTAGAACTTTTTGTAATTCTATACTTATCATGCGTTTCTTTTTTACCATCAAGTGTTATTGATAATTGAATATCCTTTTCTCTAAAAAAATTAAGTTGTTCTCTAGTTATTTTTACTGCGTTTGTACCTATACCGAATTCGATATTTTTTTTAGCTAACGATGCTTTTCTTTTTGCTAATTTCACTAATTCTTTGATTATATCAAAATGTAATGTTGGTTCTCCTCCAAATATAATTACTTTCTTACTCTTTCCTGAAGATTCTAAAAGCAAGTCTAATCCCTTATCAATTACTGCAAAATCCATATAATTTTTCTCTTTTTTTACAAAACAATACTTACATCTATTATTACAATCGCCGGTAATTGAAAACCAAATCTGATAAATATTTTTATCAATATTTGTTTTGTGCTGTTGTTCGAAATATTCTGGCGGGGCATCTTTTGTGTACATCAAAATATCTTTTGCTTCACTCAAAACTTCGTAATGGGCTTTTGATAAACCACAAAGAGACCTCATTCTTTTGGCAAAATTCCCGTTATTGAATTTGCAATCAAAAAAGACATCAAGGGGGCAAAAACAGAATGGTTTGATGTAGCAGGATTGGCATTCTTTGTTTTTTAGATTGATCTTTTTCTTAATGTTTTTGAGAATGTTGTCCCTTTTATTTAAGTCTATTTCTTCTTTTATTTTAATTGCATATTTTACCTGGGCTTTACTTGTTCTACAAGGTATACTCTTACAAGGATAAACAAACCCGTCATTAGATAATACAATCTGAGAACAAATGTTGCTACTTTCTCCATAACCTGCCCTAATAAAATTCTTTAAATCCAACAATATCGGCCCTTTATGATTTTGATAATTAGACAAGTAATCCTGCATCAATATTTTAAAATTAGATTTAAAAATTGTGATGTCTTTTTTTGACCAATCGCAGTTTATATCTGGATAAATCTTAATTTTTTTGAATCCCAAACTATTTATGTGTTTAAAATTACCCACTAATGAAGAGCTAGTTTTTGGTGTTACAACAACATTAACTATTGTATCTACTTGTTCCAATAACTTTATTTTGTTGGTTATTCTATCATAAACAGATACTAATGTTAATGATTTTCTAAATAAATCGTTGGTTTTTTTGCCCCCATCTAAACTTATAATCAAAGAAACCCCGTTTTCCTTAAAAAACGGCACCATCTCTTGAGTGAGCAAGGTGGTATTTGTATTCACAAAGAATTTCATGCCTTTATTTTTTGTTTTTGTATATTCTATTAAATTCTTTATTGTTTTGTATCTAAGTAATGGTTCACCCCCATAGAAATTAATTGACTTTATTGATGGGGTGCTTGAAATTATACTCACAATCTGTTTTTTTAATTCTGTTTCTGGTAGTTCAGATTTTTTATTATCCTTGTTAACAAAACAATAACTGCAAGAAAGATTGCAATTCTTAGTCATCATTACAACCAACATTTCTGGTTTTTTATGCGCATCCCACCCAACAACGGTCTTTTCATTCATTTTTTATTGCCTTAAACTCCTTATCCCCCTTCCTCTCAGGATACTCCTTCCAGGGCCCCTCACATATCTCGTCATATTTGCATTTTTTACATTGAGGAAATTTTGCCTTTCCCTCTTTTATTCTGATTTTTTTGTAGTCATCAACAACCATATTAATATCCATTATCTCCGTCTCTGGAATAAATTTCTCGCTTACATAATCTTCATACCCTTTCATCATGCAGTAAGGCATTGCCTCTGCCATTACTTTTATGCCTGCATCAATGCCAATTTGAAGCCCTTTATGAATATAGGGAGCAGCTAGGCTCATAACCGGAACAACAGAATCATAATATTTATTGGCATTTCCAATCGGATGCACAAAAGCAAACTGGAACTGATCAACCTTTAGCTTAACCAGCAATCTAGCTATTTCTGGCAAATTTCTATAATTTGGCTTAACAACCACAGTATTGGCCACAACTATCTGGCCTAGCTTTTTCAAATTCTTAATTCCCATAACAGTTTGCGCAAAGCTTCCTTCTGCTTTAGTTAAAAAATCATGCTGCTCAGCGCAATAGCCATGCAGAGCTGGTGAAAACTCATTTGCTCCTGCTTCAATTGCTTTTTTGCAAAAATCAAGGGAAGAAAACATTCTCCCATTTGTCTGTATTTGTATATACTCATAACCTAATTTCCTGGCGTAGCTGATAAGTTCAAAAATGTCCTTTCTTATTGTTGGCTCGCCGCCAGTCAGAACAACTTCGGTGCATCTTTTCCTTGCTTCCTTTAAATCTTTTATAATCGCTTCTGTTGTTCTGTCGCCAAACTGTTTTTTATGCGCCTGAACGCAAAACCTGCAATTATTATTGCATACAAATCCTGTTTTAATATCAACCCTTCTCCCACCCATACCACCAAGGATGACATCTATTTTTATAAACTTTGTTATTTTTGGTGCGCACGTGTTTGTCAATGCCTTAACATCTCAATTATCCTGCAGCTGTTGCAAAAACCCCCCTTGGAAGGCTCCCCGCAGTTTTTACAGAGTATTATTTCTTTGTTTTGGCGATATTTTTCCTTTAATTTTGGTGAAATCCCTAAAAACCAGCTTATTATGTTTTCCTTAACCTTTGGGTTTCGTTTGAAAGCGTGGCTTTCTAACGTGCTCAAAAATCTTTGATTTTTGACATTTGTTTCATAGCTATTTAACAACTTTTTAATCTGGTTTCTAAAAACATCATAAGAGCATGGGCATTTCTGGTAAAGAACAGGAAAACCCATTAGCCTTGAGTATCTCTCAACATCCTTCTCCAAACAAAAATATAGTGGCTTTACCCTTGGAACAAATGCCTTGTGCTTAACAATCCCACTAACGGGCCCAAGCCTGGAACTTCTTTCCAAGGTATTCCTAAAAAAATTCATCAAAACTGCCTGGCATTCGTCATCTAGGTTATGCCCTGTAACAATCTTGGTTGCTTTAAGCTCTCTGGCCTTCTTGTTAAGCAAATAACGCCTTAAAACACCACAAACAGAGCATGACTTGAGCTTAACGCCTTTGCCCTTTAAAACATCTTTAAGAAAGCACAAGGAATGCCCAAATTCCTTGTTAAAATAAACTTTAATAAGCTTTATTTTGTTTTCCTTGCAAAAAACCACCAGATTATCTAGGTTTTTCTTAGAATAATTACCAATCCCAAGGTCAACCGTAATTGCTTTCACATCAAAGCCAAATTTTTTTAATAAATATAAAACCGCGGTGCTATCCTTGCCGCCAGAACAGGCTACTAAAACATTGTCCTTTTTGTTAATCAGATTATAGCTTTTGATTGTTTTTTTAACTTTTTCTTCAAATTTTTTGATAAATTTGTCGTTTTTATCCATAAATGAGACACCCCATCATTTCATGTGGAAACATCCTTTTATTTTTATATCTTATTATTATATATTATTATATTATTATTTTCAATATAGAAAACATAAAAAAGAAAAGAAACAAAAAAAACCATAACCTAGAAGTTCCAATAGAAACGAAGGGGACTATATGTTACAAAACGAAAAACTATTTAAACCCCCATTTCATCTGGAAACTTATGGCACAAAAAGGATTGGTGGGCTTCTTTGAAACTTTCCTGAGCAAAGAACCCCTCTTTTTGAACAAAGCAGCCCTGCAAAGCACCTATGTGCCTGAAACAATAACGCACAGGGAAGAACAAATAAAACAAATAGCAAATATCCTTGCTCCTGTTTTGCGTTTGGAGAAGCCATCTAACTTATTTGTCTATGGAAAATCTGGCACAGGTAAAACGCTCGTGATAAAGCACATAACAAACAACATATTAGAACTATCAAGGCAAAAAAATCTGCCAATAAGCGTTTTCTACCTAAACTGCAAGCTTAAAAGAATAGCGGATACAGAATACCGCCTTATAGCCCAGCTTGCCAGGGAGCTTGGAAAATCAATTCCTTCTACAGGATTGCCAACAGACGAAGTTTATAAAATATTCTTAAGCGCAATAACAAAAGAAACAAGGGCCATAGTCCTCATCCTGGATGAAATTGACCAGCTGGTAAAAAAAGCAGGGGATGAGATATTATACAACCTTACAAGGCTTAATGAAGAGCTAAAAGGCACGTCTATCTCTATAATTGGCATTTCTAATGATCTAACCTTTGTTGACGGCCTGGACCCAAGAATCAAAAGCTCATTATCGGAGGAAGAGATGCTGTTTCCGCCATACAACGCATTGCAGATTCAGGACATACTAAGGCAGAGGTCAGAGCTGGCATTTAAAAAAGACACCATAGAGCAGGGCGCAATAGAAAAATGCGCTGCTTACGCAGCCCATGACCACGGAGATGCCAGACGGGCATTAGAGCTTTTGAGGGTGGCTGGGGAAATAGCTGAAAGAAAAGGCACAGTCAAATTAAAAATAACACACATAGATGAAGCAGAGGAAAAAATTGAAAGAGACCGGATTGCAGACATAGCAGCAACGCAGCCAAAACAGCACCAATCCATTCTTTATGCCATATTATCAATTTATCCAAAAAGAAAAGACACAATCTACACTGGAGAAGTTTATGAGCTATACAAAGGCATCTGCCTGCAAACCGGGCTGAAGCCATTAACCCAAAGGCGCGTTTCAGATGTCATAGCAGAGCTTGACATGCTTGGGATTATAAACATAAGAGTCATATCCAAGGGAAGGTATGGAAGGACAAGGGAAATATCATTAGCCATACCTCCAGCGAATATACCTAAAATAAAAAAATTGTTGGAAGAGGAGCTAGAATTATCTTAGCCTAACTAAGAATAGCCCTCTAAAAAATGGAATCATTGCTCAGAGAAAAGGATATTGTAAGCTTTTTTCTAAAAAAAAATATATTAATCTCCTCAGACATCTTAAGCCAGCTAAAAACCAGTGAGCTAGACGAAATATACCAGTCAATCAAAAACAAGATAAAATCCGAAGATTTTTTGTTTTTGACTAAAGATCTCAGAGCAATTCTTAATAAAGCCGGGCTGATTGACACAAACTGGCTCGATTTGGAAAAATCCAGGGTTTTGCTTGAAAAGGGAAAAAACGAAAAAACATACGGGCAATTTATTTCCTTTTTAGCCAAAGGGGAAATCAGGCCAAAGGAAGAGCAAAAGCCAGAAGCAGAAGTCAAAATAATCACCTCTTACCAGGAAGATTCTAAAAAGCGGGACATACAGGATTTTGTCCAGTATTTTAATGCCCGGTATAAGGCAATTGAAAAACTATTGCGCAATAGGCAGGAATTGCAAAATATAACCTCCATAAACAGGATATTGTCTAAAAAAGACAAGGAAAACATATCCCTGATAGGCATGGTAAAAGACAAGCAAGTTACAAAAAACAACAACCTTGTGCTTTCAGTAGAAGACCCAACCGGCAATATCAAGGTATTAGTAAACAAAAACAAGCCAGAGCTGCACATACAGGCAAAAGAAATTGTCTTAGACGAGGTTATTGGCATTAGTGGGGTTAATGGGGACAACATCATTTTTGCCAATAATATAATCTGGCCGGATATACCCCACAAAGAGCTTAAAAAAAGTTCCGATGAGGTATACGCTATATTCCTGTCAGATTTGCACGTAGGCTCCAATAATTTCCTTTTAGAGGATTTTAAAAAATTTTTAAGCTGGATTAAATGCGAAATGGGCTCAGAGCAGCAGAAAGAGATAGCAAGAAAAACCAAATACCTCTTTATAATAGGGGATTTAGTTGATGGCTGCAGTATTTACCCTGACCAGGACAAGGACCTAATCATAAAAGACATCTACCAGCAATATGAGGAATGCGCCAAGTTATTAAAAGAGATACCTCCATATGTTAACTTGGTTATCTGCCCAGGCAACCACGATGCAATGCGCATCGCAGAGCCGCAGCCGCCGCTTTACCTGGATTTTGCAAAAGCGCTTTACGAGATTCCCAATGCAATTATGGTTTCTAACCCCTCTCTTGTTAACATACACTCCTCAAAAGGTGTTCCTGGCTTTGACGTTTTGCTCTACCATGGCTATTCCTTTGACTTCTTTGTCTCAAATGTCGATTCAATAAGGAGCCAGGGCGGCTATAACCGGGCAGATTTGATAATGAAGTTTTTATTGAAAAGAAGGCATTTGGCGCCGACACACACCTCTAATTTGTATATCCCTGATGTTGAAAAAGATCCGTTAGTTATAGAAAAAGTTCCTGATTTTTTTGTAACTGGCCATATCCACAAGTCAATAGCAGCCAACTATAAAAACACAACTATGATTTGTGGTTCTTGCTGGCAGTCAAAAACAGCATACCAAGAAAAATTTGGCCACAATCCTGAGCCATCCAGGGTCCCAATAGTTAATCTAAAAACAAGAGAAATAAAAATCCTTAAATTTGGAAGCTAAAATGGAAAGCAAGGAAATAAAGCAGTATTTTGAAGATATACACAAAAAGATTAGTCTGGCTTATGAACTAGCTGAGAAAGCCAGAAAAAAAGGATATGACCCTAAAGACAAAGTTGAAATCCCCCTGGCCAGAAATATGGCAGAAAGGGTAGAAGGATTAATCTCAACAGTAGCCCCCCAAATAGTTAATGCGGGCATTCCAGAGAGAATTCAGGAATTGGAAAAGAAATACGGCATTTTAGACTGGAGGATAGCATTAACAATATCAGAGGAAATTGCAAGAGAAAAATTCTGCAAATTCAAAGACATGATGGAAGCAATAACCATTGGCATAAGGGTTGGCTTTGCTTACCTTACCCTTGGGACAGTTGCTTCCCCCCTAGAGGGCTTTACGCACATACAAATAAGAAAAAGAAAAGACGGCAAGGAATATTTTGCCCTTTACTATGCGGGCCCGGTAAGGTCAGCAGGAGGAACAGCAGGGGCAATTTCAGTGATAATAGCGGATTACCTGAGAAAAAAATTTGGATTTATGCCTTATGACCCCACAGAAGAAGAAATAAAAAGAACAGCAACTGAGCTTTATGACTATCATGAATTAGTCACTAATTTGCAATATCTACCCTCTCCCGGCGAAATTGAATTTTTAATAAGGCATCTGCCTGTGCAGATAGACGGCGATCCATCAGAAAAATATGAAGTATCCAACTATAAAGATTTGCCAAGAATAGAAACAAACAGGATAAGAAGCGGGCCATGCCTCGTTGTTGGCGAATGCATAGCGCAAAAGGCAACAAAAATATGGAACCAGCTAAGCAAATGGTATAAGGATTTTGGGCTTGAGGAATGGTCTTTCCTTTCAGAGTTTGTGCAATTGCAAAAGGAGAGAAAAGCAAAAGGAAAATCAAAAGAGAAAATTGCGCCGGTTTATACCTATATAGAAGATTTGGTGGCAGGAAGGCCCGTATTGGCAAACCCATTGGCAGCAGGCGGCTTTAGGCTAAGGTATGGCAGGGCAAGAACCTCTGGCTATTCCGCTTCAGCAATACACCCGGCAACCATGCACATATTAAACAGGTATATAGCTGTTGGCACCCAGCTTAAGGTTGAAAGGCCGGGAAAAGCAACAGTTGTAACAGTATGCGACAGCATTGAGGGGCCAATTGTAAAGCTGAATGACGAGTCAGTAATTAGGATAGAAACGGAAAAGCAGGCAAAACAGGCCGCAAATGACATTAAAGAAATCCTTTTTTTAGGCGACCTTTTAATATCTTATGGTGATTTCTTTAACCGGGCGCATATACTGGTGCCTCCGGGCTATTGTGAGGAATGGTGGATTCAGGAGCTGGAAAAGGCAACCGTGAATATATTTGGAAATTTGGATATTGACAAGCTGTCCGGACTCGTTGAAATCCCAAAAGAGGCGCTGGAGTTGCTGCTAAAAAACCCATTCAAACAGCAGCCGGCAGCAGATGTTGCTATAATCTTATCAGAAAGATTAAATATCCCTCTTCACCCAAAATATTCTTATCACTGGAAAACAATCTCTTCTGGCCAGCTGTTGGCCCTGGTAAATTGGCTGGAAAAGGCAAAAATAATAAAAGAAGAGAACAAAATACAAAAAATAATTCTGCAGATAGAAAAGGAAGCGAAAAGGGCCCTCGAATTAATAGGCGTGCCGCATTCTGTTGTAAACAATGAATTTGCCATAATCGAAAAGGACAATGCAATGTCATTTGCTATCTCTCTGGGCATAAACAAAAAAGACCCAACCATAATAAAACAGATTATACAGGAAAACAAGGATAAAAATGCACTGGACATAATAAGCTTAATATCGCCAATAATGATAAGGGACAAATCAGGAATATTTATCGGCGCAAGAATGGGCAGGCCTGAGAAGGCCAAAATAAGAAAGTTAACCGGCTCTCCGCATGTCCTTTTTCCGGTAGGCGAAGAAGGCGACAGGCTGAGGTGCTTCCAGAGCGCTTTGGCAGCGGGAAAAATAACAGCAGATTTCCCGATATACAAATGCCAGGAATGCAGTATAGAAACAATATTCCCTGTTTGTGAAAACTGCGATAAAAAAACAATAAGAATGTATTCTTGCCCGGTTTGCGGCTTAACAGAGAAAGAAGAATGCCAAAAACACGGCAAAGCAGCAACATTCAGGGAGCAAAGCATAAGCATAAGCCATTATTTTGAAAGCACATTAAAAAAATTAGGAATGAAGGCATACCCTGATTTGATTAAGGGTGTTAGAGGCACGTCAAATAAGGACCACACGCCGGAACACCTGATTAAGGGAATCTTCAGGGCAAAATATGATATCTATGTCAACAAAGACGGAACCACAAGATATGACATGACCCAGCTTCCGATTACTCATTTTAAGCCAAAGGAAATCAATACGGCCGTGGAAAGGCTGAAAGAGCTTGGGTACGAAAAAGACATTAGTAACAAGCCGCTGGAAAATGATGAGCAAATTCTTGAGCTTAAGCCGCAGGATGTAATATTGCCTTCCTGCCAGGAAGCAACTGAAGAAGGCGCAGATAAAATCCTGTTTAGGGTTTCTTTGTTTGTGGACAGCCTGTTAAAAGGCCTTTACTCGCTAAAGCCATTTTACTCTCTAAAATCAGAACAAGACCTGACAGGCCATCTGGTTATAGCCCTGGCGCCGCATACATCTTCCGGGATTATAGGAAGAATCATCGGGTTTTCAAAAACACAGGGATTTTTTGCCCACCCAATGCTGCATGCAGCAACCAGGCGTGACTGTGATGGCGACGAAGCATCCGTAACACTTTTGATGGATGCATTATTAAATTTTTCAAGGCAATTCCTGCCGGACAGCAGGGGCGCAACCCAGGATGCCCCTTTAGTCTTAACATCCAAGCTGGTGCCTGCCGAGGTAGATGACATGTTTTTTGATTTGGACGTAGCTTGGAAATACTCTTTGGAATTTTATGAAGCCTGCCTGCAATACAAGCACCCGCGGGAAGTTGATGTAGAAAGGCTGGCAAAAAGGCTGAACACGCAGGAGCAGTATGAAAAAATAGGGTTTACTCATAACACATCTGACATTAATGCAGGGGTAATGTACTCGGCTTATAAAAAGCTGCCCTCTATGGAAGAAAAATTAAAGGGCCAGATGGACCTGGCAGAAAAAATCAGGGCTGTTGATGCTATCGAAGTAGCAAGGCTGGTGATTGAAAAACATTTCATAAAAGACATAAAAGGGAATTTAAGGAAATTCTCGCAGCAGGAATTCAGGTGCGTAAAGTGCAATGAAAAATACAGGAGGCCGCCGTTAATAGGCAAGTGCATAAAGTGCGGCGGAAAAATTATCTTTACTGTATCAGAAGGCTCTATAATCAAGTACCTTGAGCCGGCTATTAGCCTGGCAGAAAAATATAATTTGCCACCTTACCAAAAACAAAGCCTGGAATTGACAAAACGGCGCGTAGAAGGGATTTTTGGCAAAGAGCAGGAGAAGCAGGCTGGCCTGGGCAAATGGTTTTAACCTAAACAACTGCCTGGGCATGGGGAATATTTTTTATCTTTATAACATTTTTACTGTCAATTATTCCTATTTTTATTCCAAAATTTACGCTTTTTTTGCCGACAATATTCACAATGCAGCCGCCTGCAACCAGCTCCCTGGCCTCTTCCTCCCCTATTTCCCCGCCTTTGTAAAAGCCGCCGCTTAAGTCAATCTGCAGATTTCCTTCCGTGAATTTTTTTCCGATTAGCTCTTTGTCGCATATGGCAATAATCTTTCTGCCTTCCTGTGTTCTGTGCACTTTAACAATCATTTTATATCTTGGATTTAACCGGGTTTCTGGCTCCGCATGCCATGCATTTTAAAAAAATCAAGTCCCCTTCTTTTTCAAGCTTGGTGTCTGGCTTTCCGCATTCAGTGCAAAGGACAAACTCATCAACGTATTTTCTTACTTTCTCGTTTATTCTGGAAGCTGGCACTTTTGTGCCGATAATAACAGAGCCGCTCTTTTTGATTTCGCCGGGCGTAGCAAGCTCCCTTAAAATATATTTGAGCATGTGTTTTGGCTCTCTTCTTATAACATCAGTTACCTGCAAAAAATTGGAGATTATAGTCCTGTTTCCCTGTATATGCCCCAAAACCTTTGGCACTTCAAACCTTTCCCTTTCAAATGCGCTTTTAGGCAGCTTTTCCCTTGCCTTTTTTAATAAATCTTTATATTCCATCACAGCAAAAGAAATGGCTTTTCTTATTTAAATTTAACCATAATCGGCAATAACAACATTTAAATACTGGATAAAAAAGGAATAATTCATGGTAATAGAGTCAATAATGAACCCATTAAAAGCAGAAAAAAAGCCATGGGATATGTTCTTTATCGGCTTTGTTTACTCAACAATAGCCGTTTTCCTGTCTTTATGGATTTTTAAAACACAGGCATCCCTTGTTATGGTTTTTTTGACAGTAATGGCAGCCATACCGATAGTCTATGACACAATGAAGCTTGAAGAAGGAAAGGATTTAAAGATAATGAATGAGAGAGCCTTATTAAAAGAGCACAACAAAGCGCTGCTGTTCCTGATGTTCCTGTTTCTTGGCATAACCATATCAGCTACATTGTGGTATGTTATTCTGCCGTCATCTTATGTTAGCTACCTTTTCCAGGAGCAAACGCAGACAATAACAAGCATTAACCAGCAGATATCGGGAAAGGTAGTGCAATTTGATTTATTCTCAAAAATTCTCTTTAACAATATCAAAGTACTGGCTTTCTCTGTTTTATTCTCTTTTATCTATTCAGCCGGCGCAATATTTATCCTTACATGGAATGCTTCTGTTATAGGCGCAGCAATAGGCAATTTTATAAGGTCGCGCATGAGCGATTACGTGGCAACAGTAGGCTTAACAAAACTGGGCGCTTATTTTCAGATTGTTTCATTGGGCTTGCTGAGGTACGCTATTCACGGCATCCCGGAAATTTTAGCATATTTTTATGGCGGCCTGGCTGGAGGCATAATATCTATTGCTATAATAAGGCACCATTTCACATCAAAAAAATTTTCAAACATAATAATTGATTCATCCGAGCTTTTGATAATCTCAATAGGTTTTTTGTTAATAGCAGCCATACTAGAAGTATATGTAACTCCTCTTTTATTCTAAAACCTTTAATTTTCCCGGCTTAATCTCAAATATCTCTCCTTCCTCAAGCAGATTCGCTATTATCTTTTCAGCGCCCATAACATTCGCCTTTGATATAATCTCTTCTGTATCAACGCCATCCCCGTTATCAATATCCTTGATTAATTTGAATATCCTGTCTGCATTATTTTCTTTTTTATCTCCTATAATCTCCTCTTCCAGAACAGCATCCCCCCTTGTCCTGTATTTTTTGCTGTGCAGCTCTATCTCCAATTTCCTGACATCAATCCATTTTTTATCATCAATAATCCTTACTATCTCCGGCACAATATACTTTTCATTGCCATACTCCCTTGGCCTGCCGATTAGCAGGATAACATCGCCAACCTTCGGGATTTTTAATATGTCCCCTTCAAAACTCCTTACAGATATCTTTCCGGAGCCGTCATCAATAATTATGCTTTGGTAATTGTTGCTCTCCTCAACCGGTTTCAGGACAACAATGCCGATTAAATTAACCCTTGAAACCTGCCTTCCATCGCCGATTATTATGTAATTTGGCTGCCATCCCTCCTCCCTTACATATCTCCCATTTATCAAATCTTTTATCTTTACTTTATAAGCAATCTGCCTTCTTTGTGATTCCTGCATTTTATAGAACTAAAACCCCCTAAAACCACAGAAATGAGCTTGTTTATATATTTTTTGTTTGGATTAAATCTTCTGTATAAATCCCCTTCTTGGCTCAAAAACATCTCCGGAGCGTTTTAGCCTTTCAATCGCTTCCTCTACCTTGTCTTCATCCACGCCCTTTTCTTTTGCCCCGGCAATTATTGCGTCAATAGGAACTGGCTTCATTTTGTTTTCCAGCTCGGCAATTACATCCTTGACAGCAAGCATATGGCTTCTTTGCGAAGCAGGCACGCCAGTAGCTATCCTGTCAATGTCAATCTTTCCTGTCTCCTTGTCAAAGCCAATCTCCTTTAAGCAATAATGCAGCAATTCAATTGCCTTCATTGCGTCCTTTTTTGTTACCTTATCAGACAGCCTTACTTTAGCGGAAGCTTCAGACAGCCTTACCAATGCTTCAAGCTGCCTGGCAGAAATTGGTACAGTCTTTATGCTTCCTTCTGTTGAGCCCATCATCCTCATCTTTATATAATAATTTTTTATCTCTTCGATAGCAGAGTCTGTTAGCTTGGGGATAATCTTTTGCCTGGCATAAGCTATATACTTCCTCAGCAATTCAGTAGGTATGTCTGGCTCTGTTGTTTCCGGATTCTGGTGTAAATTTAATATATGTCTGGCCATGTCTGTGTCCTTTGCTTCATCCGGCAGGTCTTTAATAGAAAAAATCAGGTCAAACCTGTTTATCAGTGTAGGCGGCAAAGTAATCTGTTCAGCAATAATGCCAAAAGGGTCGAACCTTCCGTACTTGGGGTTGGCAGCAGCTAAAACAGTTGTCCTTGCTATTAACGTAGCCTGAATATTTGCCTTGGAAATGCTTACAGTTTGATTCTCCAGTGCCTCGTGCATTGCCCCCGTATCCTCCTGGCTCATTTTATCAATCTCATCAACGCAGCAAATTCCGTTTGAGCTTAAAACCATTGCCCCTGCTTCCAGGCTCCATCCCTTCAGGAATTCATCTTTCACAACTGAAGCGGTAAGGCCGGCTGCTGAAACTCCTTTACCTGAAACATATCTCCCCTTTGGAGCTACGTTGTTAATCCTTCTTAACAGCTGTGATTTTCCGGCTCCCGGGTCTCCAATAAGCAGGATATGTATATCCCCTCTGCTGACAAGATTGTCCATTCTTGTTTTCCTTACCCCGCCCATCAGCTGCAAAATTAAGGCTTCCTTTATCTTTTCATATCCGTAAATAGACGGAGCAATAGAACTTACTAATCTCGGGTAAACATTGGAGTCTTCTGCTATTTCCTTTATCTTTTTTTCATCCTCTTCGCTTATGCCTACTTCTAAGAATGTTTCCTCCATTGCTTCAACAGAATTCGCCTCGATCAATAAGTCAAACCTTGTTGCCTTGCTGCCGGAGCTCAAAAAAATAGGAACCTCTTTAATAACACCGACAATGGACACCTTGCTTCCGGGGTTTGTTTTTTTCTCTGACAATGGGCTTACCAGATCATCTTTAAGCAAAACCTTCATTCTTTTTGGCTGCTCTCCGCCTTCAAGCTCCTCCGGGGATTCCTCCAAAACCAATCCCTGCGCATCAACAAGCTCTTTGCTGTTTAAATGAAATTTGCCCTTTCTGCCGCAGCCGCATTTGCTTGGCTCTTTAAAAGCAGCATCCAGCTGCAGAACAGTGATTATGTTGCCGCAGGAAGGGCATTCAAACCTTGCAGATATTACTTGCGGCCTTACATCGCTCTTTTGCCTTACAACGCCCCAAATAACAAATAGTTTTCCAATATGCTTGCTTCTTATGCTGCTTATCATTATCTTCTGGCTTTCCGGCAGATTGCAAAACCTTATCTTAAGGTCCTTTGTGTCTCCTTCAAGGTCAAACTGCTGGACAGCCAGCTCAGCAGCTTCTATTGCCTCTTCCGGCTTGTCAAGTAGGTCATCAGCCAGCCCTGGGTCAAACTTAGATATATCAGAAAAATCAATAAGCAGGAATTTCTCCCCTTTTCTTGCCTTTTCCAGCAGCTGGGTATGGCAATTAGCCTCAATAAACTCACCAAACTTTTTTATTTGCTCATTGGCATCCATTTTTATCTAAAATATGCATCAAAAAACCAAGGGGAGCTTTGTCAAATAAATATTTTCCACCCGGATGTCCAGTGCCTAGTGCTTATTTGACTTTCTTTAAGTTGGCAATCAGCATGTCTAAAGCGGTATGCACTTCCTTCTCGCTTTTTGTCCCAGTGCAGACAACCTTTCCATTGCTGAATAATAAGAATGTTGCCTTAGCAGCTGCAAGCTTATAAACCAACCCAGGAAACTGCTCTGGCTCATATTCCGTGTTGCCCAGCTTCATAGCCAATGTATTAAGGTTAAGGGCCATTCCAACGCTGCCAGAAGCAACTATATTCTGTATCTTTATCTCTGGCTTTATTGTTATTTTAACATTAATCTTTTCTAAACTTTTTATTATTTTTTTAATAGATTCCTCTACTTTTTCCATGCTTCTTGCTCCTGTGCAGACAACCTTGCCGGAGCTGAAGATTAAAGCAGAAGTTTTAGGCTCTTTTATCCTTATTACAAGCCCCGGGAACTGTTCCGGGTTGTATTCTGTGTTAGAAAGAGTTGCTGCCATCTTTTCCAATGGAATATCATGCTTTAAAGATGTAGAAACAACGATATTAACTACTTCTATGTCTCTCTTTTCGGTTTTTTTCTTAATCATCCAAATGCACCCCCAATTTATATCTTTCAGGCTCTAATAAGCCTTATTTAGCCTTAAAATGCCGTTTTATTTATAAATGTTTTTAAACCAGCCTTGTTTATAAATACTTTTGTTTTTAAATAGAGCTATCCTAGTTTATAAACCCCCTTGGTTTCATGTGGAGAAAATTGCCCTTAAAACCAAAACAAAAGTTTTATTTAAAATCCAGATTTCCTCAATTAAAAATGGATTCTGCAGTATCAACACGAACTTTAGAAGAAATGGCTGAAAAATGGCAGCTTTCAGAAAAAGAGCAAGTTGTCTTAAACAAAGAAAATTCTCCTAACTCTCTTTTTAAGATGCTTGGCAAGGATGGAATAGTAAATGCTATCAGGAAAATAAGATTAAAATATCAAAATGAGGCGGATAAAGGCTATGTTGAAAAATTAATTTTAAGAATTGTTGGTGAAGGTTCTGATTTGAATTGGGAAGCCAAAAGATATATCTCACAGGGATTAGTGACGTGTGTTTCAGGCCTAAATAAGGTAGAAGTTGTCCGTACATTTAGTGTATTGGCTGCTGGTGTAACTAAATCTTCCAGCAAACCAGAATTAAAACTTTATTGCCCTCTACAAAACGAATATCTTGTTTTGGAAGATTTTGTTAAATATTGCTGTTCATACCCGGAACAGCCCATCAAATCTGTTCTTGAAATTATAAAAAAATTTGAATACAAAAACTAATAATAAATAGAACCCGCATCCTGCTTAAAGGCGCCTGCGGCTAATAGGCGCGTCGGATAATTTAAAAAACAATGATAATAAATAACTAATAAAACAAATAAAATCAATCAATAAAATGTCAGAAATTTTCCACCAGTCTTTGACTGGTGGCTGGAAAGCCAATGTACCAGCACATTGTGAAAAATTTCTGAGCATGCTCAAGAACCACCCTGATGCGGTAAATGATAGCAACATTCCACCCATCTGTGATGGGTGGTTCT
>Ga0209211_10003022_pt1 | contig 28023 bp, 18 predicted proteins | sample RifGroA2_FD_183992 | JGI IMG/M metagenome (GOLD analysis project Ga0209211, IMG submission 183992) | Groundwater microbial communities from Rifle, Colorado, USA - Groundwater A2 (SPAdes) (version 2) | ecosystem: Environmental > Aquatic > Deep subsurface > Groundwater | place: Rifle, Colorado...
CTCGTTTCCGTTTTATCTCCGCCACAAATATAAAAAAAATGTAAATGGTATTTAGGATTTAAAAAAATGTGTAAATTTGTAGTAGGATTATTAACCAAAAAGTGTAAACTTTTTTTAGGACGAGACAAATAACGCAAAAATCGGACATTATGGACAGGCACTAAATAGTGTCTGTCCATAATGGATGAATATTTAAAAAATCTTCACTAATCATTAAAAATGGCAAAATTTTAATTTTTTTGTTCATTTTTGCGAAAAAATTTTTTGATTATAAAATAATTTGTAATTTCGGATATTAAAAAAACAATAAATTATGGGAATGCATATAGCTATAGCAGGCAACATAGGTTCGGGCAAAACTACACTAACCAAGCAGTTAGCAAAACACTATAAATGGGAAGCACATTACGAAGATGTTGAAGATAATCCGTATTTAAACGATTTTTATGAAGATATGCATCGCTGGTCATTTAATTTGCAAATTTATTTTTTAAATAGCCGATTTAATCAGGTAGTTGAAATACGCAAAGCAAAGAAAACTGTTGTTCAAGATAGAACTATTTACGAAGATGCCTTTATTTTTGCTCCAAACCTGCATTCAATGGGATTAATGTCATCGCGTGATTTCGAAAATTATTTTAGTCTATTTAATTTAATGACATCATTAATACAGCCACCTGATTTACTGATTTACCTTAAAGCATCTGTTCCACAATTAGTTGAGCATATTCAAAGTCGTGGAAGAAAATATGAAAACGGTATTCGTTTAGATTATTTAAAAAAACTTAACGAACGTTATGAAGCATGGATTTCGAGTTACAGCTTAAGCAAACTTTTAGTTATTGATGTTGACAAAACTAATTTCAGTAAAAAAAACGAGGACTTAAGCGAAATAATTAATAAGATTGATGCTGAAATTTATGGACTTTTTCCTGTAAAATAATTAGTACCTGTCCATAAAGTCAAAGATTTTCAAAAATGAAAGCCCAAAACCTCAAGCCCCAAGTCTCAAATCCCAAGCCCCAAACTTGGAATTTGGGTCTTGGAATTTGGGGCTTTTACTATTATTACGATATTATAGATAGAAACTAATTAACAATGAATGGTCAGCCTGAATTATATAAAAGGTTAGACGAACTTCAAATTTCATTTGAATATTACGAACATCCTCCTGCACCTACTATTGAGATTGCTATGCAATACTGGAAAAACATTAATGCAACCCACTGCAAAAATTTATTTTTCCGCAATCATAAAGGAAATAAACATTATCTGGTAATCTTCGAACATAATAAAAATCTTGATATTCATTCACTCGAAAAAATTTTAAAACAAGGAAAACTCTCTTTTGCTTCGGAAAAAAGAATGAAAAAACATCTTGGATTATCACCCGGCTCAGTTTCTCCATTTGGATTAATTAATGACATTAATAAAGAGGTGTATCTTTTTATTGACGAAAATTTAAAAAACAGTAAAACAATTAGCTTTCACCCAAATATAAACACTGCTTCACTAGTAATTTCTTTCGAAAATTTTATGAAATTTATTAATAGTTGCGGTAATTCATACGAGTTTATTGATATAAGCGAAAAATAATTTTTTATTACCCACATATTCTAAATTTTTTATACTTTTGAATTATGATAAAAATAACACACATATACCTATTTATTATATTCATGTTGCAAATTTTGCCCAATATTACTATTGCTCAATCAATTCCAACAACCGAAGAAAACATTCCTTATTTAGTAACTTTTGGTACACAAAGCGAAACAAAATGGGGCGACGATGATTTTTGCGAAACATTTTTTATTGTAATTCCTGCAACTCAAGTAAACCCTTTATATATTAGAGTTTACGACCCCGATTGTGGTGGCGAATTAGACGAACCAAAAGGAAAGTTTGATACTAAAACTTCATTTTTGGTTTATGGCGGAAAAGGGTGCATATCCGACCCCGATGCAAAAAATATTGACCCTAAAGGAAATTATAAAAGCGGTAATTTACTTGCTTCAAAAACATTCGACGATAACTCAAAATACGATAAAAACTGGTATTCGTTTGGACCATTTAACCCTACCGAAGGAGAAATGAGCAAAGAATATGGTGGTTATGTTTTTAAAATTATAGCACAAGGCGTTTCGGGTGATGACGGAAATTTATTTCGCTACTTTGTAAGCACACAACCCGATGAAAACAAAGCAATAGAAGGTAGTAATGCTTTTACTTTTGAATACACATTTAGAATGCATGATAATCCGAGCAATGTTTCGCACATTTATCCATATATTGATAAAGATGTTGTTTCGATTAAGGTATTTAATTTTGATTGGGATAACGATGGTTTAATAAGGTTAATTTCTGTTTCTAAAAATGGTATTACAGCTAAAGTTTCAGGCGAAGGAAATTGGGAATCGAGCACTCATTTAATTGTTGCCGAAGAAAAAAACACTTCGATTGATATTCAATTTGTTAAAAACCGAACAATGGCAATAAGAAATAATAATGTAGTAATTTATGTAACTAACCAGTATGGGCAATTAATGCCATTCTATGTTAGCCCTATTGGCGGAATACCTAAATTTAAAGGTAAAATTGTTGCTACTCCAATTAAGAAAAAATAATGTTTAAATCTTCATTTCTTATTTTTATTTTCAATTTGTTATTTTTCTTTTCTGGGATTACACAATCTTATCGTTTTAAAATTTACGATTCCGAAAAAGATGGAATTTACCCTTACATTTATTCAGTTCATCAGGATTCTATTGGGTTTTTGTGGCTTGGTACCGGCGAAGGACTTTTCCAGTTTGATGGTCATACTTTCAAAAATATTGACCTTGCAAAAATAAGTGGCGACAATTTTATTTCTGCAAGCACATCTGACAATAAAGGAAAAAACTGGTTTGGCCATAACGATGGAAAAATAACTATTATTAATGGAAATGAAACTATAAATATTGATATTCCTTCTAAAAACCCAGGTACAATTAATTCAATAATTTCAGAAAATGATGGAAGCGTATGGGTTGCAACGCAAAATGCTGGAATTTGTAAAATTTCATCAAACTTAAAAGTTCAACTTTTTTCAAAAGCATTCGAAGGACAACAAGTTTATAGCATTAACTTTATGGGGAAAAACATTTTAGTTGGAACAGGCAATGGTTTGTATGTTTTTAATCCTAAAAAACCAAATGAGCTAATTGAAATTAAAAATAGTCCAACAACAAAAATTGAATGTATATATTTTTCAAAATATACTGGTAATTATTATTTTGGAACCGAAGATGCAGGAATTTATTCACTAACGGGGTTATCGGTAAAAGAAATATTTACCGAATTAAAATTATCCGAAGTATCTGTTAAAGACATCGTCTGCGAACCAAACGGAAGTTTATGGATTGCCACTATGGGTAAAGGCTTGATAAATATTCCATTTTCATCAAACAATAATTCATACCAAAAACCTATAACATTTGACCAAAGTAATGGGCTAAATTCTCAAAACATAAAAAAATTACTTTTCGACCGCGAACAAAATATTTGGATAGGTACTTATGGTAGCGGATTAGCTACATTTTTCGAAAATTATTTTACTTTTATTTTAAATAACGACAAAACCAATTTTTCCATCACCGCAACCCATCCCGGCAAAAACTGTGTTTGGGCAGGAACTTATGGAAAACTAATAAAAATATTATCTGACCAAATAAATTTACCCATTTTTTTTTCTGAAAAAAATGGCATACCAAACGATAAAATTACTGCACTATATTTAGATAAAGACAATATGTTATGGATTGGAACCGATAAAAAAGGAATTTATACATTCAATATTGAAAAAGAAAAAACCATACCTTATTATATTTCCGACGACCAGCTTATTAATTCAATTAGCTCTATTGATGGTTTTGGCGAAAACATATTTATTGGTACTCACAATGGTTTAGTTGTTATTTGTAAAGATAAAAAAACAAAAAGAATTTTCACAACTTTAGATGGGCTACCACATAATTTTATAAATCATTTAATTACAGACGTAAACTCAAATGTTTGGCTCGCAACACCAACAAATTATTTAAGTTGTTACAACAACGAGCATATTAAAAAAATAAAAATTAGCTTATCTGATGAAATGGTAAAAATAAATTCATTAAATTTTGATATAAAAGGACATTTATGGCTCGCAACTTATGGTAATGGGGTTTACGTTAAAACTGATAGCACTTTTAAAAATTACAACATTTCTAACGGATTATTATCTGATTATTGTTACAGCATTATTTCCGATGAAACCGGAACAGTTTGGGTTGGACACAGGCAAGGAATAAGCTCTATTTATCAAACATCAATTCAGCAATTTGGAAAAAGCAGAGATATTTTAAATGATTGCAATATTAATGCGAATTGTATTGATAATAATGGAATTGTGTGGCTTGGTACAACAAATGGATTATTAAGATACGATTTTAGAAAAAATGCAATAAACCGTATTCCACCTGTTGTAACAATTAACTCAATAAAATTTAACGATATTGGAATAAAGTCAATTGGTAAAATATCAATGCCATATAGCTTATATAAGGTAAGGGTAGATTTTTCGGGTATAACTTTTCGCAACCCCGAAATGGTTACATACAAATATATGTTAGAGGGCTACGATCAGGATTGGTCGGAACAAACTTATAATAACTTTGCAATTTTTCCACGTCTTAGCGATGGAAAATATACACTATTAATAAAAGCATATAACTCACATGGTATATGTACCTCGGAACCATATAAGTTAGAAATAATAATTGAGCCACCACTTTGGAAAAGATGGTGGTTTATATTATTATGCGTTGTTATATTAATATATAGTTTGTATTTATTTATTAAAATTCGCGAACGAAACCATAGAAGGTTAGAAGAAGTTTTACAACAAAAACTCGACGAAAGAACTCACGAGGTTGTTGCTCAAAAAGAGCTTATCGAACAAAAAAATAAAGATATTACCGATAGTATAAATTACGCAAAACGTATTCAGGAAGCAATATTACCAACTGTTTCAAAATTACATTCAATTTTTTCCGATTCATTTGTTTACTATCAACCACGCGATATTGTTAGTGGCGACTTTTATGTTTTTTATCAAACAGAAGACCACGAAAAATTTATTTTGATATGTGCCGATGCAACCGGACATGGAGTTCCCGGAGCTTTTATGTCGCTTATCTGTTCTACTATTTTGAAAGACATTTTACGAAAAAAACATGTTACTTCGCCCTCACAAGTTCTTTACGAACTTGATAAAGAATTGCAAATTTCATTACAAACCGAAGAAAACATAGAAACCAACGATGGACTTGATGTTGCAGTTTGCGAGTTTAATTTAAAAACTAATGAAATGGTTTTTTCATCGGCTATGCGTCCAATAATTTTGTATAAAAAAAATAAATTAGAATATATCAGGGGAAGTAAATTTTCAATCGGAGCATCGCAACATTTTGCAGCTAAAGAATTTAAAGAGCATAAATTTATTTTAAATAATAATGACTGTGTTTATTTGTTTACCGATGGTTTATCCGACCAGTTTGGCGGCGAAAGTGGTAAAAAACTTAAAGTATCAGGTTTGCAAAAATGGATTATTGAAATGAATTCCCTGCCAATGAATAAGCAACATAGAAAAATAGTTAAATTGTTTAACTCGTGGAAAAAAGATTCTTTACAAATTGACGATGTTTTAATTATTGGAATTAAATATAACAATATCAATACTTTGTCTCAAATTTAAAATTCCAAACTCCAAGGGAAAAACTTGGTTCTTGTCGCTTGGGGCTTTATTCTTTTGAATCTTGGTACTTTATTCTCGTAACATGAGTTATCAGGTTAATTTTTGTTAAACCATAAAAAAATAAGTTAAAGCAGTATGAAACTTGTATTGTTATTATTAATTTTGCCTTAATAAGTAAAATTTAATTATATGAAAAAGATTTCAATTTTATTATTTGTTTTATTTTTTAGTATAACAGCATTTATTAATGCTCAAACAAAGAATCCAAAAATAACATTTTCGGAAGAAACATTTGACTTTGGTACAATTAACGAAGAAAAAGGTCCTGTTACTAAAGAATTTTCATTTACAAATACTGGTGGTGCACCTATAATCGTTCAAGGTGTTAAAGCCTCTTGCGGTTGCACAACTCCCGACTGGACAAAAGACCCTGTTTTGCCTAGTAAAAAAGGAGTAGTAAAAGCAACTTATAATCCACAAAATCGCCCCGGACCATTTAATAAATCTATAACTGTAACTTCAAATGCAGAAAACAATACAGTAATTTTAACAATTAAAGGTACTGTTACTCCAAAACCAAGAACATTAGAAGACGATTATCCTACTCAAATGAGTGGTTTAAGGTTAAAATCAAACCATATTGCTCTTATTAAAGTATTTACTACTGAAGTAAAAACCGATAGTTTACAAGTTATTAATACTTCAAATGAAGATTTAAAACTATCATTCGAAAAAGTACCTAATCATATTACTATTAAAGCAGTTCCTGAAGTTATTAAACCAAATGGTAAAGGTAAAATTGTAGCAACTTACGATGGTTCAAAACAAACTGACTGGGGTTTTATTATGGATAGAATTAATCTTATTATTAATGGAAAATCTGACCCCAACAATGTAATTTCGGTTAGTGCTTCTATTGAAGAAGATTTTACAAAACTAACTCCCGAACAACGTGCCAATGCACCAAAAGCAAATTTTGACACAAAAGAATTTAATTTTAATACCATTAAAGAAGGCGAGTTAGCAAACTTCGATTTTAAATTAACAAATAATGGAAAATCTGATTTGCTAATAAGAAAAGTTAAAGCTTCGTGTGGTTGCACTGCCGTAACTCCTTCGGAAACTACAATTAAACCAGGACAATCTACTACAATTAAAACAATATTTAATTCAGCAGGAAAACCGGGTAAACAAAATAAAAATATTACTGTTATAACAAATGACCCTGATAATACAACAATTACTTTAAGGGTTACCGGTGATGTTGAAAAAGTAGAAACTCCTCAACAAAATAACGAAGTTCCAAAACAAAATTAATTTTTAATACTAATAGGTTTTATACTTAAACGTATTGAGTTTGCGAAAAAAATATTGAAACGGCGAATCGTACTGATGCTGTTTGAGTTTGCAAAATATTTAAAAAGAGACGGGGAATGGACGAAAGGGCGAAACGGTGAATTTGTTTCCGTTTCCCCGATTCTCCCATTCACATTATTTTTTTTGTGAATTTATGTTCGTTGAGTACAACGCCGATTCTTCGATTCCCCCTATCTCAGGTTCGTCCCATCTCCATTTCTTTAAAATATTTTTGCAAATCCCGAAAAATCGGAACAAGCTCTGATGTCATTCATTATAAAAGATATATTTTTTAAATTTAACAGTTAGTCAAAACAAAAAATGTATTGCATTTTATAAGAATAAACTACTTTTGTAAAAAAATCAAAATTTATTTTTGATGAACCAAAAGATAGTAATTGTTGGTCCTGCACATCCATTTCGTGGTGGTATTGCTACTAACAACGACCGTTTAGCACGTGAATTTATTAATTCAAACTGCGAAGTAATAATTTTTACTTTTAGCTTACAATACCCTTCATTTTTATTTCCAGGAAAAACTCAATATTCTAATGAACCAAAACCCGATGGAATTGATATTCGGGTTGAAGTGAACTCTATTAACCCATTTTCATGGTTTAAAGTCGGTAAAAAAATTAAAAAAATTTGTCCCGATATTTTGTTAATTCGTTTTTGGATACCTTTTATGGGACCATGCTTTGGAACAATTGCCCGAATTGCAAAAAAAAATAAACACACAAAAGTTATTTCAGTTCTTGATAATTATATTCCGCACGAAAAACGATTTGGAGATAAATGGCTTGCACGATATTTTATCAAATCTGTAGATGGTTGTGTTGTAATGTCGCATACTGTTAAAGCAGAGCTTAGAAATGATAACAGAAAAAAATTTATAGAATATTGTCCTCATCCACTTTTCGACCATTTTGGTAAAATTATTCCTAAAATTGACGCGCGAAATATTTTAGGGCTTGACCAAAACTGCAAATGGATGCTGTTTTTTGGTTTAATAAGAGATTACAAAGGGCTTGATATTTTGTTAAATGCAATGAAAATATTATCTGCTAATAACGATGATGTAAGACTTATAGTTGCGGGAGAGTTTTATTCTAATTCGGAGCTATATTATAACATAGTTCAGGAATTAAAATTAAATGATAAAGTAAAGTTTTTTCCTGAATTTATACCCGACAACGAGGTTGCAAATTATTTTTCGGCAGCCGATATTATTGTTCAACCATATAAAAATGCCACACAAAGCGGAATCACACAAATAGCTTATCACTTTAACAAACCAATGATTGTAACAAACGTAGGTGGTTTAGCCGAAATGGTTCCAAACGAAAAAGTTGGCTATGTAGTTGAGCCTAACCCAAAAGCAATTGCTTTGGCTATTGAACGATTTTATTCTGAAAATAAAGAAACTGAATTTTCGAAAAATGCTGAAAAAGAAAAAACTAAATATTCATGGAAACGAATGGCAGAAACTATATTTTTGCTGTACAGTAAAATACAAAGCTCAAACGAAAAAGAAATGTCAAATGAAGCATCTATGATTAATTCCGATAGCTATCTAGATAAACACACAAGGAAGTGATTATTAAGAAGATTGAGGTAGATTGAAGAAGATTGATTATATTTAAAGTTGAGAAAACAAGATTGAGAAGACAAGATTGATAAAAGATTGGGAAGATAAGATTGAGAAGATGGTTTTTAAGTTTCGGATTTAAAGTTTCGGGTTTTTAACAACTCTAAACTAATAAACTAAAAACCAATGAATATGAACTACATAATAAAATATAAACACATGACTGATTATAATAAACATATTGTAAACATTATTAATAGCAATATTTCGATAAAACGAGCTATTATTGAAGATAAAAATTTAATAATTGCAATAGAAAAAGCTGCAGTTCAAATAATAAATTGTTACAATAATGGAGGTAAAGTTTTACTTTGTGGAAATGGTGGAAGTGCAGCCGACGCTCAACATATTGCTGCTGAATTTTCGGGACGGTTTTATTTTGACCGTAAATCGCTTGCTGCCGAAGCAATTCATGTTAACACCTCGTACATTACTGCTGTTGCAAACGATTATTCATTTAATGATATTTACTCGCGATACATAGATGGTTGTGGCAAAGCTAATGATGTGTTAATTGCTATTTCGACATCAGGAAATTCAGAAAATATAATAAGAGCAATAAATACTGCTAAGCAAAATAAAATGTTTACAATAGCATTAACTGGATTATCGGGTGGTAAAATGAAAGGCATTTCCGACTTAATTATAAATGTCCCGTCATCCGACACACCTCGAATACAAGAAAGCCACATTCTAATAGGTCATATAATTTGCGAAATAGTTGAAAGCAATTTATTCCCCAAAATGTAATTGTGCAAAAGTCTGTGCAACTATTAGTATAATTATAGTAACGTCGGCAACAGTTTTATTTCTAATTGAAGCAATCGAAAAAGAAATTATATAAGCTGCTGGTATTAACATAAATACTAACATTCCTTTATCATCGTAAACACTAAAAAGTGATGCAGTATAAATTAATATCAAAAACATAAACGAATAAAAATATCTTCGAATTGCAATTTTTTTTAATACTCCTGATATTGATGAATTTATAGCACTCCACAATAAAAGAATAGAAAACAACAACAACCAAACTATTAGTTTGTAATTAAGGTAATTAAACGAAATCAGTTTTATATTATCATATATAGTGTTAAATAAAATCTGTTCTTTTCCAAAGATAAAGAATAAAGCATGTGTAAATATAAATGGTAATAAAAAGCCCAATAAGACAGTTAAAAATTCTCTGAAATTAAATTGTTTTAACAAAGTTATTGTAAACCAGCAATAAATCAACAATAATGCTGAAGGTAAATAAATAATAACAGAAAGCCCTGTTAAAAAACCAGCATTAAAAACAAGGTTAAATACATTAGCTTGATGGTAAACACGAAAAATATTTCGAATTATAAACAAAAATAATAATACTGATATTAACGAAGTTCCCTGCGAAGTTACCCAAATAAGCTGGCTCGAAATCATTAAAAAAATAACAGTAGGCAAAACATTTCCCATTATACCGTGAAAATGTTCAGTAGTAAAAGAAATTAATAATATAGATATTACTATTATTAATAAAATTGAAAAAATGCTCGTTAAATTGTTATTAAAAAACTCATCAGGAAAAACAGAAAATAAAATACTGCTATTTTTACTCCATGAAATTTTTAAACCATCACTAAAAACTGACCAAAATCCAGTTAAAACAAAAAATGGAATAAAAATAAAATTTGTTGGAACCGAAGTTTTTATCAGATTTGAAAACATCTTTTATTTGTTTCTGTTCGGTGATAAAGGATAAAGGTATAAGGTATAAGGGTATAAAGGCATAGAATTAAAATTAGTTCACTTATCTTTTTGAGATGTAATAAATTTAATATAACCATTAAGAATTACTTTAGTCTCTTCTATTAAAGAAATTCCTTTTTCAAAAACTTCTTTGCTGATAAAATCAAAATCGTAGCAGGAAATGAGGTGGTCTTTCAATTCATAAATATAACCTCTTGATATACGATAAAACTGAATTCCTTCTTGATAATGATAACGACCATATCCTTCAGAAATATTTGCCGTTCCACTCACACCAGCTTTACGGATTTGTATATTCAGATTAAACTTTTCTTCAGCAGGAAGATTCGGAATAACTTCTTTATAGAAAAACAATTTCACCAACCTTGCTTTTTTCAAGGCTTCAAGTGTTGTAAAATCTTTTTGGGAATTATATTTCACCAGAACATCTTCCGCCCTGAAAGTAACCTGATCATTTATGATATATTTCTTTAATTTTCTCATATAATATCAATTTTAAATCACCTATACATTATACCCCTATACCTTTTTATTCAAATTCAAACCCTATATCTTTTCGATAATAAATTCCATCAAAATGTATATTTTGTAGAGTGTTTAAGGAATTTCTTACAGCATTTTGGATGTTATTTCCTTGAGAACTAACAGCTAACACCCTTCCACCATTTGTAATAACATTCCCGTCTTTTAACAACGTGCCCGAATGAAATACAATACTTTCCGAAACCTTATTTAACCCTGAAATAATTTTTCCTTTTTCATAATGTTCGGGGTAACCTTTGGATGCTGTAATTATTGTTACAAAAGTTTTTTCAGAAATATTAATTTTTTGCTCATTAAGTGTGCCATTCCATGTAGCCTCTAATAAATCAAAAAAGTCGTTATTAATTCTTGGAAGCACAACCTCAGTTTCAGGATCACCCATTCTCACATTATATTCGATAACATATGGTTCGCCATCATTAATCATCAATCCAATAAATACAAAACCCTTATAATTAATTTTTTCTGCTTTTAATCCATAAATTGTACGGTGAATTATAAGGTCATTAATCTTTTTAATTAATTTATCATCAACAAAGGGAACTGGAGATACAGCTCCCATTCCGCCAGTATTTAATCCAGTATCACCTTCGCCTATTCTTTTGTAATCTTTTGCTTCGGGTAACAATAAATAATTTGTACTATCTGTTAAAATAAAGCACGACATTTCTATTCCTTGCAAAAACTGTTCAATAACAACTTTTTTACCTGAGCTACCAAATTTTCCTTCAAGTATATCACGAAGTGAATTTATTGCATCGTCTTTACTATTTATAATTAAAACTCCCTTACCGGCAGCTAATCCATCAGCTTTTAACACATAAGGCGGAGCAAAAGATGATAAAAATGAAATACCTTCATCAATATTTTGTTCGGTAACAACATGATATTTTGCCGTAGGAATATTATATTTGAGCATAAAGTTTTTAGCAAACGACTTAGATCCTTCTAATTTTGCTCCTTGTTTATTTGGTGCAATAATTGGAATATTTTTTAATATTTCATCTACTTCAAAATAATCAACAATTCCGTTAACTATTGGTTCTTCGGGACCAACGAGCACTAAATCAATATTATTTTTAATTACTACCTCTTTAACCGAATCAAAGTTATTAATTGAAATATTAATATTTTGAGCTATGCTATCTGTTCCTGCATTTCCGGGTGCAACGAAAATATTTTTAACTTTCGGACTTTGCTTAAGTTTCCATGCAAAAGCATGTTCACGAGCTCCTGAGCCAAGAATCAGAATATTTTTTGATTGCATAATTTGTTAATTTAATAGTTCAAACGTAATGTTTTTTTTTTGAATATTAAAAATATTTAATTTCTAACAGTTATGGTTCACTGTTCATGGTTTAAAAAAGTTTAGAGTTTAAAAAAGTTCATTGTTAATGCGAAATCAGTAATTTTTTATAAACCTGCTCTTTTTTTGTTTGTACTTTAACAATATACATCCCCTCTGGCAATTGCGAAGTTTCTATTTTAACTTTAGTTTCTGATAATACTTGTTGTTTTAACAATTTGCCTTCGATTGAATAAAGTGAAACTTCTTTTATTGTTTGTTCATTATTGGTTGTTATTGTAAAGGAAGTGGAGGCGGGGTTGGGGTAAATAGATATTGAATTTCCAGTATTTTCATTTATATTTATTGATAATGGAAAGTTTACTTTAATTATCATTTGCCTTATTGTACTTCCTATTTTAAATGCATTTCTCCACTCGTCTATTTTTATTGCAATTGCATAATACCCTATTTCAACTGGTTTATTCCATGCTAAATCTCCTGATATTGAATCTATACCAAAAGAACTACTTGCAACAGGATAAACATAATTAGAAGGCAAACAAGGAATTATATTATATGATAAGGTATCACCATCAGGGTCAGATGCAGAAGGATTATAAATATATAATTGTCCGATTTTTGCAGTATCATATATTGCTCCCAATAATTCAACAGAATTATTGTTACCTATGGACGAATTAATATTTAATGTTTGTGAAATTTGAAATGGCTCATTGAAGGAATGATTAATATTATAAATGTTAGAAATCCAATTACTTCCAATAATATTTATGTTATATATTCCGGGACCTGGATATGTGTGAGTTGTTATAAAAACATTACGTCTATTGAAATTTGGGAGTAATTGTGTCCCAGTTCTCGGAATAGTATAAGTAGTGTTGTCTCCATAGCTAATTACAATAAAATGATTAGCAATAATTGTGTCTACTGTAATAATTGAAATGTTAAATTCGTAAGTGAATGAAGTAACATTTCTAAATGATAAATCACCACCAATTACATTTTGTGATAGTAATGAACTATTAAAAATCAAAAATACTATAAATAAACATAAGCATTTTTTCATGTTGCTGATATTTAATGCGAAATCAATAATTTTTGATAAACCTGCTTTTTATTAGTTTGTACTTTAACAATGTACATTCCTGTTGGTAATTGCGAACTGTTGATTTTTACATTGGTTTCAGTAAAACTTTGCTTGTTTATTAATTTACCTTCGATTGTGTAAAGTTTTACTTCTTTTATTATTTGTTCGTTATTGGTTGTTATTTCAACAGAAGTGTTAGCAGGATTGGGGTATATGATTATATTTTCAGAAGAAATATTATTTTCCTGTATTCCTACAAAACCGCATGTGTCGGTGTAGTTATTTCCTGTCCATTTAGCAAATAAATATATAGAATCATTATCTATTTTTTTAAAACTACCTCCAATATAAAGTTCATTGTGGTAAACCTCAACAGTTTCAATAATATTGTTGAATGTGTTGCCAAATCCGCACCATTTAGTACCATCCCATTTTGCAATGTAATTAGCAGGAACACCGCCAGCATAATTAAATGCACCAACAACGTACAACTCATTATTAAAAACTGTCATATCAAAAATTTGTCCACAGCAAACACCTCCTCCTACATCATGCCACAGGTGCCCATCCCAGCGCTGAATAAAGTTACCTGCATTTCCAGTACTTTTTTCAAAATATCCTGCAATATATAAATCTCCTTTATATTCAATCATTGTATTTACCCATGTATAACTACCAGTTTTAAGTCCCCCGCCTAAACTTATAAATTTTGAGCCATTCCAGTATGCAATTCTATTTCCATCGGGAAGATGAAAATTACCTCCAATTAATAAGGTATCGTGCCAAATTATTGCACAAAGAGGAGAATTATTTCCAACACGAGATATTGAATCATCCATACAACAATAATACGAACTGCCATTCCATGTTATCATACCATCAAGAGTATCGCCACCTTGAATATATTGCATTAATCCGCCTATTAGTAAAGTGGTATCTAAAGGGAATAACAGCCCAACATTAGCATCAATTCCACCGCCACAGAAAATCCATGAGTTATTTTCATAATAAGCAACACCACAAGGTTTATCATATATAGGAAGACAATAAACAAAACCTCCTATATATATTTTATTATTGAACCGTGTAATTTCCACCACAATTTGCCCTTGCATATTTACATTTGAAAGTGTATCGAATGAAATGCCATTATACTTAACAATTGAATAAGCTTTCATGGAATTAACATTAAGGAACATTCCGCCAATAAATAGTTTATCTTCAACTGTATCATTGTATAGTACACGGATATCAGAACCCCATCCTGTTGTAAAGTCCCCAACAGATGACCAGTTCTGATTAAATGCGTTGCTATAAATTGTAAATAGCAAAACAAATGAAAAAGTTATTTTTTTCATTATCTGAAAACTATTATAGGTTTACTAAAGCGTTGATTTTTACCGAAACATTCAATTAAATAAGAACCTCTATCTAATTTTTCAATATTTAACGAAAATTTATTTTCTTTAAAATATTTTTCTATTATTATTCTACCGGAAATATCAATTATTTTTACATTCCAATTGTTATTATTGTCTTCAGACAAAACAACATTTAACTTTGAAGAACAAGGATTGGGAAAAATCTGAAAGTTGTTACTCAATAAATTTTCAGGAACATCAATTGTATTTGTATATTTCACATTTGTAATAAATCCATCAGAATAACCAGGAGTCATATCATTTGAAAAAAATGAAGAAGGGTTAAGTAAATATTGCTGTGTAGGATAATCTGTTGAATATGTTTCCCCGCCAAAGTATAATTTTTGAGTTGTTCCAGTAATACAATAAGGGTAATCATCACTTGTTCCACCAATGTATGTTCCATAACCAAAAACATTATTAGAATTATAACCTACTAAATAAGCATCAAACAGTGCATTATAAGGTTGATTAATTGAACCATTCAAGTTTTCTAAATCGCAGTCACTACTATTTGTTGCACCTATTATAAATATGTTTTTGTAATTATCAATATACAAATCACATGATATATCTAATAAATAATAACCAATATCGTATCCTACTTCATAAGAAGAACCTCCAATAAATGTTGACCAAATAAGTTCATCATTTTGGTTTAATCTATAAAGAAACATATCAGTAGCACCACTAGCTGAATTATTGTTAATTTCTCTTTTAGCAGTATTATTTGGGTCATAAATTCTGAGTTTGTGTGAAGCTGGTGGTGTATTAATACTATAATTTGCATCTGATTCTGAAAGTGTTACTCCAAGAATATAACAATCACCATCAGAGTTGAAAGCAATATCATTTAAACAATCATTACTTAACCCTCCTATATAAGACGACAATAATATATTTCCTGTAAGGTCAAATTTTGAAATAAATCCATCAGTTCCTCCTGCACTATAATTTTGAAAATAACCGGTACCGGTACATATTGGGAACCCATTATCAGAATTACTGCATAAATCTGGATCGGGTTCAGAATTTGTTACTCCTACTATGTAGATATTATTGCCATTTAAAGCAATATCCTTACCATATTCATTTCCGCTACCGCCCAATAACGTACTCCATAAAATAATGTTATTATTACTAAATTTTGCAATAAAAGCATCATCAGTACCTTGCCGTGTGTTTTGGTAATAAGCAGTTCCATATTGTTGAAGCGGAAAAGCATTTACCGGCGGATTTCCATTTATACATTCGGCGGCATTAGTTACGTTCGTATGTCCAGTGATATAAATATTAGAACTATTATCAAGTTTTCCTGATAATATTTTTGTGGTTAATGGACCACCAAAACTATTTATTCGTATAGGATTACCACTTGAATTAAGTTTGGCAATGAACCCCATAATATCATCGTTTGGGTTATTTTGCCAATAAGTTCCATCATTTGGATTTGTTGATGGCCAAACAGGAAAATTATGCCCCTGACAAACACCAGTAACAAGTATGTTGTTATTATTTACATCTATTGAATTGGCTTCATCCTCATAATCTCCTCCGAGATAAGTAGAATATGTTAAATTATATGAACCATCAAATTTTGAAATAAAAGCATCCCACGAGCCATTTGATGAAGTTTGAAAACCCAATACTACTGGGAAATTACTACCATACACAGTACCTGTTACATATAGAGAACCGGAATAAAACTTTGAATCATTAACTCTAGACATACTAAACGTACCCACATCGCTTTGGTTACCAAAATAAGTTGACCATTCGCTTCCATTAAGGTTTTGCTGCTGTTGCAAATGCCCCTCATCTACCATTAACACCAAAGGAAATGGTCCGTTCCATGTACCTGTTGTTATTGTTGCTTTGTTACTGCTTTGCAGTTGCCACGTTGGCTGCCAGTTTACAGGTATAATCTGCTGCCCGAAGTTTACCATATAAGCATGAGGCTGTTCGAGCTTTGTATTGCCAATAGAAGAAGTAATTTCAAGTTCTCCGTTGGAATTTACCTGCAAATTGTTTTGTCCGTTAAAAAGCATTGCAATGTCTTTGGGGTTTGCACCGGGTTTTAAAACAAAATACATTTTTAAGCCTGCATTGTTGCTGTAATAGTGCAAGTCAATATTCGGATAAATGCTTGGTACAAAAAGACGTTCGTTACCTTTTACATTTGTTATTCCCTGCGGGCACTGGGCTAAAAAATAATTTGTATAACCTGCGGTTGTGTCAATTGGAAATATTGTTGCAAGTGAGTTGCAGTTTGCAAAAGTCATATCTATTCGGTGTAAAGTGTCAAGTGTTGTCTGCACTGTATCAATTTTTGCAAAAACAAAGGATAAGCGTTTTGGAGTAAAAAACAATGCAGGATATGTATTCGGCACATAATATTTTATTTCGGGAATTAAAGCGTTATTTGTATTTACTAATTGTCCTTTATTTTTTATATAATCGAAACTGCTTTGGCGGGGCTCATTGTATAAATCAATTGGGTTATAAACAAAAGTCTGAGAGAGTTTAACAGTAGTATAATCAAATTTTGATACACCGTTTTGTGTTTGTCCGGTTAAAAAGATTTGTCCCTGAGCATCAATTACCATGTCGGTAGCGGCATCATCACCATTTGCCTGTCCGTTGTAGGTTTCGTCCCAAACCATATTACCGCTTGCGGTAAGCTGGTAAAGAAGCATATCGCTTGTATTTCCTGCTTTTACGCTTCCGCAAACATATAACATATTGTAGGGGTCAACTGCAATTTTATTTATTACTGTACCAACTGCTGCGTTATCCGAAAGATTGGTAGTATATTTATTTGTCCACGATAAGCCACCCGAAGAAGAATACTTTAAAGTATGGTATTCGTAAAGATTGTTAGAGTTATATGCTTTTCCTGTAACAAAAATATTTCCCGAATTATCGGTAACCATACTTGTTGAGAAATCGTTAAAACCATAAGCATTGTACGTTGTAGCCCATTGCTGTGCTCCGTTATTAGCAGTATATTTTATAAGAGAATAATCGAAATTTGGGTTAGTGCCAACAGTTCCCGAAACATAAATATTATTTGCAAAATAAGCTATTTTTGCAGGTGTTGGGGGTATTGCAGAAACAACTCCGTAATTAGTTGTCCATAATGTTACACCGTTTGAAGCAATATAACTTTGGGTTGTAACTGAATAAATTCCTGTATTCTGGTATGCAAAACCGCATACAAAAAGACGATTATTTTTCCATAATACTGATGTGGCACGGCAATTACCGCTTGCAGTGCTGTTAAAAGTTTTTATGTATGACTGGGTACCTGTTGAAGTGTATTTAATTGTAATGTAATAATCATAATTAATGGTCTGCCTGCTGTAGCCAGTTGTATAAACATTACCTGTATTGTCGGTTGTTACATCAGCCGGAATGTCATTTCCATTAACAGAACCGTTGTATCTTTTTTCAAAAACAACTGCACCTGAGGTACTATATTTTATTGTTACAATATCATAATTGTTATTTGAATTTTTACTTTTACCGGTTACTATTATATTACCGTTTGCATCAAGAGTTATTGCAACAGCTTCATCGTCGAGCATGGCTGTTCCATTATAAGTTTTAACCCAAAGTGTGTCACCTTGTTGATTATATTTGATTGTTGCAAAATTATAACCCTGATTCAAAGTTCTTACTGAACCAGTCACATAGATATTGCCGTTGACATCAATGGCAGATGGAATATTTGTCATACTGTCACGGTCGCTGTAATTGCGAACCCATTCGGGAGTTACAACTGTTTGCGAGAAACTGAATGCACAAGTTAAAAGTGCAATTAAAGTAAAGATTGTTGTTTTCATGATTATTAATTTTTATTTTATAAATACAATATTACAAAAAAGTAATAAAAGAAACAAAATATATTTAGAAAAAATATAATTTTGGTATAATTTTACGTTAATATATTAAATATAATTTATGAAAAAAATAGCAATTTTTCCAGGGTCTTTCGACCCCATTACCAAAGGACACGAGTCGGTTGTTAAGCGTGCTTTACCTTTGTTTGATAAAATAATAATTGCAATTGGCAATAATTCAGAAAAAAATGATTCGTTATTCCCTTTAAAAAGCAGGATTAACTGGATTAAACAAACTTTTAACAACAAACCAAAAGTAGAAGTAAAAGAGTACAATGGCTTAACAATTGACTTTTGTAAAAAGATGAAAGCTGGTTTTATTTTGCGTGGATTAAGAACTTCGGCTGATTTTGAATTTGAAAGAGCAATTGCTCAAACAAACCGCTTTCTTGCAAAAAATATAGAAACTATTTTTATTTTAACAACTCCCGAACACACTTCTATTACAAGCACAATAGTACGCGAAGTATTTAAAAACGGAGGCGATGCAAGTTTGTTTGTTCCTAAAGGAATAATTTTAAAAAAATGATTTAATAATTACAAATGGCAAATAAATTTCGGGGACATCTAAAATCCGATAGCTTCCGAAGCTTCGGGACGGGATTAAAATCCTCATTAACAATAGAGATTACTCACATTTTTAATTTTATTTTCAATGTGTTCGTGAGATCGCTTCGCTAAGTTCTTCGCTAATCACTCATAATGACAAAAGGAAAACCGCCTCGAAAAATCTAATTTTTAGAACCCCTCATAATTTATAAATTACAAATGATAAAAAAATTTCAATCGTCAGATTTTAAAATAACAAATATTATTAATATTATTTGGTTAAATGTTATATTACTGTGTAATTTATTTTTTACAAACAATATAAATGCTCAAAAAACTACTATTGAGTTTAATCAGAAATCTTATTCAAACGACAGCATTTTTGTTTTATCTTATACTGATTATATCACAAAGAGAGCAGATACAATTAGTAAAGGTAAAGTTGACCAGTACGGGCATTATAGTTGTACTTTTAATATAGATAAAACTATAAATATTTTTATTCCTTTAGATTTTTTTAAGCTTAGCTTTTTTGTTGAACCAGCAAAAAAATATACAATACAAATTCCTCAAAAGAAAAAACTTTCGGTTGCCGACGAACTTAACCCGTATTTTGAGCCGATTGAAATTATTCCCGGTATTGAGGGTTCCGATTCTACTGAGCTAAATAGTTTAATTAGCGAATTCGACAATTTATATGACAGTTTTTTAGAAAAACATTTTATAAAAGCATATCTTACTGTACAAAAATCATTCACCGATTCTACAATTTCAAATATCGAAAAAACATTTTATTTTGCTAAAAATAATTACTTTGAAACATATATGCAATTTAAGTTTAATATGTTAAGATTTATGTCGTATCAACGAAACAACGATTATGTAACAAAATACAATTTTAACAATGAGCCAATAGAATTGAACAATACAGCTTATATGGATATGTTTAACAATGTTTTTGCACACTACTTTTCTGTATCTGCAATAAAAACATGGGGAGCAAATTTATTCGATGATATCGCAAAAGCTAAAAGTCCTGCTGCAATTAGAAAAACATTAAAGAATAATCCTGCTCTTTCAAACGACACACTTATAGATTTAATAATTTTAAAAGGATTACACGATGCTTTTTATGATAATAACACCGCAGAATACAAGTCGTTCCCGCAAAAACAATTACTAATGACTTTAGATTCAATAATTATTTGTTCAAAAACTGCTGAATTAAAACAAATTGCAAAACATATTCAAAAGAAGGTTAATTTATTACTTTCCGGTACTAAAGCACCTTCATTTTCGATGTTAAATCAGGATAGCGTTATAATTTCGCTTTCCGATTTGCGTGGAAAATATTTGTATATCAATTTCATAGATACGAGAAGCTATTCGAACCAAAATGATATGGCTTTAATAAAGTTAGTTTCCGAAAAATATGCTAAAGTATTAGAAGTTGTAACAATAAATTGTAATAATTCTTTTTCAAAAACACGCGAATTTTGTAACTCAAATGGTTATAAATGGCAATTTTTGACCCCCGAAAACTCTAAGCAAATTATAAAGCTGTATAATGTTAAAGCATTGCCATCGTACTTTTTAATTGACCCTTACGGGAAAATTATTTTATCGCAGGCACCAGCTCCCGATGCAAGTTTTGATAAAGTATTTATTTCAATTTTAAAAAACAGAGATTGAATTGATTTTTTTTGTAATTTCGCTTTAAATTTAAATGAACTATTATGAATTTTCCAAGAAAAGTAACAATAGGCGACATCACTGTCCGAGATGGGTTTCAGCACGAAGAAAAATTTATTCCTACTGAAGCAAAGCTATGGCTCGCTGAACAATTAATACTTTGCGGATTTAAGAATATCGAAGTTACAAATTTTGGAAATCCTGTTGGTATGCCTCAATGTAAAGATGCAGATATTTTGATGAAAAATTTAAGAGAAAGTAAAAAAATATCACATCTTATTGATAGCGTTACATTAACGTGCGTTACAATTCGCGAAAAAGCTATTGAACGTGCTATTCAAGCAAGATATGAAGGTTTTGGTCCAGACAGAATTTTATTAATGGTTTCAACAAGCGAATCGCATCATTACAAAAACAGCGGATTACCACTTTCCGATTATTGGAAAATGGCAGAGAAATACATTAAAAAAGCCAATGATGCCGGAATTAAAGTTAATGGAACTGTTAGCACAATTTGGGGTTGCCCTATTGAAGGACCAACAGAAATGTCGAAAGCAATTGATTTTACAAAAAGATGGTTCGATATTGGTGCCAGTGATGTTGAACATGCCGACCACGATGGAAGTGCCTCACCTGATAGAATTTACAAATATTTTTCGATGTTACTTGATAAATTTCAAAAGCCAGATAAACATATTGTACATTTTCACACAACACGTGGTTGGGGATTGGCCAATGTTTTAGCAGCATTACAAGCCGGAATGACAAACTACGAAAGTTCAATTGGCGGGATTGGTGGTCAGCCCGCAAACTTTGTTGACGGAATTCCTGTTGCCGGTACAGGCGAATATTATTATATTGACCCGTCAATTACCGGGCTGGTGCCTACCGAAGACCTTGTTGTAATGTGCGATGAGATGGGAATAGAAACAAATTTGGATATTGATAAAATTCTTGAGACCGGAAGATTAGTTGAAAAAATTGTAGGCAGAAAACTGCGGTCAGAGTGCATTAGAACAGGAAGAATTCCCAAATCGTTGAAAGAAAAGAAAAAAGCTTTTTTAAATTAATGGGTATAACCTAAAAAGTATTCGGTTAAAGATTTTCAACCTTTTTTAGACTGGACTTTCATTTCCTTAGTCAGTGGCACACAGACCACTTCATATCTGAATTTTGTTTTACTTCTTCAATTATAAATTTACAATTAGCAACTATTGTAAATAGTGTCTGTCCATTAAGTCAGTGTTTGAACCAGAATGTTCGAGTTCAAGGCATTCGAAGTTTTTAAAATTCAGGAGTTTACTGATGTAAATGACTGATTTTAAAAACGAGCATAACGTAGAAATCGGACATTTTGGACAAACACTAAATAATTAAAATCTAATTTATATCTTTGCAACATTAACAAACCAAGTATGGAACATAATAAGAACAACTACACTAAACAAAGAAACTCAAAAAGTAAAATAGAGAAAAGAACTCAATACGAGTCTTCTTATAAAAAAACAGGTTATAGCAAAGGCAAAAAGGTTGTTAAAAAAAATGAAACTGCAACCGATGGCTCAATCCGGCTAAACAGATTTCTATCTAACGCCGGAATTTGCAGTCGCCGGCAAGCCGACGATTATATTGTGTCGGGTGTGGTAACAATTAACGGGAAAGTAATTACTGAGCTTGGCACAAAAGTTTTTCCGGGCGACGAGGTAAAATTTAACAACGAGAGTATTCGTCAGGAAAAGAAAGTATATATATTGTTAAATAAACCGAAAGATTATATTACAACTGCCGATGATGACCGAGGACGAAAAACAGTTTTAGAACTTATTCGTGGTGCTTGTCGCGAACGCGTTATGCCTGTGGGCAGACTTGACCGTAACACAACAGGAATAATTTTACTTACCAACGATGGTGATTTAACTTCAAAACTCACCCACCCACGTTCGAACAAGAAAAAGATTTATCATGTGTTTCTCGATAAAAACATAAAAAAAGACGATATGCTCGCTTTAAAAAATGGTATTGAGCTTGAAGATGGTTTTATTAAAGCCGATGAAATAAATTATACCGACCCTGTTGATAAAAGTCAGGTAGGAGTTGAAGTTCACTCTGGACGGAACAGGTTAGTTCGCCGAATGTTTGAATATTTAGAATATAAAGTAATTCGTTTGGACAGGGTTTATTTTGCCGGGCTAACTAAAAAAGGACTGCCTCGCGGACAGTGGCGTTTTTTAACCGAAAAAGAAATTAATATACTGAAAATGGGTGCCTACGAATAAAAAGTTAAAAATAATTTGAAAATGTTTATTGTTCAAAAATGTTCATTGTTCTACGTTTATTGTTCACTGCCTACTGTTCATTTCTGACTGCCGACTGCCGACTGCCGACTGTGGACTGCTTACTGTTCTATGTTCATTGTTTGGGTTTTAGAGTTTTTTATATGGTTTATAGAGTTCCCAGATATATTAACAAAACAGATTCTTTATTTCATTCAGAATGTTAAATTATATCGAATTCACGTTAAATAAAATATTTTTGACAATATTTTTTTCGTTTTTAATATTCTATTCTAATGTAAATTCTCAAACTCATAAAATTACAGGTAGGGTTATTGATTCGAATAGCAGCGAACCACTTGCTTTTGTTAATGTAATTTATGGCGATAAAAATCTTGGAACCTCAACTAATATTGATGGTTACTTTACATTTCAAACCTCAAAAGATGAGGTAAAACTGACTTTTAGTTATTTAGGATACTCCGCTAAAACATTAACAATTAACACAATTAAACAGACTGAACTTTTAAAAGTAGTGCTTGTTACTACTTCATTAAATTTAAATGAAGTTACTATTGTAGCTGGCGAAAATCCTGCACATAGAATAATTAATAAAGTTATTGAAAACAGAGAAAATAACAATCCCCAAAGTTTAAGTTCGTTTTCTTATGTGTCGTATAACAAAATGTATTTTACAGTTGACCCAAAAATGCTTGATGCAAATTATGATTCAATAAAAATTACAGCCAAAACACTCCCAAAATATTTAAAATACAGAAAAAAAACTGACAGTCTGCAAACTGATACAAACAAATCAAAAAGTCTGGAAGTTTTTTTTTCGAAACAACATATTTTTTTAACCGAAACTGTTAGCGAACGAAAATTTTTATATCCCGATAAAAATCAGGAAAAAGTAATAGCATCGCGTAGTTCGGGATTAAAACAACCATATTTTTTATTACTTGCTACGCAATTACAATCGTTTTCATTTTATTCAGATATTGTTGAAGTTGGAAGTAAAAAATATTTAAGTCCGGTTGCTAAAAATGCCACTAAAAAATATTTTTTTCAAATTGAGGACACCATTTTAAATGAAAGGAATGATACAGTTTTTGTTATTTCTTATCGCCCTTTAAAAGGCACTTTATTTGATGGTTTAAAAGGTGTAATTTCAATTAACAGTAATGGTTATGCGCTGCAAAGTGTTATTGCAGAACCAGTTCAAAATTCAGAAGGATTAGGAATTAAAATTCAGCAGAAGTACGAATTTATTCAAAATACGCATTGGTTTCCTGTTCAGTTAAATACCGATATAAAATTTTCGGGATTACAGATTAGCGAATATCCCGACACGTTGTTATTAAACGATTCGCTTGCGGTATTAAGGAAACGTACTTTGCCTCTTTTAGGTGTTGGCAAAAGCTATATTGATATGATTGAAATAAATCCGTATTTAACCGCAAAACAATTTAATAGTATTCAGCTCGAAATAACAAAAGATGCAGCAAAAAAAGACAGCACATTCTGGAATACTTATCGTTCAGAACAACTTAACAATATAGAAAAAGAAACATATAAAGTAATTGACAGTTTGGGCGAAGCCGAACATTTAGACAGAAAAATAAAAGTACTCGAAAGACTTACAAAAGGTTATATCCAGTGGGGAATATTAAATTTTGATTTAGTTAGAATGTTATCGTATAATCATTTCGAGGGATTAAGACCATGTCTTGATATTTCATCAAACGAAAAAGTTTTAAAGTGGTTTTCGCATGGAGGTTATGTTGCTTATGGCACTATTGATAAAGATTTTAAATATGGAGGAAGATTAAAAATTGGGAACAATATGCAAAACGAAACACACTTTGTTGCTTCATACTCGCATGATGTAAGCGAAACTGGAGCATATTCAATGTTAGATTATCATTCAATAACTTCATCCGAAATATACCGTCAGTTACTTGTTAACCGAATGTATAAATTTGATGAATACAAGGCATCATTTACATTCCGCTTTTTACAATATTTTAAAACAGAATGTTTTGGGAGAATAGTTGATTTCAGTTTTCCGGATAATTATACTTTTGTGAATTCTTCGGATACCTTAAAACCCATATCTTCTGTAAATGAATATGGAGCAAAATTAAAATTTTCGTACAAAGAAAAGTTTATGAAAACTTTTTTTGGGAAATATTCACTCGGTTCAAATTACCCTACATTATTCTTTAATGTTACAAGAGGTATTAAATCAAATTACGGCAACTTTAATTATTGGAAATATGAAGCTAAAATAAATGCAAATTTTGACCTAAAATTAATGGGTAAAGTAATAGTCCAGTTAAGTTCAGGATTTGTTAATAAAATACTGCCATTAAATTTGTTATATGCCGGCTATAGTAATTACTCAGGTTTTTCGTTAGATGCTTCAAATACTTTTGCAACAATGAGAATGAACGAATTTTATTCTGATAAATTTGTTTCATTATTTTTTACTTACGATTTTGGAAAATTACTTTTTAAGGCTGGCAAATTTCGACCGGGTATTTCTGTTTGCCAAAATGTTGGATTTGGCAATTTGAATAAAATTGAAAATCATTTTGGCTATTCTTTCAAAACTTTAGAAAAAGGATATTACGAAACTGGTATTGTTTTTAGTAATATTACTCGTCAATCAATTGCAGGATGCGGTATAGCAATTTACTATAGATATGGTCCCTATAGCTTTACCAAAATGCGAGACAATTTTTCTATTAAAATGTCGCTATCATTAAATTGATCTAATGTTCAATAATTTAGGTGTAAAAATATTTATTTTGTGCAAACAATTTTTATTAATGTTGTCCTATCGTTAAAGCTGAGGTTTACGAAGTAAATACCTTGTGAAAGGTTATTTGTAAAAGAACTTAATGGCAAGTTATAGTTTCCTTGAAATTCTTGCCTGTTATAGCTTCCTATAACTTCACCTAAAACATTTGTTACAAGAATTTTGACATTTGTTACATCGCTTAAAGAATAAGAAATTGTTGCATCGTTATTAAATGGATTTGGAAATACACCAGCATTAAATTCCGATAAATTGTTTTCGATGCCTGTTAAAGTAGTTGTGTAATTTAATGCCCATCCAGTAGAAGAAGAAGAACTATTTGTAGCAAATCTTAAAATTGCTTTTGTTCCAACAACATTAACAGTTGTAGGAACATTTGATGCGTTATAGGTTCCTATTAAATTACTAACAGTAGCACTGTTTTTATATATTTTAATATAATCGCCAGCATCTCCATTTGCAAAACCAAACTCTGTAAAATCGAGTTGAAACGAAGTAGCACCAACAGGTTGAATATACCATAAGCAAGTTAAAGAATTTGCATAATCGCAACTTTGGCTACCATCAACAATTGTTCCTGAAGGATTTGTTAATATTTTTGATCCCTGACAAGGATAGGTATCGTAACTTGCATACCAGCCAGTTGCATTAGTACTTCCATCTGTAATAAATTCTATAAGCATATTTGGACCAGAAGACAAATAATTTGTAGTAGGAATATTGCTTGCATCAAAAGTGCCAATTACTGGGTCGCTTGTAGTTGCACCATCATAAATTTTAACTAAATCGCCTGTAGCCAAGTCGAATCTGTCAAAGCTTATACTAATAAAAGTAACACAAAGTGGTTGAATTAAATATAAACAATCACGATTATCTAAATAATTTTGGTTTCCGCTGCCATCATTAAATGTTCCTTCGGCACCAGTAATCATTTTAGCTGTTGGCGTACACCAAGTAGGGTAATTTGCACTTGGGTAAATATTTTTAACAAGTCCAAAACTTTGGTCGAATGTACTACCGCCGGCATTTATTGCTCCCGCTACTGAAAAAAAACCGTTTGCATAACCACCCCAACCCCAGTTCATGTGAAATTCTGTTGCATTGTAACCATCGCAATTCCATGCATGTCCACCACCTGCACCCGAACCACTGTAAATCATAGGCCATTTGCTATCAATCTGAGTTTTTAACATATTTTCCCATGCAGTTTGAGTATAACTGGTTTTTTGAACAAATTGGCAATCGGTAGAATATTTGAAATGAGTTTCGAGTGCCCCTGGAACATCTTGGGTATAAGCCCCCGAACCATCAGCAGCGTAACTCATATTAACTGCAACACCTGCATGGTACCCAATTTTTGCAACCTCAAGATTAGAACCGGAAAGAGCATTAGGCATATTTTCCCAAATATAAGTTTGGTTTGCGTAATTTACAGTTAATGAGCCATAGCCGCTAAAGGCATCTGTATGTGAACCCGTTCCTGTTGTTGGATAATTATAATATTTCATAACTTGAATCATAGAAGTAGCCACACAACCTACATAAACATGACCACCGGGACCATCCGCATCGGCAGGGCACAATTCGTTATAATAAGTATCTTGATTCCAAGTTGTTAATAAAAGAGGTTGAATGCTTTTGGTTTTTATTACAACTGGTTCGTCAATCAAAATATCCGACCATTCTTTAGTAATTTCTTGTGTGGGCAATGCTTTTTGAGTAATTGCAGTTGAAATTTGGTCGCTGAATTTGCTTATATAATATTGAAATGACTCAGGAACTTTACTTGTATTAAAAGAACTTTCGAAACTGTATCCTATACATGGTTTTGCTATATCGTCGGCTGAAAGAATTACAAAACCTTCGGTACAGTTTACATTAAAAATGTAATAAA
>Ga0209211_10003023_pt1 | contig 28018 bp, 22 predicted proteins | sample RifGroA2_FD_183992 | JGI IMG/M metagenome (GOLD analysis project Ga0209211, IMG submission 183992) | Groundwater microbial communities from Rifle, Colorado, USA - Groundwater A2 (SPAdes) (version 2) | ecosystem: Environmental > Aquatic > Deep subsurface > Groundwater | place: Rifle, Colorado...
CCAATTCTCTTCTTGATTTTAAACTCATTTTCATGGAGATAGCCTTAATTGTTTAGCTATCTCCAAGATTAGATTTTAAATGATAAATCGACTAGGGCAATCATTAGATTTTGGATGAGTTACTGCGGAGAAGTTGACTAATCGCTCTTTTATTGCTATTATGGCCGTATTGCCTGTGGGCAATTTTAATTTGCACCCATAGCTCAGTTGGTAGAGCAGATCCCTCTTAAGGATATGGTCCTAGGTTCAAGTCCTAGTGGGTGCACACTTCGACTCATTCGCCACGGCGGACTCGCTCAGTGTAAACACAAAACAAAAAATTTATATTCAAAAAGTCTATAGAGTGGCGGCCATAGTTCAATGGTAGAACATTGGTTTGTGGTACCAAGTACCAGGGTCCGATTCCCTGTGGCCGCCCCCCTGTAGATTTTTTCAAAATAAAAAAACTGCGCCGGTAGCTCAGTGGATAGAGCAGTAGCCTTCTAAGCTATTGGTCGCAGGTCCGATTCCTGCCCGGCGCACAGAGAAAAATTAAATGCGCCCTTAGCTCAGTGGATAGAGTACTTGGCTTCGAACCAAGGGGTCGTAGGTCCGAATCCTGCAGGGCGCACCCTAATGAAAAACTTCGGCCTATCCGAAGTTTTTTATATAAATTTATGTCACAAAAAAATAATTGGGACAAGGAATACCGAAATCCGCTTTTCATCACCAAGGGCGACAAACCGCAAGGTGATGTTTTGCGCTTTCTAAAATTTTTCAAAAAACAGACTGGCCATAAAATTTTCAATCTCAGAGTGCTCGATTTGGGCTGTGGCACAGGTCGCAATTCCAATTATCTAGCTACTTTAGGTAACACCATCTGTGGCCTTGAAATCTCGCCCACCGCTCTAGCAATTGCCCAAAAGCGTGCTCAAGATTTACAAGTTTCAGTGCAATATCTAGAACAAAGCATTGGAGAAAAATATCCCTTCGCTGATAACAGCTTCAACATGATTCTTGACGTTACATCTTCCAACGCACTCAATGAAAAGGAAAGAAAAATTTATCTGCAAGAGATGGATCGCACCCTGCAATCTGAAGGCTATTTATTTGTCCGAGCGCTTTGTCGAGATGGTGACAAAAACGCCAAAAAATTGATTGCCAATTTTCCTGGATCAGAAAAAGATACTTATAAAATGCCCAGGAGTGGGCTTGTGGAAAGAGTTTTCTCCGAGCAAGACTTTCGCGCAACCTACGGAAAATTTTTCAAAATCCTACACCTCAGCAAAAAAACTGGCTACACCAATTTTGATGGGCAACCCTACAAAAGAAACTATTGGATCGCTTATTTGAAAAAAATATCATAGAAAAATGTAGAGACGCCCCGACAGGGCGTCTCTACGATTTACGACAATATTATTTTTTATTTCAATTTAAAAATATCATTCTTAGTCTCAACAGCTTTTTGATATTCATCTTTTCTAATGGTTATATCATTTAACACTCTATCGAACTTTTTCTTATCAAAAGTGGCGCTAGCTTTTTTTGTATTCATATAATCCTGCTTTCTCATATCATCCCATTGATATTTATAGACATATCCATACCAGAGATAGCCACAATATCCAATAATCAAAACCAAAATAGCCAACAGAATGTACATTTCTCTGCGAATAACAAATTTTCCTAATTTCTTAGGTAAATCATTCAGATTTATACCGCCTTGTAAATTTTTTAAATCTATTTTCATTTTTTTATATACACCACTACATCCAAAATACTATTTATTGTTTCTTTGCTATTTGAGGATTTTTTTGTAGAAGTAGCAAAAGGATTTAATTTATCCGCATAATTATCTGGCTCTTTCTTTTCCGAACTCACTGATATTATGTTAACAGTTTTTTTATAGTTTTCAAGTTTATGAATAAAATTCAATAAATTGACATAATTTCCCTCCACCGCAACTTGCATCGAAAGATAGTTTGCATAGGCCAGTTTAGTCTTGATATCATCCTCAGTACCTTTCTGCTTAGCTGATGGCTTACCAACTTGAGCATCTTGAATCTTAAACTCAATTTGATTGTCAGTTTGCGCAGCTATGGATTCCAATTCCTTAATCAATTCCACTTCGCTATTCAGCTCAATAACTATCGCCAAGTCACCTTCATTTTCCTTGAATTTGCGATAATTTTCCTCCATCACCGGGACATCAGCCAATCTTTTTTCATTCAATTCTCCATCAATTTTTTTTTGTTGAATTTCATCTGCGCTACTATTTATTTTATTCACAACTGGCATAGCTACAAAATACGCAAATGCAAGAACCACCGCCACATATGCGCCGACTATCAATTGAATTTTGTATATTTTTAAAAAATCTTTCATTTATTTTTTATGCATTCTTCTTTTATATCAAATTCTATTTGAAACTCCACATTATCTTTAGCAGCCAAATTAGAAAGTGGCAGGTTCACATTAACAAAACATGACTCTTGCGCAAGATTATCTTTCATATCTATCAAAACATCACGAGTGTCAGCTATGCCAGCTATCAAAACCTTATAATTTTTATTCGCCAATTTGTTCACGCTTATTCCATCTGATATAGCACTACTCAATTTATCAAACATTCGTGACCAATATAATTGATCTTTTTGAATTGATTCATCCAACGTCATCATGACGTTAACTGTTTTGAAATTTTCATCCAAACTAGCAATGCTTTCGTATTTTTCCTTACTTTGTTTACTTGCAAATTCGCTAGTTTGCGCTTCTAGATTAAATTTCATTAAATAATTCAAGCTAAAAAGCAGTGAAAAAAATATAATTGCAATGATAGTCAGCTCAATTTCCCATCGTAAAATCGACTTCAATCTGTTTGCTTGAATTATCTCGTCTTTTTGATATTGCGGGATAAGATTTAGTTTAATTTCCATAATTCATTCCTCTAATTGCTAGGCCAATGGCTGTGACATATCTTACTGAGGTTTCCTTGTTAATTGTGGGTAGCTTATCGACTGTTTTCAAATTAATCCAAGGACTTCCCACGGATACATCTTTTTTTGTTCTTTGCTGTAGATATTCGGCCAAACCCTTCATGCTTGAACCACCTCCGCACAAAATAATTTTATTCACTCCTTTTGGTCGTTTTGACATTTCTCCATAAAAATCCATGGTTTTCATAATTTCTGTCACTAAATTTTCCAGGAGTGGACTAACCGCGTTGAAAATTGGATTACCATCCCCTGCGTTGACTATACCATTATTCACTTTCACTTTTTCGGCATCAGCACTGCTCAAGTTCAAAGTCTTACTGATAGCATCATTCATACTCTCTGAAGAAAAAGGAATACTTGAAGTGAAATATGGTACCACATCATCAGCAATGATAAAACTCGTTCTGCGCGCACCCAAATCAACAATCAAAGATATCTCGCCTCTGACTGCTTCGCTATTCACCAAACTGCGAATGCTTGCGATTGATTCGACTTCCAAGCTGTATGCATCCAGACCAGCCAAGGTCAAAACACTCATCCGACTGTCCACAATCTCCCGAGAAACAGCTACGGTTAAAACATGTTGTTTTTTGCCATCGCTATCAACTTTCAAAAATTGCCAATCAAAATACACTTCGGCCAAAGACATTGGCATATTCGCCTCCATCTCCCATTTAACCGCTTCCTTGGCTTCATCTTCACTCATTTTTGGAATGGTTATTATACGCACAAAAGCTTTAGATTCAGGTAATGAACAAATAACTTTATTGGAGTTGATTTTCTTAGCACTCGGTAATTTCAAAACAGACTTAATTGCCTCAGCCACGATACTTTCATTTATTATTCTTCCATCATCAATATTGCCCAATGGAATATCCACTGAACCATAACCACGCACCACATCATGCCCACCATCTTTTTCAACCTGAAAAACCTTAACTGACAAATCACTCAGATCCAGTCCGATTATCTTTGGTTCAAAATTAATTATATTTTTATTGAGAAAACTCATGTGTGCATTTTAACATATTAACACGTCAACATATTAGTAATATCAATCTATATCCATTTTAGCATATTAACAGTTTTTTTTGAATCATTTTTTTTGTTAACATGTTAAAATGCTAACGTGCTGACGCAACCTAGAGTTCATCCCACAGATCTATGGAATACTCCGTGCCAGTTGGAAAATATGGTGGCGGATAATACAATAAATTATTATCGAAATTCAAAACTCGCGTATCATAGCCAGTATCATCTGTGTAGGCGAATCCATAACGCAAGTTGGTTGCAATCGAACCATTAACCGTGATTGAATTTTTATGATTGCCAGAATAATAATCCCTTCCAACTCGACCAGATTGCGCCAAAAGCGCCGCATCGATAGTTAAATTATCTTGACTATTCAACACAACACTGATATTGTTTTGTGCAATCAGCCCAATTATATCCTTACCGTCAAAATTGGTATACAATAAATTGTTGTTTCCTATATACACATTGGCTTTTGTACCGCTAACAAGATTGGCTGCTACGATTGTTACCCTTGAATCATTTATAGTTCCTTCTACCCAGATATTATCCTCAACAAAAATTACGCCATTAGTCGGAATTGGATAATTAGCTAAACATTGCCCACTGCAACTATCACAAGTTTTGTTTGGATTGGCAACTTTTTTATATTTTGAAATACTATAAGATGTGGCATTATAAGTATCCACTGTGCACATATCGAAAGTTTTATTATCTTTGAGAATAATTCTTCTCCCGCCACCAGTATTATCAAAGTAACAGCCTGTTGTTGTGCAATTATTCAGCAAGTTTCCTGTCGGTTTACGCGATTCTGTTTTTATATTATTCAAATCTGAAAGAACTCCATTGAAATCAATCACTGGCAGAGGAAATTGTCGTCCAGCTTGAAAGACATCTACTCGTTGTGGAACTGCGTTTGGTGGCAATAAATCTGTCGGAGAAATGTGAGTATGCACTCCAAATTCATTGCCACCAGAGTGATCCGGATCATCATATTTATCCATTGAGCTACTCACGATGTTATGTGCTACACCATCAAAACGAATACCATTATTGGAATGAATTTTCCCAAAAACCTCAGTTCCAGGACCAAAACGCATGACATCATTGGCCGCCACCGCAAATTCACTCCAAGATGGTCGACGAAATCTAGTTTGCACCACTCGCTTCACATCTGGATCCTTATATGTCCAACCGGTTGATTTCACCATCACAATAGTTGAATCTAAATCGGGTGGATCAACCTGAATTCGATATTTCCCAATTGCCCCACCTTCTGGATCGAAAAATTCGGCCTCATACGGCGTGTTCACACCATAGGGATTGCCACTCTGCCAAAAAGTTTTGATTTGCTGAGCTGTTTTTCCCGATACTTGATGTGCCAGATACCAACGATAAAAATATATACCTGCTTCAGCTACTTGAAATGATTGCTCTTTTTCACTGCGATAAAAACTAAAACGCAACTGTGAAGTGATATATTTCAACATAGAAGTTGAAATAATTGCCACAATTGCCATAATGACCAAGGCATAAGCTAGCACCGATCCTCTACTATTTATATTTTTATTTTGCATATTTATAAACATATTACTTCATACGATCATAATCATTTAAATTACGGAATTCAACAAACGATTGCGTTTCAATATTCTCCGGATCGCGATTTGGATCAATATTTATACGTAAATATATTTTAACTAAACGAATAGTTGAAACATCCACTGGCATTGCCACTGGGTTATGCGCTGTGTCTCCCGGATAGCTGCTATTGTAATAATAAAAAATTGGCTCACTTACAGAATTAACAATATCATCCGCTAAAATTTTTATTTGTTGATCACCTGTCGGATATGATCTTGGGATTCCAGTGGTTGGATCAGTGATGCCCATTTTGATTTGACGATCTTGCAAATATAAATGGAGCCTTTCAGTAACACCATCCTTGTCATAATCAGAAAAAACCACCAAATCAGTTCCTGTTGCTGATTTTATTGGATACGATCCATCGTCAGCTTGTCTGATTTTTCTCAGATATCCCACCATCGTATTTACGCCTTGCGAGACAGCAAAAGATGATTGCCCCATTTCGATAGTATAAGAGTTTATTTTCCAAGTTCGCATAAAAAGTGCCGTTAGTCCTGCCATAGCAATCGTCAAAATACCGATGGCTACCAACATCTCAACTAGACTCATTCCGGAATAGTGTTTGATTGTTTTTTTCATAACTCGTTGGCTACTAATTTTATTTGTTGTATAACTAATTTATCCTCATCAACATCTACTGTTGCCATATAATCATTAAATTCCGTCATAGTCACCTTCAAGTCATATGTTCCAACTGCAAGTGGTGTTGTCGAGACTGGAAAAAATACTGAACCACTCTTTGGTGTTGTTTGCACTTCGCTAAAGCCAGTTGAATTTGATAATGTAACTTCAGCATTTTCTATCAACGTATTATCAGCATCCCTTACGACCTGCACAACCAACGAATTAACGTCATTTTCAGCAAACCGCATTGTAACATCTTCCACATCTTCAGCTGGCTTTAATAATGTATATTCATTAGTGGTTAAGTCCACATTTGCAAAATTACTTAATCCAATCAATGTATATCCGGTCTTAACAATGGTGAAGATGAAGAATTGGCCAGGACTCACATCGCCAAAATCCACTTCACCATCAGAATCTGAAGTGTTATCGGACTTCAAATTGTATGTTGGCTTGGCAGGCACAAACATCATATCTGAACCCAAGATTCTACCCCCTTCTATACTAAAATTAACTCCTGGCAATTTTTCTCCTTGCGCATCGGTGGTTATGATTTTCAATTTTGCAAATTTGTCTTGCACAATACTTTTCATATTAAGCATACCTTCAACAACAGACGCAGGCGTGTCTGTGACTGAATAGGAAACTGAGTCTGGATCAATTGTCTCCACGGTTTCATATCCATTTTTAGTAACCGTAATATTATAACCCTGAATTGATTGTTTAGCACCTGGCAACATCAAATTGCCCGTATCATCTGTCATGGCTGTCACATTGACTGCCGGCGAAACAGATGAATTGGTGATATGTACTGAAGCCTGTGGCACGCCAATTCCATTACTACCCATGATATTCACAGCTAGAATTCCACCAGAAGCTGCCTGCTCTATGCCTGCTGGTACAAATCGCGCCACCAATGATATATCGCTCTGTGCATTGTTGACTCCATTCCAAGAAACTGTTACTTTGACACGTTTATAATCAGTCGGAATCACATCAGCCGGCAAGACGCCATCAAATGGATCATCCACATATTGAACAAATGTCTTCACGTGATAGGCGTGTTTGCTTTCCGTCACATCCTCCTCCGCCACCAAATTTCCACTGGGGATTCCGCCCACAATACCAATATCATCATATTTCAAATTTCGAATAATCTCCATCCTCTCGTTTGCCAATGCCACCCCACCTAATCTATTTTTGGATTCAAGAATATAGCGCGTACCTACTGAAAAAATTGAATAGAAGGTCATTGTAATCAAGGAAAAAATAAACAAAACCGTCAAAGCTTCAATCAAAGTGAAACCAGCATTTTTTGAAAACTTTTTTTGACATTGAGATTTTGACATTGAGATTTCTATTTTATATTTTCCAAAACGCTATACATCGGCTGCAAAATCGAAACAGCAAAGAAACCAACCACTGTTCCAATCAAGAGCATCAAAACTGGTTCGATAATTGAAGATAGATTTTTTGTTATTTGATCAACCTCATCCTCATAAAATTCTGCGAGCTTGCCCAAAACAGCTTCAGTTTTGCCTGTCTCTTCACCAACCTCAATCATCTGTGATACCAAAACTGGGAAAATTTTCTTTTCTTCTCCGATAATTTTACTCAAATTTACACCTTTTTGCACTTCGCCGATTGAACGAGTAAATGCTCTTTTATAATAAAAATTAGTCAGAGTTCTGGAAATTATTCGCAAAGCCTCAACCACTGAAACTCCACTTTTCAAAAGTGAGCTATAAATTCGAGCGAATCTAGCACAATTAACTTTGATGACGATATTTTTTATAACTGGAATATTTAGCAATATCACACCGAATAATTTCTTACCGACATCAGTTGATAATAGAAACTTCAAACCAATTCCCACCAAGGGAAATATAAAAATCAAAATATACCAATAATCACGGATCAAGCTACTCATATCAATAATAAATTGGGTTGAAGCTGGCAAGGTCGCATTCAAGTCTTTAAACACTCCCGTAATCTGCGGCACAACATAAACCATCATTACGATTCCAACCAAGCCCATGGCCACCAAAATTACACTAGGATACACTAGGGCACCCCGAACTTTCTTTATCAATTCATGATCCTTTTCTAGCTGCAAAGCTAAAATATTTAACACTTCTTCCAAACTTCCACTCACCTCACCTACGCGAATCATGTTTATGAAAAGATCGTCAAAAGTCCCAGGAAATTTTGCCAAACTATCCGCAAAACTCGCCCCAGTTTGAATGTCCTCGCCAACATGCGTAAGCACATCGATAAACTTTTTGTTGACTGTTTGTTTGGTTATGTTTTGTAAAGCTCGTGACAATGGCAATCCGGAAGAAATCATAACACTCAAATTTTTAGCAAACATCATCTTTTCTGCCACCGAAATTCCAGAGAATCTATCCATAAACTTAATCTGAATCGCCTGACCATCTTCGTTCTTCAACTCCTTGAAAGATGTCAAAACAAAACCATCTGCACGTAACTGTGCAGCCAGTTCTCTCTCATCATTCACTTTCATCTCACCACTCTTAGTTTCTCCTGAGAAACTTTTAGCGGTATAAAATATATTCATATCATTTTAGCATATTAACAGATTAGCATGAAATTTATTGCTAGCATGTTAAGGTGTTAACATGCTAACATGATTACTCCTTGGTTACTCTCAATATCTCTTCAATTGATGTTATGCCGCTCACTGCCTTCACAAATCCATCTTCTACCATCGTCAACATGCCTTTTTCACGTGCTCTTTTCTCCAATTCTTCTGTGGGAGTTTTTTGCGAAATCATCTTTTCAATTTCATCATCCACCTCTAAAACTTCATAAATTCCGCTTCGACCCTTATAACCCTCGCCATGACATTGTTCGCAACTAACAGATTTATATAACTTCACATCTTCCCATTTAGCTTTTTTACCCACTAAATCTTTCAGGTTTTCATTTTTCTTAATAACCTCTAGTAGTGCGGTCATATCATAACTTTCACCCAGTGCTTCTAACTCCTTACTAGTCATTTGATATTCTTTCTTACAATCTTGGCAAAGTTTTCGTACCAATCGCTGAGCAATAATTACATTCACTGTTGAAGCTACCATGAACGCTTCCGCACCCATATCAATGATTCTAGGAAGAGTTGCTGCCGCACTGTTTGTATGCAAGGTTGAAAGCACAAGATGTCCGGTCAAAGCTGCATGAATCGCCATTTCCAGCGTCTCCTGATCTCGAATTTCCCCAACCATAATGATGTCTGGATCTTGACGCAAGAGTGAACGCAAACCCGCCGCAAAAGTCAGACCAACTTTAGTATAAATCTGGGTTTGATTGACTCTTGGCATGCGATATTCCACCGGATCTTCCACAGTGCTAATATTAACCTCCGGAGTATTCAAAATATCCATAATTGTATATAGCGTTGTGGTCTTTCCAGACCCAGTTGGCCCAGTCACCAAAATCATACCATTAGGTTTTTTGATTTGTCGATGAATGATCTCCAATCCCAAACCAGTCATCCCCATCTTCTCTAGAGTGAGACCCTTACTATTTTCATTCAAAAGACGCATTACGATTTTCTCACCATCAAAAATTGGCAGAATACTGACACGAAAGGAAATCTTCAAATCATCCTTTTCAATCTTAAATCGTCCGTCTTGCGGAACACGATGTTCATCCAACTTCAAATTAGACAAAACTTTGATTCTAGCAATAATGCCATGCTTAACTTGCTTAGGTAGAGTCATAGCATCATGCAAAATTCCATCGATGCGATAACGCACGCGAACCTCTTTTTCATCTGGTTCAATGTGCACATCACTTGCGCCTTGTAAAATCGCATGTTTGATGAGGGTGTCAACAATTCTGATGATTGGCAATCCTTGTGCCACTTTTTCCAAATCCTCTTTTTCGTCTCCCGAAACTTCCGAAGAATTTTTTTCAATAATGTCGCCGAACTCTGCCTTCAAACTCTTGGCGTATTGTTTCAAGATAATGTTGATGCTGTCCTCTGAAGTCAAGCAGGTGATTATTTTTAAACCAGTTTTTTTGCGAATGAAGTCCACGGTTTGAATATCCTCGGGATTCAACATGGCAATTTTCAATTCTGAGCCCGTCTTTTCAAAGGCTACAATCTTATATTTTTTGGCAATCGGCTCTGGTACAATCTGCAAAATATCTGCCGGAATAATTTCCTTAGACAAGTCCACGAATGGCACACCTAAAATATAAGCATACAATTCGCGCAACTTCACCTCATCAATCAATTTTTTTTCTAGCAGCACATCCCCCAATATCTTGGAACTATCTTGTGCTTCTTTGTATGCCAACTCAAGATCCTCAAGCTTGATTAGCTCGGAATCTTTGATAAACTCATACAGTTGTTTATTCTCAATCCGCATATCTTTTTGATTTTTGTATCTTGTTTTTTGTATTTTGTACTTTTGTCCGCCACGGCGGATTTGTATTTTTGTAGGTTCTAGATTTTCAACATTTCTTTTATTTTCTCTACTATTTCTTCTAGCTTATAATTTGATTTGACTAAATAAGTGCTAACCCCCAAGCTGAAAGCCCTGTCTACATCATCTGCGCTTTCCAGATTTGTTAGCAACATCACGGGAATTTTTTCCATCTCGACATCTGCCTTAAGTTCAGCTAGGACTGCAAAGCCATCCTTTTTTGGCAAAACAATATCCAAAAGAATCAAATCGGGTTTTTCCTTTTTAACCATCATCATCGCTTCTTCGCCGTCATCAGCAGTCACCACAGAAAAATTTTCCGCTAACAAAAATTCTTTCATAGCACCCATCAGCGCGCTTTCATCTTCAACAACTAAAATCTTTTTACTCATATAATTATTATTTATAATTTATGCATTTCTTATTATCTCTAGTCTTTTCAAGATTGGACCTTTGAGATATAACCAAAATCTATACCAGCGGCAAAGAAAAGCTGAATACTGAACCGACTTCTTCAATTGATTGAAACCAAATTTTTCCACCCAATTGCTCAACAATATTTTTAGCAATGTATAGTCCCAAGCCTGTTCCCTCAGTTTGATATCTAACTGCATTGTCACTGCGAAAAAACTTACTAAAAACATGATTCTGTTGTTCTTTGGGAATCCCCACACCATTATCACGAATAGAGAAAACTAGAAATCCCTCAACCACAGCCAAACTCACTTCAATTTTGCCTCGATTGGGCGTATATTTTATAGAATTGCTAAGCAAGTTTTCCAAAACTAATTTTATCTTCTCTTTATCTGCCACAACCGTAGACTTTTTGTTTTTTTTATTAACCATGATGTGCAAATTTTTAACTTTCGCCAAGGGCAAAAAGTTAGCAATAGTCTCATCCACAATTTTCATCATATCAACCTTTTCTTTTTTCAAAATCAGTCGACCTTGGTCAATTCTGGTTACATCCAGCAGATCATTGACTAATCTAGTCATGCGCGTGGCCAAGGTATTGATTGTTTCAATGCCCTTGCATTGCTTGGCATCCAATCCACAACTAAATTTTGACAACAAAAGCTCAGTTTCCCAACGAATAGCTGAAAGTGGGGTGCGCAGTTGATGTGAGGCCACCGACACAAATTCGGTTTTCATTTTGTTGAGCTTAGCCATTTCTTCAACCTGCCGAATGATGGAATTTCCAATAATCAAAATGATTGAAACCACCAAGCTTTCCGCTCCAATCAAAACTTCTGGCTGATCATAAATCTGAGAAACAAAATAGGTTGCCGTCATCGCTGCAACAATGACAAAGCCCATCACAATCAACAAAAAACTTGGAGTCTTCCAAACACTCACGCCCAACTCCTCAGCCTGTTTTTTTAGATTAAAATCATTTACTATTTCCATTTTTATTTTTTACCCAGTTAAATTCCGCCTTAGGCTGACCAGCGTAGCTGTATTTAACAGGATCAATTTTTTTTATTTTCTTCTAATATTATAGCACAAAATCAAGCGATATAAAACAAGTTTAATCGCAATATTGCATAAAAAAACGCGGGTTGTTTGGCATCTTGCGTATGCGCTACATACTGCTCCTATTTCAATCCAGCTAGTCGCTCTTGAAATTTTTCAAAGACTTTAGAGCTTTGTGGGTTGGGCAAAAAAACCAGTGAATCATCATTAGCCACAATCATACTGCCGGCTTGCTTAGTTCTTGGATCATTCATGATGCGCTTGGTTTGCCATTTTTTTAAGGATTGTTCGATGAAGTCAAAGGCTAATAATTTTTCACCAGCTTTTCTGATGGTTTTTGCAAGCTGGCTGTCATGCAATAATTTGGTGCTATTTATGGATTTTGCTTGGTAATTAGGCTTATATTTCATAATCCAATTGTTTTTCCATTGGAATTTCTTGAAAGTTTTACGGCCAAAGATTGGCACAATGAAAGAATATTCCGAGGCTGAAAAAACATCTTTTAGATTGATTTCTAAAGACTTATTGGTTATAAAATAGTTTAGGCACACTCGATTGTTTATTTTTTGGCCATAACGCCTCTTGCCTAGCAGATGCACCATCAATGTCACTAGAGTTCGTCCAGTAAAAATTCGTCCCTTTTTCAAAACTACCAAAAAATCCAGATCACTCTTGAACTCCGTATTTTTCATAGCCAATCTGCCCGTCACGGCCACTCCTCGCACAAAAGGCACGAAGCGTAACCAAAAAACTACTTTTTGTACAATGCGAAATTTCTGCTCCGCAATCTTATTTCGTTCAATCCTCTGCTCTACCAAATCGCGTCTGCCTCGCAAAAAATAATAACCCTGAAATTCCTCTACAAACTTCTGCAACTTATCATCTTCCAATTCGCTCACAACATCTGTTAATGAATACTTAGTAATTTGATTATTGGAAATTGGAAATTGGAAATTGGAAATTACGGTCAGGTATTTCCAAATTTCAAAAGCCGTCATTGGATAATCCATAACATCATAATACGCCAGCGTAGTCAGAACATATTTAGAAAGATTATTATCCATAATAAGCTTAAAAAAACTAAAAAATCATTCACGCACTCGCGGAATACCAAGGTACAAATTGAAACTTGTGAACGTTAAAAAATTTCATACTAGTTAGCCTTTTGAATTCTTTTGGAATTTTAGTGAACAAGTTGAAAATTTGTCTTGGTATGCAGCTGTGCGGCCTTTTTCTTTTTTGCCACTTTTCTTTTGGGAAAAGAAAAATGGCGTATTTTTTTCTTTTGCTGCCAAAAGAAAGTTAGAGTTGCTAAATGTATTTCGCCGTCCAACTTCTCTTCACATTCTTCAATTTATCTGGCGTTCCAGCATAGACAATTTCTCCACCCTTGTCACCGCCATCTGGTCCAATATCAATCACCCAATCCGAATTGCGAATCACATCGACATTATGTTCCACCACCAAAACTGAATTGCCTTTATCTACTAATGCGTCTAGTACACCTAGCAGCCTCTTTACATCATCAAAATGCAATCCAATCGTTGGTTCGTCTAAGATATATAAAGTTTTGCCAGTGGATTTTCGAGAAAGTTCCGTGGCCAATTTGATTCTTTGCGCTTCACCACCGGACAAATTAGTGGCACTTTGTCCCAGTTTCAAATAACCCAAACCAACTTGTTCCAAAGTTGAGAGTTTTTCTACAATTAATTGAGATTTACGAAAAAATCGCAAAGCATAAGAAACACTCATATCCAAAACTTCGGCAATATTCACGCCCTGATATTCAATATCAAGTGTTTTGGGATTATATCTTGTTCCAGCGCAAGATTCACATTTCACATACATATCCGGCAACAAGTGCATTTCAATCTTCTTGGTACCATCCCCTTGGCAAACCTCACAACGCCCACCCTTCATATTGAAACTGAAACGACTGGGGGTGTAGGCACGATTTCGCGCTTCTTCAGTTGAGGCAAACAAATCCCGAATCAAAGAGAACACACCAGTATAAGTCGCGGCGTTTGAGCGTGGTGTTCGTCCAATTGGTGTCTGATTGATGCTAATAACTTTGTCGACATTGTCCAGACCTTTGATTTTCTTATGCGCTCCGGGAGTTTCTTTGCAATTGAAAAAATGCCTTGACAAAGATTTAGCCAAAATGTCAGAAACCAAAGATGATTTGCCAGAACCAGACACGCCCGTAATAGATACGAATTTACCTAATGGAATTTCCACATTGATATTTTTCAAGTTGTGTTCCGTGGCACCAATAATTTCAATTGATTTCCTGTTGCCCTTGCGGAAAGATTTTTTCTCGGCTACTTTTTTCTTGCCTGTCAGATATTGCGCTGTGGAAGTTTTTGAGCTTAGCAATTTTTTGAAATCACCTTGAAAAATGACTTCACCACCTTCTTCACCAGCGCCTGGTCCCATGTCAATAATCCAATCGGCTTTGCGAATGATATCTTCGTCATGCTCCACCACAATCAAAGAATTGCCGGCCTCTTTCAAAAGTTGCATTGTGTTGATCAATTTTTCCGTGTCACGATTGTGTAGTCCGATGGATGGTTCATCTAGAACATACGTAATGCCCATCAATTCTGAACCGATTTGTGTGGCTAGTCTGATTCTCTGCGCCTCACCGCCGGAAATTGAATTGGCACCACGTGAAATCGAAAGATATTCCAAGCCAACATTAATCAGCGCTTCGGTTTTCAATTTCATTTCTTTCACCAGTGGCACAGCGATATCTCGTCTTGTGCGATCAACTTTCAAATTTGTTTCCACGCTATTCAGAAATGTCATAAACTTGCCCAAATCCACGCACGCGACATCATCAATTGATTTATCATCAATCATCACTGCCAAAAACTCATCTTTGAGTCGCTTGCCTTCACAAGATGGACAAACTTTTTCCAACATATATTTCTCCAAATCACTGCGAACATAGTCAGAAGCCGCTTCTTGATATTTTTTCTTAATTGTTGGAATCACACCTTCAAAAATAACCCGCACTTCTTTCATACCGCCCATATCACCTTTTTGTTCAATCAAAATTTCTTTACGTTCTGGACCAAAGAAAATGATATCAATCGCTTCCTTGGAAAGTTTTTTCACTGGCACATCAATAGAAAATCCATATTCTTTGCCCAAAACCTCCAAGATATTCATATAATTGCCTTGTCCACCCAAGCGACCATTGGATTTGCTCCATGGTAAAATGGCGCCTTCTGAAAGAGAAAGGTTTTTGTTTGGCATCACTAAATCAATATCCACTTCTTTGGTTATGCCCAAGCCTGAGCAATGCTCACACGCCCCCTCTGGACTGTTGAAAGAAAAATGGCGTGGAGTTATTTCAGAAATTCGCGTGCGACATTCGTGACAGACGAAATCTTTATTATAAAATCGATCTTCTTCACCTGTGACTCCAACAACGATTGAACCATTGCCGACCTTGAGACCTGTTTCAATTGAATCCACAATTCGCTCGGAGTCTGGATTTTTATGTTTCACCACAATGCGATCAATCACCACTTCAACCGCACTCTCGAACTGATCACTGGCAATGGCCATAGCTTCGGTCACTAACATTATCTTGCCATTGAACCGCACGCGCGCATAGCCAATTTGACTAATACTCCGCAAAGTTTCTTTAGAGTTTTTGCCAGTCTCTTTGATTTTGGCCAAAATTGCCACTTGCGTATTTTCGGGAAAACTCAAAATGTCACTCAGCATCTCTTGATTACTTTTTCTCACCATCATCGCTCCACACTTCGGACAATGTGGTGCGCCAATCTTGGCAAACAACACCCGCAAATAGTCATAAATCTCAGTCAGAGTTCCCACTGTTGAGCGTGGACTTCGGCTCAAGCTTTTCTGATCAATTGAGATAGTTGGACTCAGATTTTCAATTTTGTCCACATCCGGTTTCGCGCCTACATCCAAAAACTGTCGCGCATAGGATGACATCCCTTCCAAATATCGGCGATTGCCTTCCGCATAAACCACGTCAAATGCCAAGGAAGATTTCCCCGAGCCAGACAAGCCCGTCACCACCACTAACTGGTCTCGAGGAATATCAATATCTACATTTTTGAGGTTATTAACCTTCGCTCCACGGATGATAATCTTGTCCCGCACCTTGGATGTAGATTTTGCCATTTTTGTCTATGAGGTACGAGTAGCTACAAAAATGAGCATCCCGCACCAATTCGCTAATTAAATTAAAGTATTACCAGTCAATTAAGCCGAAGGCGCCTACACAAACAAAGCCAAAAGATACATACAAACTTTATTGGAATTAGTACTGGGAATAACTACTTTTACAATATAGTAAAAATTTAAACTCTAAGTAAACATTTTAGGGCATTTTCTTGAGTTTGTAAAGGGCTCTGTAGAACCGAGGCACTGCCTCGGCTCTACAAATGAGAAAATCAAATAAACTCACTCTTACGCACTTTTCGGTGATATGTTATCGCGAATCGATGCGCTTCATCCATAATTGATTTGATTAAATTCTTATCTTCGATGATTTTGTTTATACTATTTTGGATTTTGGGATTCGTTATTTGTTTGATATTTGTCATTTGTAATTTGAGATTTTTACGGCTTGGTCCTTTGGCTACGGAAACCAATGGAATCACAAAGCCCATTTCACTCAAAAGTTTTTGTGCCATATTCAAGTGTCCTTGACCACCATCTAGCAAAATCAAGTCTGGTTGCGTCCAGGCATTGTTCAAGCGTCGCGACAAAACCTCTTGCATCATCGCCACATCCGCCGCACCCTCAACAGTTTTGATTTTGAACTTGCGATATTCTTTTTTGTTCGGTTCATTGTTCTCAAAAACCACCATTGATCCTACTGCTTGTTGCCCCGAGATGTTTGAAATGTCATAAGCCTCAATACGAAAGTTTGTAGTTTTTGGTTTTTGGTTTTTGGAATTTGTTTGTGATTTGTTTCTTGTATCCTGTATCTTGTCCTCCCGATTGATGAGTGCTATGTCTTGTACGTGTTGAAGGGCAAAAATTTTATTCCTCACCTCCGTCGCTTTTTCAAATTCCTCTTTTTTTGCCAACACCAACATTTCCTTTTCCATTCTTTGCAATAAACTTTTTTTCTTGCCCTCCAAAATCATTTGGATTCCGCGAATATTTTTGGCATAATCGGCTTTAGAAATCGCGCCAGCATACGGCCCCGGGCAACGTCCCAGTTGAAAATCCAGACAGCCTTTTTCGGTTTTATTTTTGCTCGAATGAAACGGAAAAATCTTACGCATAATTTTGAGCGCAATTTCCATTTGCTTCTTGGAAGTATACGGACCAAAGATTTTTACACTCCGCAGAGGACCATCCTCTAACCGTCCCATGCTCCGTCCGAGGACGGTCCTCGACTGCGTAACTGTTCGTAGATTCGTGTAATTTCGTAGGTTCGAATCGGCTTTATCTAACTCTGTTTTTCTCACAATCAACACCTTCGGAAATTCCTCCTTTGTAATCACAAAATAGGCATACGACTTATCATCTTTGCCCAGCACATTATATTTCGGCTGATGCTTCTTGATTAGATTGGCTTCCAAAATCAACGCCTCCAAAACACTCTCAGTTTCCTGAACTTCCAGGTCCGCCACCTGCGCAATCATCATTTCAATCGGCCGAAAAATGGTATCTGGTATTTGGTATTTAGTATTTTGTATATTTCTAAAATAAGAGCCGACTCTACTTCTAAGATTAGTAGCCTTGCCCACATATATAATTTCTTTTTTGGAGTCATGTCCGCCAGAGGCGGATTTCGCTTCGCTCAAAAAAATATACACCCCTGGAACTTGAGGCAAGGTCTTTACTTTTTCAATTATATTCACCTCTTTCATATCACTAAAGTTAATTTGCAAGTATATATTGAGGTATATACTTACTTTTTATTCAAAAACTCTTTCAAATATTTCGCTGTATAACTCTCTTGCTGATATTGCACAATTTCTTCTGGCGAACCAGTTACAATTACTCGCCCGCCTTGGTCGCCACCCTCTGGTCCAAGATCAATTATCCAATCCGCCGTTTTAATCACATCCATATTATGTTCAATCACAATGACAGTGTTACCGGCATCCACCAAGCGATTCAAAACAATTAGCAGTTTTTTAATATCATCAAAATGGAGTCCGGTAGTCGGCTCATCCAGAATATAGAGTGTGTCACCTGTGGCGCGACGCGACAGTTCTGTGGCCAATTTGATGCGTTGTGCTTCGCCGCCTGACAGAGTGGTGGCTGCTTGCCCGAGATGAATGTAGCCCAAGCCGACATCTTCCAACACAGCCAGCTTGTCATGGATGTCATGAAAATTTTCAAAAAATTCACGCGCCTCCGTGACAGTCATCGCCAAAACTTCCGCGATACTTTTGTCCTTATATTTCACTTCCAAGGTTTCGCGATTATAGCGCTTACTCTGGCAAACATCACATGGCAAATAGACATCCGGCATAAATTGCATTTCGATTTTAATATAGCCTTCGCCTTTGCAATTGTCACAACGCCCACCAGCAACATTAAAAGAAAATCTACCAGGACTATAACCTTTGCCCTTGGCGCCACGCGTAGAGGCGAACAATTCGCGGATTGGTGTGAACAAACCGGTGTAGGTCGCGGGATTAGAGCGTGGAGTGCGACCAATCGGTGACTGATCAATCATAATGATTTTGTTGATATGTTGCACACCCAAAATTTCCGAATGCTTGCCAGCTTTTTCCAAAGAATGCATTAACTTGTTGGACAAGGATTTGTACAAAATATCTTCTACCAGGGATGATTTGCCAGAACCCGACACGCCTGTCACCACTGTCAAAACTTTCAAAGGAAATTCCACTGTCACATTCTTCAAATTGTTTTCTCGCGCGCCACGCACTACCAGCCACTTCTTGTTTTTCACATTGCGTCGCACGGCTGGCACTTCAATTTTGAGTTCGCCGTTCAAATATTTAGCTGTCAAAGATTTCTTGTTTTGCATCACTTCTTCTGGTGTGCCTTGCGCCACAATTTCGCCACCTAAACGGCCGGCTCCAGGACCAATATCCACCAAATAATCGGCTTCGCGCATCGTTTCTTCATCATGCTCAATCACAATCAAAGTGTTGCCAATGTCACGCAACTGTAAAAGTGTGTGCAAAAGTTTAGTGTTGTCACGCGCATGCAAACCGATAGATGGTTCATCCAAAATATACAAAACTCCAACGAGTTGTGAACCAATTTGGGAAGCCAAGCGAATGCGCTGTGCTTCTCCGCCAGCCAAAGTCGCCGCTCCACGTGATAAGGTCAGATAGCCCAGTCCGACATTTTCCAAAAAACCCAAACGCGCCTGAATTTCTTTCAAGATGCGTCCAGCAATCAATTCTTCGGTTTTGTTGATTTCCAATTTTTTGAAAAATTCCAGCGCTTCCGCCACACTCACATCGGACACGCCCGCAATATTTCTCTCGCCTACTGTCACCAACAAAACTTCGGGCTTATAACGCTTACCCTTGCAAGTTGAGCACGGATTTTGTGACATATATTTTTCAATGTTGGCCCGCACTGCATCAGATTCAGTTTTGAAATAGCGATCCTGCAAAAATCCCACCACGCCCCGCCAGCTCATCGAAAAAGTCCAAGCTGTGCCAGTCTTGGCACGAATGCGAATTGCCACTTCTTCCGCCTCTTCTTCAGAAATCATATCTGTCGCGTCCGTTGCTCCATACAAAAGACAATTTAATTTGCGCTCCGGCAAATCTCGCAAACGCACATTGTCAGAAATGTTGAAATGCTTGCAGACTGACAACAGCACCCCACCATAATAATTGTTTTTCTTGAAATTCCATGGCATAAGTCCGCCTTCGGCAATTGTCTTGCTTATATCTGGCATCACCAAGTCTGGATCAATTTCTTTTTTTGTGCCCAAACCCTCACAAGCCGGACAGGCACCATAGGGCGAATTAAATGAAAATAATCTTGGCTCCAATGTTGGAAACTCAATCTCATGCACCGGACAAGCTAGCTTTTGATTATATACAACTTCCGTTTGAGTTTTATTTTTTGGATTTTGGATTTTGGATTTATTTGTGATTTGAGATTTTGGATTTGAGATTTTAATTTTTACAAGTCCTTCCGCCAACTTCAATGCCCTTTCCACATCTTCAAAAATTCGTGATAAATTCTCATCTTCAATTTTCAAACTATCCACTACAATATCGATGCTGTGTTTTTTATAGCGCTCCAGATTGATATCCATCGAACTTGCCAACTCAATCTTTTTCTCATTCACATAGGCCGTGGAAAATCCACGCTTAAACATCTCCTCCAACAAGGAAGAATATTCGCCTTTTCTTTGACGCACCACTGGCGCAATGATTTCAATTTCTTTTCCTTCACCAATTCCAATGATGCGATCCACAATTTCATCTATCGAAAGTTTAGAGATTTCTCGTCCACATTCTGAACAATGCGGAATACCAATTTTTGCAAACAGCAAACGCAAATAATCCTGAATTTCCGTCACCGTTCCCACGGTTGAACGCGGATTTTGTGAAGAAGCTTTTTGCGAAATGGAAATAGCTGGTGAAAGACCTTCGATATAATCTACATCCGGTTTGTCCATCTGACCCAAAAACTGTCGCGCATAACTCGACAAACTTTCCAAATAACGTCGTTGACCTTCAGCAAAAATAGTATCAAAAGCCAAAGTCGATTTACCCGACCCAGAAATTCCAGTGAAAACAATAAATTTGTCGCGTGGAAGCTCAAGATCTATATTCTTGAGATTATGTTCTCGTGCTCCCTTTATTATTATCTTATCCATATTCATTCTAAATGATACGCTTGATTATAATACAAAAAACCACAAAAAACAATGCCTTTAAAATGCATGAGAAATGTGTTAATCATTATAAAAGTATAAGGTATAATATGGGGGTAAGTTTTGCAAAAAAAATGGTTAATTCTTTTCCACTTCTTGTTTGAAAAACCCTTCTACTTCGGGTGTGCCAACGAAGCATTTGCCTCTGGCAAAAAGAAATGGCACACCAACCTTATTTTCATCAATTCCACATTCTTTAGATTTTTGTATTAAGACTTTAGCATTGGCATCATTATGCCAAACCTCTAATGAATCGAATTTAACTTTTTCTGCGATCTGATTATCTACCACAAATTTATCTACATCTTTGCAATGTGGACATTCAGCTCCAAAGAAAAGAACAATGTCGGTTGTCACAGGTGTTTCGAGAGCTTTTTTCGCGTCTTCTCTTGAGCTCCAAAACCACAATCCCGTCACTAAAACTGCAAACAAAATGATTCCCCCAATTAGTTTTTTTGTCATATAGTTGTCTTAAAACGATAGGTCTAACAAGTCCCATTCGTCCTATTTTAGTTAACCTTTTTTAAAATCTTATTTTTGCGCCAGAAGTAGATTCCAACTCCGATCAAAATCATCAGCAAGCTCAGGATTTGACCCAAGGTGAAATATTTCGCGATATAGCCAATTTGCTCATCTGGTTGGCGGAAAAACTCCCCCACAATTCTAGCTATTCCATAGCCAACCAAATACACAGAAAATAGATGGCCAGCAAATTTACCTTTATTACGGATACTCCAAAGAATCATAAACAACGCCACACCTTCAAAAAAAGCCTCGAAAAGCTGTGAAGGGAAACGCAAAGATGAACCAGCCTCAGCCCACAATGGGAAATGCATACCCAACCAGTTTTCAGTCACTCGGCCATACAATTCAAGATTGAGAAAATTGCCAATTCTTCCAAAAAAATATCCGGCCGGAATAACTGGCACTACAAAATCCGCAAACTGCCAAAAATCTATTTTGAACTTGTTTTTTCTCAACAAAATCCCAGTTGCAATTATAACACCTAAAAGCCCCCCGTGATAACTCATGCCATAAATGCCAACAAATTGGCCGGTTGCGAAATCGTAGGGTGAAATTATCGCCAACAGATTATGCCAATAATAAATTGGGTTGTATAGCAGAACATAGCCCAAGCGCCCGCCGATGAAAGCGCCAACCAACGCGAACATAATAAAGTCTAAAATTAGATCATTGCTATATTCCCCTTCTTTCTTTTTTATGCGATAAGTTAGCAAAAAATATACCACCACAAACGCTAACAAATACATTATTGCGTACCAACCAATAGAAAAAGAACTGATAGCCAGCACCACCGGATCTATGTGTAAAGGAATATTTTGATAAAATTCTAACAAGTCTTTAATGCTATTTATTAAATTCTTTTAATTGCGTGCGAAATTCCAGATAATAAATATCCCACAAAGTCACAAACAATGACATAATAATTGGCCCGACAATAAAACCAGCTAAACCAAAAAGGACGATGCCGCCTAAAGTGGAAAACAAAATCAACAATGGATGCATCTCAGTATCCTTGCCGACCAATTTTGGTCTAATAAAATTATCCAGCGTGCTGATTACCAAAGCGCCGAAGAGAATTATGATTATACCTGACATAACATTGCCGGTCAACATCATAAACAAACCTACTGGCAACCAAACGAGTCCAGCTCCGATGGCTGGAATAACTGAGGATAATGTCATGAGAAGAGCTAGCAAAATTGGTGCTGACACACCTGTTACGACAAAAAGTACACCACCCAAAAAGCCTTGCATTATGGCAATCAAAATCGTTCCTTTGATGGTTGCTCTAGTTATAGAGTTAAATTTTTCAATCAAAATATTTTCATAATTGTCTCGCAGTGGACTCAATTGCATAATCTTTTTGATCAATTTGTTTCCGTCAATCAACAAATAGAATAGTGAAAAAAACATTACGAAGGTGACTAGAACAATGTTGGCTATGCCTTGATAGGTGCTTTGCAAAATAACTAACGCATTTTGAGACAAACTTTGCACTGCATTCGACATTGTCTCTTGATTGACAACTCTCTCTAGAGCGATAAATTTAGCAAGTGGCAATGCGGATAAATTATATCTAACATTATCAGCCACGCTTTCGATGGACACACTATTTTGCGATGAATAATCAAGCATATTCTGCACTTCACTCACCACCAGCGATGACACTAATATGATTGGCGTCAATATTATCAGCGCAATCACTAAGCAAGTCAGCAATGAACTCCAGGCTTTGCTCTGACGCGTAATTTTCAAAAGCATTCTATAGAAGGAAGCAAAGAGATGAGCCAAAATGCCCGCAATCAAAAAGGGCACCAGGAATGGCTTCAAAATGAAATAGGCCAAAATGGTCACGCCAATCAGAATCACGAAAAAGAAATAAACATTATAATTTTTGAGTTGCATAGTTTTTTCTAATAACATTTTATTATTATAATAATAGCATCTTATCAGTAAATTCAAAATTAGCGCTACCCTCAGAGACTTCACCTCTACGGGACTTAACCTAGCAGAGGTGAAGCCTCAGCAAAGTAGCACACATTGAATTGATTAGTCCGCCTAGTAATTTAAATTACCCATTATTTTCGATAAATCCGCAAACTATTCATAACCACTGAAACTGAACTAAATGACATGGCAGCCGCGGCAATAGCCGGGCTCAATACGCCAGAAACCGCCAAGGGAATCGCAATAACATTGTAGAAAAATGCCCAAAACAAATTCTGTTGGATAGTGCGAAAAGTCATTTTAGAAAGTGCAATCGCCTCAACCACTTTTTCCAAATTGTTTTGCATCAAAATGATTTGCCCCGCTTCCTTGGCAATGTCAGTGGCGCTGCCCATGGCAATGCCCAAATCCGCTTGCACTAGACTTGGCGCATCATTGATGCCATCGCCCACAAAAACAATTTTTTCGCCTTGTGTCTGCAATTTTTTGATCTCGGCTGCTTTTTCACTGGGCAAAACTTCCGCCAAAACTTTTTCAATACCCAATTCTGCGCCCATCGCTTGCGCCGTGCGTTGATTGTCACCACTAATCATAGCAACTTTCAAATTCATTTTTTGCAGACGAGCAATGACGCTTTTTGATTCATAACGTGCCTCATCAGCCACAATCAATGAACCAATTACATCTTTACCACTATGCACCACAAATAAGCGCGTGCCAATTCCCAATCCTTCATCATCCAAAACACTTTGCGCCCAAGTTGTATCTAGATTATTATCCTCCAATAATTTCCTATTGCCCATCATAACCACTGACTGATGCGTAGAGCATACTGCCGTAACACCTTTGCCACGAATCTCCTTGAAATCAATAAAATCAACTGTTGCAATGTTTTTCTTTTTTGCATATTCAGTCACGGCACGCGATAATGGATGCTCAGAATTTTTCGCCACTGAGCCAGCAATTTTAATAATTTTTTCTTCCGTAAAATCATATGCTGGATTCAAAACTATTCTCGTCACTTCTGGCATACCTTTAGTTAATGTGCCCGTCTTGTCAAAAACTACCATCGAAATTTCTTTAGCGCGCTCAAAACTTTCTCCACTCTTAAACAAAATTCCATTTTTAGACCCCTTGCCGGTGCCCACCATAATGGCTGTTGGTGTCGCCAAGCCCAAAGCACACGGACAAGCTATCACCAAAACTGCCACGGCGTTTACAATTGCAGTTGCAATGTCTTGGGTAGCAAAATACCAACCTAAAAAAGTTAGTATGGCGATACCAATGATGACCGGTACGAAAATTCCTGAAATTTTGTCAGCCAATTTTTGAATTGGTGCTTTGGAACCTTGCGCTTCTTCCACTGTTTTGATGATTTGCGCCAAAACTGTTCCCTCACCTGTTTGCGTCACACGAATTTGCAAAACACCATCCTCATTTATTGTTGCACCATATACTTTTGAGCCAATTTTCTTTTCCACCGGCATCGACTCTCCGGTCAACATTGACTCATCTACATCTGATTGACCTTCAACCACTTCGCCGTCCAGTGGAATCTTCTCACTCGGCTTCACCAGAATAACATCGCCAATTTTAATTTCCGCAATATCCATTTCCCGCTCTTGCCCATTGACAATCACGCGCGCTTTCTTGGCACCCAATTCCATCAATTTGCGCATCGCTTCACCCGCTTGTCCAATGCTTTTGGCTTCAAAAAATTTGCCCAACAAAATCAAAGTGATGATGATAGTGGCCGCTTCGAAATAGCCTTCTTTTTCAATGTTAAACAAAAGTTTTTCTATCACCAACCATAGGCTGAAAAAATAGGCCACCAATGTTCCCATCGAAACCAGGGTATCCATGTTAGCCGACAGGTGTTTGGCTTGTTTCCAAGCCATCTTGTGAAAACGCGCGCCAAAATAGAAAACTACAATCGTCGCCAACACCACATGCGCATACATAACTAGATCAATTTCCAAAAACATAATTCCTGATCGTAACTTGAAAAACTTATTGAACATCTCCAAGAGTAATGGGAAAGTCAGAATAGCTGCCCACAAAAAATCATGCCAATTTTTCTGAATCTCATCTCCTCCATGCTCATGCGCCGAAGGCTCAACCTTCGACTTTCCAAAGGTTGAGCCTTCGGAAGCTGTTGCACTTTCTTCTATATTGTATCCATTATCAATAATAATTTTTTTGACTTGATCTTCCCTCAAGATGTCCGCATCATATTCAATCAGAGCTTTTTTCGAAGCAAAATTGACATTGGCATTGATAATACCAGCCGTCTTTGTCAGCGCCTTTTCATTGTTGAGCGCGCAACTAGCACAAGTCATGCCAGTCACTTTCAAGATAATTTTTTTATTCATAAATTTGATTTATCCATTTAAAGTTTTTACTGCCAAAGAAAGTGGCGAACAATTTACTCTACTATAAACTTGCCTTGCACCATTCCCATCCAACAACTAAATGGAATCGTGCCAGAAGTTGTCGGCGTAAATTCTACGATATTATCCCCTGCTTTCAATGGTTTAGAAATTTTGAGACTTGGTACGATTATCTTGCTAGTACAGCCAGTCACCTGATCACCTTTGATGATCCATTTCACTGGCACACCTTTTTTAATTCGAAGAGTGGCTGGAGAAAAACCGGAACTCAAGACATGCATTTCTACAATTTGCTGTTCACCTGTCACCGGCTGAATATTTGTGCTGGTTTTTTGCTCAGTTTTTTTGGCATCCTGTGTGCTCAAAACATTCATACTCACGCCACGCAAAGCCAAGCCGGATTGCAAAGTAAAAATGGCAAATAAAACTACCAAAATTCCAGCTACTTTTTGGAAAACAACCATTTTACTGCTCTTAGTCCAAGATGTTGTAATACCCAAAATCAAAAGAGATGGCACTGTGCCGAGTGCAAAAATAAATAATGTCATTCCACCTACCCAAAAACTACCCGAGGTCAGCGCGAAAATCTGCATACTTTGCGTGAAGCCACAGGGCAAGAAAAAACTTAGCCCGCCCAAAACAAACGGGGCGGCTTTATGCTCCGACGATTTTAGCGTAGACCATTTGCTAGTCAGCCCTTTTGGCATGCGCACTCCCGCACTAGAAATAGACGGTACAATTCCTAAGATATTTAGTCCCAACCAACCCATCACAATTGCGACTATAATCGTAAAGACAGAAACAAAATTTCCACTAATGTTTAGTTCTCCACCCAAAAGTCCAAGTGCTCCGCCAAGAATAAAAAATGTTGCTAGTCTGCCAGCGTGAAAAAGCAGGTTTGGTTTAACTGCATTAGCAAAAAAACCTTTGCCGGAACTTTTATATTTTTCTCCAAAAGCGATGATGACCGCTCCGACCACCGCCAAGCAAGATGAAACCGAAGCCACCAGCCCGACTAAGAAAGCCACGCCGAAAGTCATATTCTCACTTTGTAAATTCATATTATTCAAAACACCCGTCATCTGAAAAAATCTAAACAGCACAAAGATAACCGCAACAATCAGAATTGCCTTGACCCAATCTAAAATTTGGACACCAGTTGTCCCTTTGGACACCCAGTGTCCTTCATTATCACTTTCCGAAGCTTCATAGCCGAATTTTTTAGCCACTTTTTTTATCTCAGCAAAATTTGGTTCAGTTTCATCATAATCAATTTCCCCAGTGTTCTTCAACCGATCCACACGCACATCTTTGACACCAGCAATCTGTCGGAATTCATCGTCCAATAGCTTTTCACAACTGACACAGTGCATACCTTTAATAAAAAAATTCTTTGTTTGCATAAATTTTATTAATAAACAGTGTTTTAATTTTTGAGGAATTCCTGTCTGAGAAATTTAATTTTATCTAAAATTTTACGCTGGCCGTGTCGAATGAGGTAAAATTTTAGCTATAAAATCAGATTTCGAGTTTAATTCCAAAAAAATTAAAAGGCTGTTTTTTGTTACTTACTCATTTTATTAATTTTTAAAATTTCTTCAATCATCTCCACTTTCCTCTTTTCATTCGTGCCTTTCATGGCGTTGGCGAAACAACTATGCAAATGTCTTTCCATCAATTTGTTGTTAGCCGATTTCAACAGTCCCATCACCGCCAAATTCTGTTGCAAAATATCAATGCAATATTTCTTGTTCTCTACCATCTTAATCACATTGCTCAAATGCGTACTCGCTTTCTTCAAAGCTATTAAAATTTCCTTATCCTGCATATTATTACTTTTAATATATTAAACTTTTTGACATTTGATATTTAGATTTTGGATTTTTACACACCTCCCCCCTCGGTATATAATACTCCCTCTAAAATAGTTGTCAAGCATTCGCAGTAACTCATCCAAAATCTAATGATTGCCCTAGTCGATTTATCATTTAAAATCTAATCTTGGAGATAGCTAAACAATTAAGGCTATCTCCATGAAAATGAGTTTAAAATCAAGAAGAGAATTGG
>Ga0209211_10003024_pt1 | contig 28010 bp, 30 predicted proteins | sample RifGroA2_FD_183992 | JGI IMG/M metagenome (GOLD analysis project Ga0209211, IMG submission 183992) | Groundwater microbial communities from Rifle, Colorado, USA - Groundwater A2 (SPAdes) (version 2) | ecosystem: Environmental > Aquatic > Deep subsurface > Groundwater | place: Rifle, Colorado...
TGGTTTGAGCATCCCGCGCCGAGCCGACAGCCTACAGGCATGCCCGCGAGCGGCAGCGTCGTCAACAGGTTTCGCATGCGAAGAGGGTGAAAATACCACATAGTAAACGGTTGACAAAGTGGGTGGCGAAACATATAATAAAAACACTTAGACAACGGTTGAATTAGAGGGCGAAAGATCATGGCTAAACGTGACCTGTACCAAGAAGTTACCGACTCCATCATCAAACTGATGGAGGACGGCAAGGGCACTTCGCTGGATTGGAAAAAAGACCTGACCAATCGTGGGCTTCCAAAGAACTTTAAAACCCAGCAGCGTTACAACGGCGTCAATGTGCTGTTGTTGTGGAATGCAGCCCGCGAGAACGGCTATCGCACAAATTACTGGCTTACATTCAATCAGGCAAAAGAGATTGGCGGCCATGTTCGTAAAGATGCCAAAGGCGTGATGTGCGTTTTCTTCAAGCATATTGAAAAACAGGTTGAAGGCGAAGATAGCCCGGAGTTTATCCCGATGATTTCCCCGTTCTGGCTTTTCAATATTGACCAGATCGACGGCATAGACTTTGGCGATGTGGCCGAACCGCAAGCGACGGCCGACGAGTGGGAAAACATCGAACTAGCCGAGGCGATCTTGTTTGCCGATGCGGCAAAAATTACCGAGCAGGGCGAGCGTGCCTTTTACCGCCATGCCACCGATGAAATCTACATGCCGGAGCGTGGCCGGTTTGAAAAGGCTTCGCAATTTTACGCGGTTGGTTTCCATGAAAAAACCCACTGGACCGGCGCAAAGCATCGTCTGCAACGCGAGTTTGGAAAGCGCTTCGGTGATGCTGCTTACGCTTTTGAAGAGCTGGTGGCCGAGCTGGGTGCGGCATTCCTTTGCGCAGAGGTTGGCATTGTGGCGCATACCATGAGTGACCATGCCGGATATATCGACTCGTGGCTGAATGTGCTTAAGCGTGACAAGCGGGCGATTTTTACCGCCGCCAACAAAGCGAGCGAAGCACACCGCTTTATCTTGGATGGCTACGCAAAGCAACAAGAGCTTGCCGCCTAAATAAACACAGTGGCCGCTACGGCGGCCGTACAAGAAGGAAAGCAGATCATGAAAATTACCGATGCCCAGGACAAAGCTGCACAACTGGCAAAACAAAATCGCCGTCGCTATTTCGTTGTTGAGTGGATGGGATTCGGACTGGAAGTAGCTTCGGAGATTTGCATGGAGACATGGGCGGCCGGTTCCCATGTTTTGGAAGTGATCGGACCGGACGGCAACCCGGCTTGATCGTCATCGGCTGGCTGGAAAGCCAGCCGTAAACCGGAATCACTTTTTCTAATAACGCTTCAAGGAGGGCAAGACCATGAGCGTAAACATCCGTAAATCCGATTATTTCAAACTGCCTGACCATTGCCGCCGCATTGAGAATGGCCGGCCTCATGTGCTGACGAGAATCAGCGGGAACAAGCAGATATTCATTCCCGCCAACATCCTCTAATTGGAAAAGACAAAGCCACCTTCGGGTGGCTTTGTCTTTGTGGCATCACGCTTCCGGCGCGGATACCTGGCGCAGTGTATCGGCGTTATCCTGCAACAGCTTTTCAAATTCTTCCGCCGGAACCTCTTCAAGACCTAGTGACTGTATCGACATCCTTACGCGCTGCATGAGCTTGTCTAGCTTCTTCTTCGCCTCTGCCTTTTTTTCATCCTCTAGACGTGCAAGCCTAACTTGCATTTTCTTCATTTTTTCCCGCAACTCTTGCTCTTTTTCCTCCGCAGTTTTTCGTGGTTTCCTGCTGCCTTTTTGCGTCTCGGTTTCGCTCGCAGAAACGTGGTTGTTCGTGTTGTCAGTTGTGTGCTGCTGGTCGCTCATTTTGAATATCCTCATGCCTAGCTGTGATGACTGCACAATGCTACATCACACGACTTTGATGCTCAACCGTTCCCCCGCTGGAACGAGAAAATCGCAGGAGCTTCGCCCCTGCACCCCAAAGGAGAAAAGGCAGAATCAAGGAGTCGTCAGCCTGGCCTTCGGCCAGTCAGACACCCCCTTGATTCTTCACACATCACGCAGCTACGCTGCAACGTCAAAACCCGCGCCACACAAGGCTTTTGTCTACGGTATAGGTTTTGAAATGCATACGGTAAAAAATGATGATAAAATGGCATAACTCTATGAAAGGTAACACTAAATGCCTACCGTAAACACTAAGAAGTCACCGCGCATTTATCTGTACCCTGAGCGCGACCTGTATCAGCTGCTAGAAAAGCGCGCCAAGAGTCATTGCGTGTCCATGAATGAGTATTGTCTTAACCTGATAACCCGAGGGTTGCTTGCAGAAGATGTTGAAACGATACGCTCCGATCTGGAAGGCGTAGTAAGCAAAATTTCAGAAGCAGGCGGTTTGAGGCGGCCTGAACTTTTGGTGATTTTGGAGATACTTGGTTACATGCGAATCATGTTTGCAGAGAACCAACCATCTAACGTGGAGCGAGCCAAAGCGTTCGCTGAAAAGACTGCTGATCAACTCATGGGTGGGGAATGATGGATAACCAAAGTCGAGAAAGGGAAGGGTGGGAAAACTTCACCCGTGGCGCAGAAATATGGTTACACCAAACCAGGATGATGTTCATGTCCGGGTTGCTTGTTGTCGGTTTTGCTGTAGTGATGAGCTTTGCTGCAATCTACCTTGGGTTGACTCTTTGGCTAAGCAATGTTGAAGGCTACTACACACAAAAATACTACGAAGCAAGCATAAAGCATTGGATATTCAAAGACAGGGCAAAAGTAAAAATCGTCATTGACGACAAGGAGCAAGAAGTTCCAGCGGAATACGCAAAAGCGGCATCGTCAATTTTCAAAGACAACGCATTGTGGAAGCTATACGTTCTAACCATCATTGGTCTTCTTTTTGGTGCCGCCTCGTTCGCTGGAATCATGTGGTACTTAACGAAGTACGGCGATAGCAAAATGAAAGATGACCATCTGCGTGGGGGCAAACTCACTGATGGCGATAAGCTAAAAGAAGCCCTTATCAAGAATAACGACGCAAGCACCTATACACTTGCCGACATTCCTCTTCGCAAGGGTTCCGAGTCTTACCATATTGGCATCATTGGCGCACAGGGTACGGGTAAAACTGTGGCGATTATGGATGTGCTTGACCAGCTCCGGCGGAGTGGCAAGAAAGTGGCAGTCTATGATCCAACTGGCCAATTTATCGAATGCTTCTACCGTGAGGGGAAAGATGTAATTCTTAACCCGCTGGATGCAAGATCGCCGCGCTGGACTCCTTGGAATGAGGTTCGCGACAGCTATGACTATATGAACTTGGCCGAGGACTTGTTGCCGTTGCCACCAGGTAACTCTGACCCATTTTGGGCTTTGGCCGGGCGTCAGATTTTTGAGGATATTTGTCTAAAACTGGCAGAAGCAGGTAGAACCAAAAATGCGGTTCTCTATAAAAGTGTTGCTCTTGCCGAGTTGGACAAAATTTATGAAATGCTCAAGGGTACGGCTGGTGCATCTTACGTTTCGCCTTCAGTAGAGAAGACCGGCCAATCTATTCGGATGGTCGTTATCAATGCACTGAAAAGCTTTAAGTTTCTGCATGACGATGGTCCGGCATTTTCGCTCAGAGATTGGATTGACGACGATGATACAGATAGCTGGGTTTTTATTTCTTCACGAGAAAGCCAAAAACCAGTATTGAAGCCACTCATCTCATTGTGGATGGGCATTCTGATTCGTTACTCAATGGAGCTAAAACCAATATTCGGAACGCGCCATTGGCTGGTATTTGATGAACTTGCGGGTCTTCATCGACTTGAAATGCTTGATACCGGCATGACCAACCTGCGAAAATTTGGAGTTCCCATTGTTGCTGGCTTTCAGCTCTACCCACAGATTCAGGAAATCTACGGGGATGCTCAGGCCAAGACCATCATTTCTCAATTTCAAACCAAGCTGGTTCTGCGCGTCGGGGAAGGTGACACTGCCGAGGCATTGGCAAAGGATTTTGGCAAAGCGGAAGTTGACGAGAAAGAGGAAACCTATAGCTACGGCATTAACGCCCAGCGCGATGGCGTTAGTGTTTTCGCCCGGCGAAACATGCGCGACATCGTGCTGTCGTCGGAGATACGTTACCTGCCTGATTTGACCGGGTACTACACAATCCCAGCGGACTATCCGGTGGCCAAGGTGAAGTACACCTACAAGGAGCGGGACAAGGTGGCGATAGGCTTTGTCGGTCGGGACGGTTTCCGGGTTTCGCATGCGAAGCCTACCGATCCGACCGCTATTCCCGCCTCTACTCCGGCCGATGTAAAGGTGGATGTTGAGACAGGGGAAATCCTTATTCCGATACAGCTCTATCAGCAGCCCGGTGCGGAATCCGCGCCGGCCGCCATTGAGCAACCGGCGCCACCCGAAAAGAAGAAACCCCGGCGCAAAAAAGCCCCCCCTCCGCCGGATGTGGCTCAGTCGCCGGCACCTCCCGCAGTCGTTGATGAGCCCCCTGCGTATGTCGCTCCCCCGCTTGTGGAAGACCCACCAATTGAGGATGAAAATGACGATTGGAAGCCTGTCAGCCAAGGCAGTCGGAAGGATGGCGAGCATGACGTACTCGGAGGGCTATAAGCATGATCAGCGTGCATAACGGCAGTAGCACAGGTGGCGCCATCCAGTATTTCAGTGCGGATAACTACTACTCACAGGATGAGGGTCTTGAGCATTCCGAGTGGTACGGCGAAGGCGCGCGGGAGCTTGGGCTAAGTGGGGTTATCGGCAAAGAAGATTTTGCCAAGCTGCTGGACGGGGAGGTTGGCAAGCAGCTTCTTGGCCGCAGGGTGCTCAACGAGAAAGGCGAATCGGAGCGCGAGCATCGCCCCTATATGGATGTGACTTTCTCGGCGCCTAAGTCGGTATCCCTGCTTGCCGAGGTGGCCGGCATGAAGGAACTGAGGCAGGCGCACGAAGAGTCCGTGAAAGAAACGCTGGGCTACATGGAGCGCAAATTGGCCGGTGCACGGGTGGGGGATGGCAAGAGTGTTCATTTCGAGAAGACAGGCAACCTGACGGTTGCGCTATTCCGTCACAACACTAGCCGCGAGCTGGACCCTCAAACTCATACCCATGCTGTGATTATGAACGCCACCAAGGCTGCTGATGGCAAGTGGCGCTCTCTGACTAATGATCCGATTTACGACCAGCAGCACACCATCGGCGCAATCTATACCAGTACCTTGGCCAGAAAGGTCAAGGAGCTGGGGATGGATATTGAAGTCAAGGACCAGTACGGCAATTTTGAAATCAAGGGAGTCAGCGACCAGGCACTGGAGCATTTTTCTCAGCGTCGCACACAAATCAAAGAGGCGCTTGCGGAGCGTGGCATTGACATCGGTACGGCCAGTGCGGAGCTGCGGGAGAAAGCTACGCTGATGACCAGAAAGTCCAAGACAGAAGTTGACCATGAACAGCTTCTTGCTGACTGGAAAGAGCGCGCAGAGTCAGTCGGACTTGAGCTTGGCAATATCGTGAAGCGCGCACGCGAGCGTCAAGAGAAAGAAGGGGGCGAGCGTGCGGCGCCAGGCACGGGCGCCAACACTACCCCTGCACGGCCCGAGGCGCGCGAGGTGGAGCCCTTGCCACGGGGAGAGGGCTTGCCCCCAATGGGCGATGGGCGAGAGAATGCGCCCGCTCAAATTTCTCCCGGGGCGTCTCCTGGTGCCCCCTCGTATTTGCCGAGCGATGTGAGGGATATGCCCGGCGATGGTGGCAAGGCGCCGGTCGGCCAGACTGAGCGGCCGCAAGAGGTGGAGCGGCCCAAGGATGAGGGCGCTAGTGGGGAGCGAGCGCCAGGTGGCACCCGGGGCGGTGGCGAGAAATCGGAGTCTCCTGCCATTGATGCGCTACGGTTTGCGGCCGCACACCTGCATGAGCGCGAAATGGTCGTGCCAACCGACTTGTTGCTGCGGACCGCGACGCAGCATAGCGTTGGCAAGGCATCATTTCTTGAAATCGAAGCCGCTTATGATCGTCTGGTGAGCCAGGGGGTATTGCACGAGGTTGCCGGTGAACGTGTTACCACCAATAGGCTTTTGCGCAGCGAGGAATGGCTTGTTCAAAGCATCCATGAAGGCAAAGGCCGTGTTGATGTTGTGTTGGCGCCGGAGGCCATCCAGAGGCGAATTCAGGAGTACGAGCAGCAGGAAGGGGCGCGGCTAAATAGCCCCAACTTTGCCCTGACCCCGGGGCAACGAGAGGCGGTGACGTTGGCGTTGTCTGCTGAGGACCGATATGTTGCTGTTCAGGGGGATGCGGGGACGGGGAAGACCACCATGTTGCAGGCGGTGAGAGTGATGGCCGAAGAGAATGGCTATCATGTGCGCGGCATGTCTGTAAGCGGGTCCGCAGCGGGGACGCTGGAGGTAGAGACGGGCATCCAGAGTCACACGGTAAAAATGTTCATGATAAATGAGCAGAGAGCCCAAAAGGAGATAGAGGCGCTGCGGGATGCTGGCAAGCCGGTGCAGCGCGGCCCTGAGTTATGGGTGGTCGATGAGTCTTCATTCATCGGGCAAAGAGACATGAACCGACTCATGTTCCTCGCTGAAAAGGCTGAGGCCAGGGTTATGTTCGTGGGTGATGCGCGCCAGTTGAGTTCGCCAGAGGCAGGTAAACCCTTCGAGCTGGGGCAGAAAGAAGGCATGGAAGTTGCTCGCATGACAGAGATTCGCCGGCAGAAAAACGAGGACCTGCAATCGGTGGTTGGCGATATTGTCAAACGCCAGAATGCGAAGGCTTTCGGCAAATTGTCCGAAATGGGTAGGGTGGTGGCCGATGAGGATAAGGACAAATTGTTTGATGGTGTGGCGGCCAGCTACATGCGTGGAGACAGAAAAAACACACTCATCATCACACCATTTAACAGCGACAGGACGGCAATAAACGCTAAAGTACGTGATGCGCTCCGTGACGAGGGGGTTCTTAAAGGAAGTGATAAAGCTGCGAGCATCCTTGTAAACAGGGGGCTAACGAAAGCGCAAATGCAGCATGCCAAATACTACAAAAATGACGACGTTGTGCTTTTCAGGCGGGGGTATAAGTCGCTGGAGATACCGGACAATAGCTACTTGCGAGTGACCGGCATCGACCGAAACAACAATGTGTTGACGCTGAAGACTGAGGATGGAAAGGAGGTGCTTTTTAGCCCCAAAGGCAAAGCATCTATGGAGGTGTACCGCCAAGAGGCGCGCGGCCTGGCCACTGGCGACAAAATCAGAATTACCCGCTCCACTTCAGAGCTGAAAACGGGGGACATGGGAGTGGTTACATCCATTAAGGGGCAGAATGTGACGATTGATACCGGGAAAAAAACCGTATCTTTTGACGTGGGCGCCAACAAGCATTGGGATCATTCGTATGCTGTAACGGTCCATGCCTCGCAGGGGTTGACGGTCGATAAAACGATTTTTCATATCCATGTCCCTCAGACTATTGATGAAAGTGACAAGAAGCCTCTAGAGGTGATGGCCAAGGTGTTTGGCGAAAGGAGCTTCTATGTTGGCGTCTCCCGGTCAAAGCATGAGGTTGAAATTCATACGAATCATGCTGACGGCGCGAGGAGGTTTATTTGCGCCGAGCAAGACAAATCTAGTTCGTTGGAAGCTGTTCGGGAGCTAGAGGGACAACGAGGGCATGGCAAAGGCGGGCGGGAAATGTGACAATGACATTGTTTATGATTAAAAACTACATATATAGCATGAGGGTCGAGTGAAACAGACCAGTAAGACTCATCAAGACGTAGAGGGCGGCGCCGAAGATGGGAAAGGTTCCCGCTTAGGTGATCGGACTCAGTACCCGTTGAGGTTGCCGGGGGAAATGCACAAGGACTTTCAGGGATTCGCAGAGGAGGATGGTGTGACTCTGCACGCATATTTTATGAAAGTTCTTACGAAGCATTGGAGAGGGAGAAAACAAAAGAAAAACAAAGAGTAGGGTAGTAATTACACAGGAATATTGACATCATTTTGATTTCATCATACCATGTGATTGAAATCAAATTGGTGTCATTTCCTATGCGCATATTTTATGCACTGATCGTTTTTCTCTCTAGTGGTATGGCGCTCGCCCAGGCGTGCTGGGATGCGTCCGCAGACCGCTATCAAGTCAATCGGGATGTTCTCCGATCCATCAGTTACGTCGAATCCAGGTTCAGGCAAACCGCCGTCAATAAGAAGAACACCAATGGCACGCGCGATGTATGCCATATGCAAATCAATTCGGCGCACTTCCCATTCCTCAATTCGTTAGGCATTACCGAGCAGACCTTGCTAGACCGGCCGTGTGTTTGCACGGAGGTTGGCGCATGGGCACTGGCCAATTGCACCAATAAATTCGGGAACACCTGGGAGGCTGTCGGCTGTTATAACGCGGGCAGCTTGCCTAGCCGTCGAAAACTTCGGCTGAAATATGCCCGCCGTGTGCGGGACGCCTACGAAAAACTCACCACGGATAAGCAATGAAAAATGTACACGGTTTGATTGTGGTCGCTGCCGCCTGCCTGGCGGGTTGCGCCACTCAAGGTCCCCAACTGAATCGGGAAGAGGGGGTGCGCCTTAATATCGAGCAGATTCGGCAATCGCAGGCCGCTGATTATGAGTATTGCAGCGCCACCCTTTGTCCGATGCGAACACAAAAGACCATGCGCATATCAGAGCCGGATTATACGCCACTTTCCCCTGCTGTAAATCCGGAGGTTTCGCATGCGAAACCCGTGGTCACGCAGCGGGCAAAAAAGAAGAAGGTGGCCGTCAAGAAGCACAGAAAGGGAGGTAAGCCGAAGAAAAAACAGCCATTTAAATACATTTGCGTCAAACAACCCACGGGTAAGAAGTGATGACCATTCAAATTTTTAAGTCCAAAAAATGGCGGATGACCGTCGCCGGCATGCTGATTTGCATGTTCGGCTTGGCTGTCCTGCCTTCCTTTGGCCTGCTGACGGACAGCCAGTATTTCAACGCCTTTTTTGGCGGCCTCGTACTTGGCATTGGCTTTACGCTGACGATGCTCACCGTGACCAACGCCAAGGATATTCAAGATGAATCCCCGAAAGGACAAGCAAGTGAAGAATAAGGCAATGGTAAAAAAGTTGGCCCTGCTGCTCGGGCTGCTGACACTCTCCGGGGTGGCTGCGGCTACCACCGGCACCGAATTCAAGGCATCGGCTGACAAATTCGATGGCTGGATCGGCGGCGAATACGGCCGCGCGGCCGCGCTCGGCGGTACTGGTATCGGCCTGTTTACCGGGATGATTACCAAGTCGTTCATTCCGGTTCTGTGGGGTCTCGGCGCTGCAATCGGCGCCCCGCTGATCATCGGCATCATCAATGGCAGCTTTACTGCCGTAATGCCCGCCGTGCTGTAAGTCAGCGCTATGAGCCAAGAAGACCCGTTAACTCACTATATCCCTCGACGGCTTGACGACCAGCCCAAGTTTCTTTTTTGGGATTGGGACGTCGCAATGGTCGCGTTCATGGGGATATTCGTCGGGATATACGGTGGCTTCATTTGGTTTGGGGTGGTAGCCGGTATCGGTCTTGCAGCCGGCTGGAGCCGGCTCAAGTCCGGTAAACACCCAGGCATGGCGGCGCACGTCATGTACTGGTTTACCGGGCTTCCCAAGCTGAAGGAGCTTCCTGCTTCCCATGTCAGAGAATTGATCGGATAAGCGTATGGCGCCAGATAAAGCCGGGAATGAGCGTGACAAGCTCAAACGTCACCTCCGCTGGCACAAGATCACCACGCCGTTGGCTATCGGCGTGGCGGTTTTTTCAATTGGTCTGAGCGGCTGGATCGTTGCAAACCAGCGCACTTTTATCAGTCCACCAGTAATTCAGCACGGCTACTGGATTTCTTCGCAGGAGGCAGACAAGCAGTACATCGAGGACATGGCGGATTACGTCCTGACCTCACTCTATACGGTGACCCCAGCTAACGCCGAATACCGTAGCAAGCGAATCTTGAAAATGGTCAAGCCTGAAGATTACGGGGCAATGAGTGCCAAGTTTCAGGCCGCCGTAGAAAAACTGAAACGCGAAGGGTTTTCAACGGTATGGGAACCGCAGAGTGTAGGGGTGGCCGAGGGTTCGCTTTGCGCAAAATGGACGGGGAATTTGAAACGTATGGTCGGAGAGAAGCCGCTTGACCCGCAAACAAAGACCTTCCTCGTGGAGTTCGAAATTGACCGACATGGAACGCTTTATGTCAAAACAGCTGATGTATTTACTCCCGAGCTTGCTGCTGTTAGCCGTTGCCAGTAACGCGGCAGCTCAGCAAGTTATTTCGGTTGGCGAAATTGCCCAGGTGAAGGCCGATATTTCACTGAATGAACCCAACTTGCTGGTGGTTGAGGGGCGCAAGCTGATGGGGCTCAAGGGCTGGAATGATGAGCTGCAAATCCAACTGGATGAGGTAAACGGCAGCGCTACCTTTTTTGTGGCAGCACCAAAACCCGGCATGAAAATTATCACCATGCAGGGAAGCGATGATGCGGGGGGCACATACGTTTTCAACCTGACACCGAAAGATGTTCCCGGTGAGCTGATCATATTGAAACCTCAGAGCGCCGGTAAGCACGGGAAGAACTCGGTAGCCAAGGCCAATGACTATCAGCGCGCGGTTAAAAACATGCTGCTGACCGTTGCCGGCAATGATGCCGACGCTGAATTTGTTGTTGTCAACAAAGAGGTGCCGCTATGGAACGAGGCCCGGTTCTACCTGCAACGGAAGTATCTGGACGCCGACCTCGTGGGTGAAAAGTATTTCCTGACTAATGTTTCCACCTCGGAAATGGTGTTGGCCGAGCAGGAGTTCTATCGGGCTGGCGTGATGCTTGTCGCCGTGGAGAGCCACAACCTCGCCCCAGGCGCATCGACCCCTGTCTACATCGTGCGAGCGAGGAAAGAAAATGAGTGATACCCCGTCGGCAAACGAAAAGGCCCGCAATAAACAGATTTGGATGTTGTGCGGCGTTGGTGGTGGTCTGTTTGCCATAGCAACGGCCGGTCTGATTTTCATGGGGCCGGACAAGCCACCCGCCCCGCCTGAAAAGGTGAAAGAGGCTGCAATTTCAAACCCCGGTGGCAAGCCGGATGACCAGGAGTTGTGGCGCAGCCAGTCTGAGGGGATTCTCCGAAGCATGAATGAGCGGCTTGCCAAGATGGAGTCTGACGGAAAGGAAAAAGACGCCAAAATTGCCGAGCTGGAGGCCAAGCAAGGCGAAGGCAAAACCAATAATGGTGGCAAGGTTGATGATGCTGAGTTGTTATCCAAGGTGATTCCTACCTCCGGCAAAAAGCCGGTCGCCCCCCCTAGCGGCAATCTGGATGAACCTGGTACGTCCCCAATCGGGGGGGGTACTGAACCACCGATGCCCCCAGTGCGTCAGCTTGTGACGGTTGGCCGCAGTGCCAGCAACGCAGCCGCGCCAGAGCAGGCGGCTAATCCGAAAGCTGAGGCAGGGAAGGCGTTGATTGCAACTCCGGGTGAACGGCCATTCCTGACGTCTTCATCCTTTGTTCGCGCCACCATGATTTCGGGGCTGGATGCCCCGACCGGCGGGCAAGCATCCGCAGATCCTCTACCTGTTTTCTTCCGGCTGACGGACAAGGCCATTCTTCCGAACCGCATCCGTACTCAGGTCAAAGAGTGCCACGCTTACGGAGTGGGCTGGGGTGACCTGCCAAGCGAACGGGCTCATATCCGCTTGGAATCACTGTCCTGCATCCTGAAGAACGGCCAGTACATCGACACCGCCATCAAGGGCCATGTCATTGGCGAGGATGGCAAGTACGGTGTGCGCGGCAGGCTGATTACAAAGCAGGGCCAGCTTATCGCCAACGGCATTATGGCTGGCCTCGCCTCTGGCATTGGCCAGGGTTTTTCCAACAAGTTCGGCACGATTTCTACCGGAGTTACCGGCACGGTTTCGACTGTCAGTGGTGACGACATCTGGAAGTCTGGGTTGGGGCAGGGCGTAGATAACGGTATGAGCATGCTTGCTCAGTATTACATCAAGGCCGCAGAGAAGCTGTTCCCCGTTATTGAAATAGACAGCGCGCGCACTGTCGAGCTGGCCTTTACGAAACCATTGAAAATCAGCGGGCTGGACGAAAAAGATTATTCCGCGCTGGTGAACCGCAACAGGAGACTGAATCAATGAAAACCACCATCAAGGCCATTTCCATCGCCATCACTTGCGCAACCGCGCTGAATGCCTTTGCCGGCGACGAGGCCATGCTGAACAAGCTGCGCGAGCATTATCCAAAAACCTCTTTTTCCGAGGTGAATCAGTCTGAGGTCAAGGGGGTGTATGAGGTCGTGATGGGCAAGAACATCGCCTATACCGATGACTCCGGCCGCTATTTCGTTTTCGGTCATATGTTCGACATGGTGTCACAAGCCGATCTGACCGCCGCCCGCAAGGAGCAGTTGAACCGCGTGGAATGGCCGAAAGCGCACCTGAAAAATGCCATCAAAATCGTCAAGGGCAAGGGGGAGCGCAGCCTGGCTGTTTTCTCTGATCCGGATTGCCCGTTCTGCAAGCAGCTGGAGGGCGAGCTGGCCAAGCTGGATAACGTCACCATCTACGTTTTCCTGTACCCGATTGACAGCCTGCACCCGGATGCCCGCCAGAAGGCGGTCAGTATCTGGTGCGACTTGAACCAGGCGAAAGCGTGGACGGATTGGATGCTGGGCGGCAAGGAGCCAAAGCTGCGGGCCTGCATCAACCCGATTAACGACAATGTGGCCTTGGCCATGAAGTACAACGTCACCGGTACGCCGACCCTGATTTCTGAGGATGGTCGTGTACTGCCCGGGGCGGTTCCCGCGTCCAGAATCGAGGCATGGCTGGGGGTGAAATCCTAATGGCCAATCAACTCGTGATCGCAGCCGGAACCTGCGCCCTCCTCGTGGGTTGCGGGTCTTTGTCCGGCTATGACGGCTCCAGTAAATTCGCCTGCGCCGCCCCGGAAGGGGTGACGTGCATGTCTATGTCCGGCGTGTACGCCAATGTAGATGCCGGCAATATCGGCGCTAAGAAAGAGTCCAGCGAAGAAGTTTCGCATGCGAAAGAGCCGGAAGGTTATTACGGCGACCGGGCCCAGGTTGCCCATCAGTCAATCAAGAGTGGGACTCCGGTACGGACTGCTCCGCGTAAGCTTCGCGTATGGTGGGCTCCGTGGGAAGACTCGGATGGGGATTTGAATGATCAAGCCTACAGTTACATGGTGATCGACAATGGTCGCTGGGTAATGGAACGGGTTCGTGGCGAAGTCGTGCAGAGCTTCATGCCGTCCAGCACGCAGAACACTGTGGCTGTCCAGCCTGCAAAAGTGAGCAGCGAGAATGCTTCTCCCGCATCGCCGGCAAAGCCGCCGCAAGCCACTCTCGGCAAGACGGCACCAACTGATACTGACTCGGGTAAGGCGGACCCTGCGGCTAGCGGAACCAAGTTCCCGAATTTTGCAGAGCTGCTGAAGAAGGCTGGGGGGCAATAACAGTGCCGACCGATTTCTTTAAGGGGCTTATCAAGAAGGCCAAACGCTTTACAGTAAATGCTGTGTTGGACGACGGCATGGACGATGCTGATTATCAGCCGGCCCCGGCAATGGCGGCTACCAAAATCCTTGAGTCCGGCAATGGGTTGGCATCCATCCTCAAATACGACGTCTACGACCCGAAATCTGGCCTGTTTTTTAACAACAACACTATTGGTTTCCTGTTTGAGCTGGTTCCGCAGACTGGTGCAAACGACCAGATGGAAAAGCGGCTGCAAGCCCTTTACACATCAGCCCCAGCCAAAACTGGCATCCAAATCGCACTTACCGGAATGCCGGACGTGGACCCGCTGCTGGATCGCTATGTGGAAATGCGCCGGCAAGGCTTCGACCGCGGCGAGGAAAATGCTGAACTCTATACCGAGTTGGCACAGACCCACGCCAACCACATTCGGAAAGGTGCCATCCGGCCGATGTGGAAGGGCGACCCGTTCACAATCAAAAACTTCCGCATTCTGTTTGCGGTAGTTCAGGCCGGCACGGTAGATGATCTGGAAACTATCAGCCGACTGCAAACGCTGCGCGATTCATATCGCCAGAGCTTGCGAACGGCTGGCTTCCCCTCAATCGACATGGACGCGGACGACTTCCTAAACTGGCTATACCCTATCGTCAACGCTGAAAAAATGCTGTCCGACGAACGCGCACCCCGTCTCAACTATGATGATGGCCGGAGCTTGCGTGGCCAGGTACGGGAGCCCAACCTGGCGAAGCAGCGTTATGACCGTCTGCAATTCGGAGCAAGGAACGAGGTGGAGGTGCGCGCCTACTCGGTTATGAGCTACCCGCGCAAGTTGCAGCTGTTTGAAATGGGGTCGCTCATCGGGGATTTCTTCGATGTGGCCTTGCAGTATCCATGCCCGTTCATGATAACGATGGGAGTTTTTACGCTGGAGTTCGATAGCGTGAAAAACAAGTCGATGCTCAAGGCCGCACGGGCGCAACAGAACGCAGAGTCACAGATGGCGAAGTTCCAACCGGAGCTGGCCGAACAACAAAAGGATTGGAAGGTGGTTATGTACCGCCTTGATGAAGGGCATACCATGTGCGAGCTGTACCACCAGCTCTTGCTGTTCTGCCCTTCTGATCGCATCGAGGCTGCTCAGAGTGGCGCTACTGCGATCTGGCGTTCCAAGGGCTTTACACTGGTCCGCGACTACTTCACCTCGCTTGCCAGCTTCTATGTCTCACTTCCCATGACGCTTTCGCCAGGCGTTCGTGACGACCTGAAAAAGCTAGAACGCATCTCCACAAAGACAACCGACAACGCAATCAACCTAGCTCCGCTGATTGGCGAGTGGAAGGGTGTCGGTGACGAGGTAATGATGTTTACCGGCCGGCGCGGCCAGCCAGCCTTTATTGATTTCTACGCCAACACAGCCGGTAACTACAACGTGGCTGTTACTGGAGTGTCGGGCTCCGGTAAATCCGTCGCGATGCAGTACATCATGCAGTCCTATCGCAGTGTCGGTGCAAAGGGGTTCATTATCGACGTTGGCCGTTCCTACGAAAAATTGGTGCATGTGAATGGCGGCCAATTTATCGAGTTCAGGCCCGACGACCCCATTTGTATCAATCCGTTCTCTTGGGTAACGAATCTGAAGGAAGACATGAGGCTTCTGAAGCCGTGGGCCGGTCGTATGGCTCAGGCACAAGGGCCATATGCCATGTCACTCATTGAGCGTGCTGTCGGGGCTTGCTATGAGGAGGAGCGCGAGCTTACCACCATTACCCATGTCCAGAAATACTTGATGGAGAAATGTCGCGCCTTTGATGGCAAGGTGGACGAAGAAGCCTACCGACTAGGAATTCAACTCACCCCGTTCTGCAACAATGGTATGTACGCCGATTTTTTCAATGGGCGCGCCACTGTATCCATGAAGGCCGATCTGGTCGCGCTGGAAATGGAGGAGCTGAAAGGCGCTCCCGAGCTGCTGCAAGCCGTGCTGTTTGTGGTGATGAACCGCATCACTTACGAGATGTACCTGTCGCGTACAACGCGCAAACTGGCCCTGTTGGATGAGGCATGGCAGCTCTTGGGGGACGATTCCGAGTCGGCAATGTTCATTGAGGAGGGTTACCGTCGCGCACGAAAATATGACGGATGCTTCATTAGTGGGACGCAGGGGGTTGGTGACTACTACAAGAACGACGCCTCCCGAGCTGCCTATGTAAACGCGGACTGGAAAATCTATCTGCGACAAGACGAGGACGTAATGAAAGAGTTGAAGCAAAAGGGTCAACTCAACCTCGATCCCGTGCTGGAAAAGATGATTTCGTCGCTCTCCACCGAGCATGGCAAATACTCGGAAATGGTCATTCGGTCGCCAATGGGCTCTGGCCTGTGTCGCCTGATTCTTGACCCGTTCTTTATCGAAATGGCGTCAACCAAGGCGAAGGACTTTACCGCCTTCCAGGCCCTCAGAGAGCAGGGCGTTAATACGGTCGATGCTATCTACAAGATCATGCAATCCAAGGGGTATCAGCATGCCTGACACTAACAAGTTGATTGACCGCCTGCTGACTGCCGGCATTGCCTCTATGTTAACCCTCTCTGTGCTGGCTCCGGCTGCATACAAGCTCTATATGAGTCTGCCACCGCAGATTGCCACCGTGGACCTCGCCCAGCTGCTGAAAGAAGAAGAAGGGAGATTCTCGGCCAAAGTGACGCCGGACATGAGCGAGGATGCTCGCAAGATGCTGGCGAACTCGGTGGAACAGTATGGCAAGCGACTTTCTGCTGAGGTGGACAAGCTGTCTGTTGAGTGCGAGTGCGTTTTAGTTAACCGGGCCGCAATCCTTGGCAATGCTCAGGTCCATGATCTGACTCCAGCCCTGCGCGAAAGGGTCAAACCGTGAAACTGTCCGCTTCCGAAAAATTTGTCATTGGCGCCGCCCTTGGGGCGGTTGTCATTTATGCAATCCATAGCAATTACGAGTTTGCCTACAACCTGACTCCCTCGCTCCCTTATAAGGCTTTTCTCATCAAGAAGGGTGAGCCAGTAGGGCGTGGTGATCTTGTCGCGTTCAAATGGCGTGGCGGCCTTGGCTATGAACGCGGGGCACTGATTATCAAGAAGGTGGCGGCAGCTGAAGGGGATGTTGTCGTGCGGACAGGGCGCGAATTTTCGGTGAATGGCGACGTAGTGGCCAAGGCGCTTGAACGTACCAGTGCCGGGCAGCCTGTCCAGGCCGCCGGCGGCGGCCTAGTGCCCCAGGGGCAGTTTTTCGTTGTTGCCACGAATACCATTTCACTGGATTCGCGCTATGCCAAGTTCGGCAATGTTAACAAAAGCGAGGTAATCGGTCGTGCATATCCGATTTGGTAAGGCTCTCGCCTTAATGCTGACGGCTACGCAGGTGCTGGCCGGCTCTGCCGGGAGCATCGGCCCCACGTACCCCATCGTTGAAGAGGATGCGATGGTCGCCATGCAAAAGAAACTCAAGCGCATGGAAGCCACGGGTGAGTTGGCCAAGTTACAGAAGGAGTCGCAAGACCGAATAACCCGGAACATCGAGCAGCCAGCTCCCGTTGCCGGCATTACGGAAACTCGCGTGCGAACCGTGCGCTACTTCGACCCAACCATGACGTTTCCCCAGCCCGTTACAGACAACTCCGGCCGTGTGATCGTGGCGGCCGGAACGAAGCTAAATCCCCTTGAGCATGTCAGCTTGAGTAAGCGGCTGGTTTTCTTTGATGCCCGAGATAAAGTTCAGGCCGCTCGCGTGAAGCAAATGGTGGCGAAGGAAGGTGCAAAGGTGAAGCCCATTTTGATTGCAGGCTCCTTCATGCAGACCATGCGAGAGTGGGGCGTACAAGTCTACTTCGATCAACATGGCCAACTGAGCCGGCGCTTCGGAATCTCACATGCCCCGACGATCATTAGCCAGGACGGCAAGCGCCTCAAAATCGAGGAAGTGCCAAGCGAGGAGCTGAAATGAAAAAACTACTGGCGCTCATTTTTACCAGCCTGCTACTGGCTTCGTCACCCTCACGGGCAGATGGCGGGGTGTGTCAAGGCAAGTTCTTCAATCCAGTGACAGATTTCTGCTGGTCTTGCGTCTTCCCCATTTCGTTGGGTGGTGTGCCGATCAATGCGATGGGGCAGGAAGATACCCCTAATCCGGGGGAGGGGTTATGCGCGTGTTCCAATCCTCCTATGGTTGGGGTTGGTATCGGATTTTGGGAGCCTGTCCGACTGGTGGATGTCACTCGGTCGCCATACTGCTTGGTATCACTCGGCGGCATCAAAATGGACCCAGGTATCAAAGCTCCGGAGGGCGAGGTTCGACAGCAAGCCGACCTGACAAAACAGAGCTTCTGGCAGGCCCACTGGTACACCAACCCGCTGCTTTTCTGGCTCAAGGTGCTGGTGGATGATGCCTGCTTGGAAGAGGGTAGTCTCGATGTGGCCTACCTGACTGAAGTTGACCCGCTGTGGAATGACGATGAGCTGACGCTGATCCTGAACCCGGAGGGGTTTTTGTTTGGCGGGCCGCTTGCACAGGCCGCCTGCGCGGCGGATTGCGTGGCATCGACGGCCGGCTTTGGCCTCAACTCAATGTTCTGGTGCGCCGGCTGCAACGGCAGCATTTACCCCATGAACGGCCGCGTTCAAGCCCATGTGTCGAACATTCAGGCGTCGTCGCTGGTGGTGCAGCGCATGGCTGCAAAACTTCATCGTGAGCTGTTGATATGGGCCGCCAGCGGCAGGGAAGGGATGTGCGGCTATTACCCCGAACCGATCATGGACAAGACGAAATACAAGTTCCAGATGACCTACCCGGTTGCGCAGACGGGTGGGAGTGGCGGCGGGGACGGGAAGTGTTGCCAGCCACTTGGCCGTAGTACGGCGGTTTATGGTGCTGGCAAGCAGATTCCCTACCTAGAAAACTACAGCTATCAGCTTTTCCGTAAGCGGAACTGCTGCCAGGGGAGCTAGATGAAAAAACTACTGATGGTGACGCTAGCCGTCGCTTTCGCATGCGAAACCTATGCGACTAGCCCGGTAATGGGTTTTCCGGCTGACGGCAAAATTGAGGCGGAAATGACCCGCATCGAGCAGGCGCGCAAAGAAATGTTTGCCCGGGATGAGATTCAGAACCCCGTCCCAGCGAAAGCGCCAGATGTGCCTACGCCCGTACTGAAGCAGCAGCGAGTGGACGTGTTGGAGATTGCCAAGCAATACGAACGGCAGGCCGCTCCTGCCGCCAAACCGACCAAGCCGCAAGAGTTGATAGTGTTCGTTTCCTTTTCCATGCCAGAAGAGTCGTTGAAACGGCTGGCCGCACAGACTGAGCGTGCCGGAGGGGTGCTTGTTCTTCGCGGTTTTAAAGATGGCTCATTGAAGGCCACTACTCGGGCCGTGCAAGAGTTGGGTTTGGCTGGTACATCCTTCCAGATCAACCCGCCGGCGTTTACCAAATACAAGGTAAAGACGGTGCCGACTGTCGTATTGACCAAGCCAGAAGCCGCCACGCAGATTGATGGCGAGGGCTGCGCGTTGGCAGACACCTATTCTAGTGTCGCAGGTGACACGTCATTGGACTTTGCGCTGGAGTCTATCGGGCGCAATTACAAGCTGTTCGCTTACATGGCAGAGCAATACGTCACCAAAATACGAACACCGAACTAAGCGGCTGCGAAACCATGCGAACCCTCTGTAAATCAGGGGGTTTTTTCTATTTTCGGTTGTCATAGTAGAATCAAATTGATTTCAAAATGCTGTATAATTTTGGGGGTCACGGAGGGTTTCGCATGAAGAAATTGGCACTGGCCTTGATGGCGGCTACAGGTTTTGCTTGGGCGTATGACACTACCACTGCCTTTGACGCAGGGAAGGACTTTGGGCAACAGCAGAAGGGGACACTGAAAGGTAATGTCTCCTCCGATGGCGCTCAGAAGAACATCCCGAATTACACCACCAACACTCAAGAAGCAACCTTGTTCAATAACGGGCAGGGTTCTCTTTTTACGCCAGGCAAATCAAAAGTCAATAATTGTGCGACTGGTTCAAAAGCCGATACTAAATACAATCAGCAGGAGTGCGATGCAGTCAATTTTTTGGCGAAGAATCCTCAGCAGCGCCCGCAGGTGAATATAGATATAAATGATATGTTGATTAGTGGGTCTACTCAGATAATTAATAATGCTAATTCTAATGGCGGGTTTTCAGGGTGTGTAAATACCATAAAAACAAAACCTGCAACATTTGAAGAGTCTATCTGTCATGAGGGGCGGCGGCTAGATCAATACCAATGCAGTGAATCTCTTTCTGTGCAAGTTGATTACACCTGTCAACCAGGGACATTTAGCCTAGATAACGTGGTTTACCGGAATGGTTGCGATCAGATGCACGCAAAATTTTTGTGCGAAATTAGGACGGATGGAAGGCTTGCAATTAATGTCTATGCGCACGGGTGTCTTGGTGCACAAGGTGGCTGGAAAGGGATTTACGTTTATGAAGACGTAAGCAGATATGGCCCTATACCGGCAGGCAAGTATGTAAAAGGTGCATGTATTAAATATAACCATGATGAATGCAGAGAGTATGCAAATGAGTGGGTATATAATGACCCTAAATGGGTTATGACAAAATGGGGGGCGGGGTATTATGTCGATACGGCCAAGCCGCATTGGGAGGGTAGTATTCGTGATGTGCCAATGTATATCCTGAGAGATTCAAAAGGATGTAATGGCCCTGATTGTGAATTTAAATTTGTTTTTATGTGGGAAAGAACCTCAACTCTAACAGAGCAATATTTGTTGGTTGCAAATAATGCGAAGCCTAAATTCAATATCACTGAGAAATGGGTGGAATCATGCGATTTGCAATAACAGTTATTGTTACGCTTTTGTTTTTTTCATTTCATGCAGTGGCCGCTCCGGGTTTGGAGTGCTCTCAATTGGAAAGGGTTTGTACTGAGGGTGCTGGTACGAGAATGGTTAGTGGTGTTCAAGTAACAAAAGAATGCTGGAAATATCAAACAAAATATGTTTGCGGTTCGAATGACACCATAAGTGACTGTCAGGTACTAAAAGATAATGGGTGTGGTCAGATTGGGTCTAGATGTATTTCCACTAGTCCATCTGGTACTTGCATGATGTTTGAGCAAAAATATCAATGCACGGTCAAGCCTGCCGAAACAGAAACTATTAATAACTGTTCTGCAAACACATTCTGCGTAAACGAAAATGGGCAGCAGCGATGCTTTGATGCCGGGTCATCGCCAGACCCTGACTTTGGGAATGCGGTGGCAATGTTAGAGTCTATGCGGGAGCTTGGTACTTATATTGATACAAACAGCTTTGAAATATTCAAAGGTGAGGATAATCGGTGCAGTAAAAAGCTTGGTATATCTAATTGCTGCAAGCCGAGTAATGGCGGTAATGAAATGAGTAATATGGTTATGGCCGCAAAAGCTGGAATTACTGTTGCAGGGCAATCACTAGATGCTGGGTCTGGTTACGTTTATGACGCGCTTATGAGTAGTGGTAGCAATTCAATGGCGCAGGGGTTGAAATCTATGACCAATAGCCTTGGCGGTGATTTTAGCTTTAACCCTTCGGTTAGCTATATGGGGTTTGGGGTTTCCTACGGCGCCCCAGCTGCCGGCTCCACCGCACTGATGTCATCGACTGCTGGCGCCGCCGATCTCTATAACGCAGCAACAGCAGCCGCACAGGCCGCGCAGGCCGCGCAGGCTGCTGCCGCCGCCGCAGAGGCAGCAGCCGTAGCCGCCGGCACCGCAGAGGCCGCTGCCGCAGCAGAAGCCGCCGCAGTGGCCGCACAAACAGCGACCGCGACCGCCGAGGCCGCCGCCGCTGCTAGTTCTGCTACCGCCTCTGGAAGCGGGTTTGTCTACTTCAATCCGACTATGTTCTATGTTGCGATTGCCTTAATGGTTTATGCAGAGCTGACAAAATGCGAGCAGGAAGAACAGGCGCTTTCAATGAAAATCGGTCAAAAGCTATGTCATGCAGTCGGTTCCTATTGCTCCCAAGACTCTATTTTTGGTTGCATTACCGTTAAAGAAACTCACTGCTGCTTTAATTCCAGGTTGGCTAGAATTTTGAATGAGCAGGCCCGCAATCAGCTTGGAATGGGGTGGGGTTCGCCAGAAAATCCGCAATGCTCAGGATTGACACTTGATGATTTCCAAGGGTTGGATTTTTCCAAGATTGATCTGTCTGAGTTCATTCAAGAAATTACGCCGAAAACTATTGACGCTTCTACTGTAACAAATAAGGCTTCGCAATCCGTTCAGGATATTGCCGGGAAATACAATCAATCTACCGGGGGTGCTAACTATTATGCTCAATAATGCAATAAAAAAATCAGCCATTTTGTTTGCAATCGCGCCGGCCTTTACCTTTGCGCAGACCGATGGAATTAAGGCGTTTGCCGGAAAAGCTATCGAGGCGGAAGGTAAACCGATCAATGGAACCTTGAGTGGTCAAATTGCTACCTATTTTCAGTCGCAGACCAAAAGCATGCAGCCGGTTCAGGTGGAGGCAAAAATGGTAAAGCAGTTTGTTACTAAGGGGTGCGGTCGGGTGCAGTTGAAAATCAGGCAAGACATCATGGTTAACGGCAAATCCCAAATAATTCAATTTCCCATGGAAATGAATTATTGCAAAGACGGCACTGTGCCGTTTGATACTACTGAAATCAAAGGGGGTGCTAAATGAGCGACAACAGCAGTCATGGCGCAGATCAACAGCAATTCATAGCCGTAGTGGATGGCCAGGGTGGCAGTCCTGTAAAAACCACTGGAGCCAAAGGGGAGGAGGGTAAGGCGCAGGATGCTGCAACACAGCACGCTCACGGCCTTGAGTCCAAGCAGCTTGTCGCTGCGGCAATGGAGGTTGCCCAGGTGCTGGGGCCGAGTGTCCGCCCCTTTATTGCGCAAATTGGGCGGGTGTACGAGGGGCCAATTGTGCATGTCAAGGACGGGCTCGCCTTCCAGCACACGGCCCCGGACAGTGCGGTGGTTCACAAGGTTGGCGACCTGGCCGGCGATAGTCAGCGCCTCAAGAGCCTGTCCGATGCCGTACAGCACCAACGACCGGTTTCTATTGGGTACGACGAGAAGGGCGCGCCAGAACTTGAAAATATCCGGCGGCAACGGACAAAGGAAGAACTTTCGCATGCGAAAGAAGTAGGGGGAGACGAGCGATGATCAATAAAAAACTCACGATCGGCGTTTTGCTGGGGGTCGTTGTTGCGACCAGTTCTGTGCTGGCAGCAACCAGCGGGCCGGTTACTGGTGATTACCCTAGCGTCTGGAACTGCAACAACCTCAAATTCAACTGGTACTGCGATGACGAGCCGGTCCCGCCTCAACCGCTTCCTCCAGCCGTCCACACCCAGCCTAAAATTGACGTGACAAAGATGAAGACCTCGAAAGAAGTCCGCGAAGCTTTGGACGCGCTCAAGGATCGTGCGGTCATGGAGCCTACCGAACAGAACATCAAGGATTATGTAGAGGCGCAGCAATATGTCTTTGAGAAGGGCTCCGTCTTCGCTGATACATGGCGGCGCGTGGTCTGGACCAATCCCGAGCTGGATTACACGTTACGCCGTCCGGTGAATAACACGGCTATTCGCTCATACGACACGCAGCGCGATCAGGGTGAAGCCAAGCATCTGAAGATGCTGGCCAAAGAACACGGCCTGATGTTCTTCTTTCGCTCCGACTGCCCCTACTGCCACCAGTTGGCCCCAACCCTCAAGATGTTGAGCCGCCAATACGGCATCGAGATTCTGCCTGTATCGCTTGATGGCGGTGGGCTTCCCGACTTTCCTCGCCCGAAACCCAACACCGGTCAAGCCGCATCGCTGGGCGTTCAGCGCGTGCCGGCGGTATTCATCGCCAGCCGGAAAACCGGCGACATGGCCCCCATCGGCTATGGCGTGATGAGCGTGTCAGAAATCATCAACCGGATTTTCGTACTGACCAACACGAAACCAGGTGAAACCTTCTAAGGGGTAGATATGAAAGCAAAAGGAAGCTTCTTCAAGGCTACCGCGCTATTTACCGCGTTGGCCTTTGCCATGAGTTCGCATGCGGCCTCACTGGAGGAGATTTTTAACGGGGTGAACGCTTACGGCAATACCACGGCCCCGGCTGCAATCCAGGGCCAGACAATGAACTACTACACGGGGGGCTCCGTGTTTATGCGAACCCCCAAGAAGTCCTATCAATTGGCGGCAGCGGCCGCGCCAAGCTGGTCCGCCGGTTGCGGCGGGATTGACCTGTTTGCGGGCTCGTTCTCGTTCATCAACAAAGAGCAGTTTGTCGCCATGTTGAGGAACATCGGACAAAACGCCGTTGGCTATGCCTTCAAGCTGGCCATACAGAACTTGTGCCCGACGTGCGACAACGTAATGCAGGCACTGGAAGCGACGGCACGAGCCGTAAACAATGCCAACATCAACAGTTGCGAAATGGCGGAAGGCTTGGTCAATGCTTCCGTTCCTGATCAGTGGAAGAAAACTGAGTCGAACCTGGCCAGGACGCTGGGCAACTCCACCAACCAATTTTCGGATGCGCTGGATTCGTGGAAAAACGTGTTTGGCGATGAGAGCAAGGCGCGAGAAACCACGGCCAAGGCCGCCGAAAGCAATCCCGAACTCAATGACAAAATCCCCGAGGGAAACGTGACGTGGAAGGCGCTCAAGAAGCTGCCTGGCCTTGATGACGATACCCGTGAAATCTACATGAGCATGATTGGCACCGTGATTTTTGACGGGGAAAAGGGGCTGCCACAATTTGTGCCGGGGACCGATATTGACGTCAAAACACTGATTGGCGTGACGGGGCAGATGATGGTTGATATGCCTGTTTACCGTTGCACCAACAAGGGCGCGAATGAGTGCAAGACACTGACCCAGGAGAACAGCAGTAAGTACAAAACCCTCTCGGCGCTGGTATCTGAAAAGCTCGACAAGATCACAGACCGCATTGCCAGCCGCTCGGCGTATGGGGCTGACCTGCAAGACATCATCCAATTCGTCAATGTCACAGACATTCCGGTCTACAAGATGATCGCGGTCACCACCAGCATGAACAACCCTGACATTGCCAAGGGCTTGATTGGCAAGTACCGGGAGTTGATTGCCGCCAAGTACGCGCAAATCTTCATCGAGCGGGTGGCCAAGGACTTGCGGACAGCACTTGCGCAGCAAGCTGCGACTGCTGACGCATCGCAGAACGATGCCATCAAGGAAATGCAAGCCCGTCTCGATACGCTGGAAGCCAAGGCCCGCGAAACGGTCAATTCGGCCAATACACAAACCATGTCCACCTTTGCCATCGTGCAGGAAATTCAGCATATGGAACGGGCGCTCAACAACTCCTTAAGTCCGGCGCTGCAACAGTCGCTGGCCTTCCAGAAGTCGATTGGAGGCTGACATGGACTTTGAGATAGCAACATTCTGGAACGTCGAACCGCTGTGGTATGTGTTTAACGCCGTGTCGGCCACGGTGCAGAATGGAGACTATAGCGGCCTGATCAAGCTTTGCATGTATATGGGCATGTTCATCGGCATGCTGTGGTTCATCATGGGGAAGCCTGGGGAGTTTTTCCGTTGGTTCATCATGGCGCTGGTCTTTTCAACCATCGTCAACCTGCCGGTTGCTAGGGTGACGATTACTGATCGGACAGGCTATGAAGGGCCGCGCGTAGTGGACAATGTGCCGTGGACGCTGGCGCTCGGAGCATCAACCTTTGCCCATATTCGGGACTGGCTGACCGATGTGACGGAAACCGTACTCTCGTTGCCGGACGATCTGCGCTTTGCCGGCCATGATATTGGGTTCGGCCATCGCATTTTGAAGTCCGCCAACCAGGTGACAATCATCAACCCGGGGCTGCGCTCTGACGTGATGCAGTTCATCAAGGAGTGCACCATGTATGACATTCGTGATGGGATTATCAACCCTGCCACGTTGTTGTCTGGCGCGAACTCATGGGATTACATCTTGGCCAATACCAGCCCGGCCAGGTTCGTGACGGTGAACACCCTTTCCGGCTCACCAATTACAGACACCTGCTTGAACGCAGCCAATGGCAGCGGTTCTGTTGGCAGTGCCAACGGCATCAAGCAACGACTCAACCTCGATCAGCAAAACGTCATCAATGTGCTTGGGCAGCAGTTCAATCCGCAACTGACCAATGCTGCCGCTGCCGGTGCACTGATTGCGCAACAGCTAGGTTCTACTCAGGATTTCTTGTGGTCGGCCGGAGGCTCGGCGGCACAAACTATCCGTCAATCCATGTTCAACAACGTGTGGCGTGAGGCAGGGGGTAATCTGCCGCAAATGCTGAATGACCCAGCAGCAGTAGCGGCCGTTAATGCTGCGACGATTGCGGCCGCACAAACCAATACCTCATTGCGAGCGCAAACCATCATGGCGGAGGAAACGCTACCGCGCTTCCATAACGCTATCGAATTCATCCTGATTGCCATCTTCCCGATCATCCTGCCGATCATGCTGACGCAAGCGCCGGAGAAGTCGAAAGCGGTGCTGCTGAATTACATGGCCAGCATGGCATGGGTCGCACTATGGCCGATGCTGTTTGCGGTTCTCAATTTCTTGATGACCACCAACCTGGCCAGAAAGGCAAAATGGATCTCGGGAATGGAAGGCATCCCCTTTGCCAAGGTCGGCCCGTTCCACGATATGTTGATTAGCGATCAGGCGATGATGGGCTATCTGGTATGGATGGTCCCTGTTATAGCCGGGACAATCATCAAGCTGGGCTATGGCACGATGAGCGGCGCATTTGATCGTATTACCGGAATTACGCAGGGCGCGACATCTTCGGCCGGCGCTCAAACGTCGATGGGGAACTACCAAACCGGCGCCCAAAGCCATGACACGATGAATGCCAACATGACCAGCGCCAACAAGTTTAATACGGACTATGCGGCGCAAAACGGGGCGATGTCTCTGCGAATGGGGAATGGGACTACGGTGACACGCTACGGACAAGCTGTCAGCACCATTCAGGAGGCCATGAACAATCTTTCAGTTCAGGATACGAGCCGAGAAGGTGAGCGTATCAGTTCAAGTCTTAACGCTAACAAATCCACCAATAGCGACAAAGAGTCCTTTTCTGCCAACGGTTCTCGGGATGCGGCCAACTTGCAGCGTTACACCGGGCATGAGGAGGGCCGTAGCAACAACCAATCGTTTAGTACGGCGTTCCGGCTGGGCGATGGAGGTGGGGAAGATGGCCGGGTCGGACGTGGCCAACGAGACTCTTCCGGTACATATCAGAATGACAGCTATAGCCAGGCCGACACTACCCGCCTTCATGGTGGAGTTAGCGGTGGCGTTGGTGCTTCCACCCCGGGCGGCGGCGGCGGTGGCGGCGGCGGTGGCGGTGGCGGTGGCGCCCCCCTTGGTGCGAGTGTCAATGTCAATGGCGGTGCTGACGCCAGCTATGATGCAAGCCGAAACCGCACCCTCGGTCGCAATCGTGACCATACCGCAGAAGATAGTGCGCAGCAGGACAAATTCCATCGACGCGATGCAAGTGTGGATTCGACCTACAATGTTGGACCTCAGTCGAATCAGTCTGATGTGAGGGGTAGGCGCGCATCACTGGACCAGTCGAGGTATTTCGAGCGTGGCCAGCGTGCATCTACCCGCGATGGTGAGGGAGTGGAGCAGCGTTCTGGCCAAGAACAATATCAAGAGCGGGGTATTAACTATGACCAGTTCCGGGCGGCCAACATGGCTGAGAAGTTGCAGCAGGAGCTTGGCATTAGTCCGTTCCGCTTTGCCTCGATGAGTCCTGAGCAGAAACGCGATGTATTGCAGGAGATCCAGGCTCGCCAGCAAGCGCAGCAGCAATGGACGCCACCAGAGTATCTGGATGGCACAGACCCGAAAACTACGCCAGCCCAAATCAAAGCAGATGGCAAGAAGAACGAAGGGGAAATTCATAACCCTACCAGCACGGCCTACAAGAACTATTCTTCGCAGACTGGTACTGGTGATACCAGCCCTGTCACCATGCACCCAGGCTTCGCCAAAACCATTGATGAGCGTATCGGCGGAGCAATGGAACGGGTGGACGACGGCAATAAGAGTCTTGAAGAGTCTGGCAAAAAAATGGAAAACCGAGTCGATCCGAATCTTGACAAGGACAAGTCTCGCACGGCCGATGTTACTAGCCGAGCTGTCCGTGATGCGGCTGACGCCGTTGGCTTGCACGACTCCAATGATCGCAATGTGAAGCAAGACTACTCCCTTGACGCCGCGCCGCAGTCGCAGCAGCCGGCAGCATCTGGCGGCCGTGGCCAGCCGCAGGAGCCGCGTCACGAGAACCCGGTGCGTCAGCAGCAGCCGGCAGCATCTGGCGGCCGTGG
>Ga0209211_10003025_pt1 | contig 28007 bp, 20 predicted proteins | sample RifGroA2_FD_183992 | JGI IMG/M metagenome (GOLD analysis project Ga0209211, IMG submission 183992) | Groundwater microbial communities from Rifle, Colorado, USA - Groundwater A2 (SPAdes) (version 2) | ecosystem: Environmental > Aquatic > Deep subsurface > Groundwater | place: Rifle, Colorado...
CTTTCATCAAAGCCCGACGCGGCAAGTAGTGCTTGGATGAAAGCGCCCTTCTTCTTCGCCCGCGCCAGCTTGAAAGCCGCCCCCATCTTCGCTTTCAGGCCGACCTCGCCGGCCAGGGATTCCAACTCGCTCATAGTGAACAGTTCGAGGAATTCGGTGCTCCATTTGAAGTGGCGCCCCTCGTCGACCTCGAGATAGTTGAGCAAGGCTTCCAGATCGCGCAAACCGACGCCGAAAGCCGCCGAAGCGGTGACCGCCAGCATCAACTGCTCCAGATACTGCGCGTCGATGGCATCGGCCTCGGGCAGGATGCCGGCGAAATCGAGACGTTCGACCATCCACGGTCCGGCGATCCGCTTGGCCGCCACCCCGAACTCGATGGTTCTGACATCGCCGGTATGACCGGAGCGGGCCAACGCGATCATCACGCGCCGGTTGCGCTCGGGCTGAGCCATCAGCTCTTTTGCAGCCCACTTGCGCCACTGGCCCACCCGGTAGTCCTTCACCCGCTGCGGCGTCTGGTTCGAGGGCGTCGCAGTAGGTTTGGCCGTACCGGACGGATCGCTTTTGGCTGCCACCTTCCCAACCTTTGTCGGGGCTGGCGGCTCGGCCTCGCGTTGTGCCTTGCGCCAGACGGCAACCTTCTGGATGTTGCAGACAGTATCGAAACATTGGGAGTGCGTCACGTCGCCGTAGCTACCGGGCAGCGCCGACACCGCGCAACCGAACGAGGCGCAGCCTTGACAGGCGGCGTACTGCGCGGCTCCGACGCCGAATTCACCATCTGCCGCGACTGGCAGGCAGGCACTGCCACCGGTCGCCTTCACGATCTGCACCAACGGATACTGGTCGCGCAGGCCTTGGGCCTTGGCCTCGACGGCTTGCAAGGTCAGTTCGTCGTAATGGGTGGGATGCTGGCAGTAACCATCGCCCAGGGATTCGTCGAACAGGCCCGCCTGCCGGGCGGAATTGTGCGGGCAGGCCGCACACTGCGCGGTGTCGAAGATGGCAGCAGCCAACTGGCGGGCGAAGCGGCCCAACTGGTCTTTCAATACGCCCACCGGCACCTTGTGCGCGAGTACGCCAGTCAACACGTTGTCCTGCTTGTCGGGCGGAACGCCAGCCAGCAGTTCAGCGTGGCCGAGTTGAATCTGGCGGCACGTGAGCGCGGACAGGACGGCGGGCGTGCAGGTCAGCAGCGCCAGCCGGCGCTCCAGCAGTTCCGGCTTCCAACCGAGGCTTGCTGCCGCCTCATCCTTGTCGCCCTTGTGGCGCAGCAACTGGCGCTTGGCGGCCTGCGCTTCCTCTGAATGGGACATGGGAGCACGATGGTGATTCTCGATGACGGCGATGGCCTCGGCTTCCTCGTCGTTCAGGGCCTCGATCACCACCGGCATGTCGTAGTCGTCGCCGAAGACGTTCTTTGCGGCTCGCCAGCGCCGCTCGCCGGCCACGATCTCGTACAGGTCCGAGCCGGGAATGGGGCGGATGATAATGGGCTGGAGGACGCGACCGGCGGCACGCAATCCTGCTTCGAGGTCGGCCATCTCGACCGGATCAAAATACTCGCGTGGATTCTTGCCCTGCACAATGCGGTATAGCGACAAGGTGGGAGTGACGTGTGTTTCCATGAAGGTCTCCTGCTGTCGGATACGTTCATGCTCTCGTGGAACGGACGGCCTTCAAGGGCATGCTGGGATCCGAAAACACCCCCTACCCGCACGGACCACCCGTCAAGTCTTGGCTGGCTTGCCTGCGCCCTTGGTCAGTTCGATCAACGCTTCTGCGGCCTGCGTGCCCCACCGCAGGCAATGCGCCAGCGAGCTTTCTTCGTGGTGCACGCCGTCCAGTTCGCACTGCTTGCCGCTCTCGATCCGATTCCAAGCCAGTTGCGCCTTGTTGAGCAAGTGACGGACCTCAATCAGCGCCATGCGGTCTTCCAAATTGATTCGGTCGAGCAGTTGTTTTTCCAGAGACATTTCAGGCCCTCGTCGAGTGGGTACAGCCAACGAAGCGCTTCAGGCGCGCCATCAATTGCTGGCGGTGATCGGGAAACCGTGTGAGGTTTGGGTCGGTGGCGTCCTGTTTCCACCAGAGGTTTGCGTAGTCGGAGACGACGCCGTTGTAGCCGCAGTCCGGCCCGTCCTCATCGAACTCGGCGCACAGGCGCCGGATTGCCTCGCGGTGGCTCAAGCGAGTGATGGACACCAGCGCTGCCGGATTCCAGACCACCCATACGTTGCCGCCGAATCCGCGTACCGCATCCGTGCCTGAGTCGGCAAAGAACGCGTCCCAGACATCGCCCTGAGTGTTCCGCCCGTCGAGGCGATCCGTCCAACGAGCGGACGGTGCGAGCCGCGCTTCCAGCACGCAACCGCCCGTCTCATACATCCCGTATTCGTAGGCAACGGTGAGTGATTCGCTCAGACAGACGCCGGTGCCGGTATAGCTGCGAGAACGGGAGCGACGAAAACCCGCGCGCAAGATGGCGCTGGCGGTAGTGTCGCGGGTGCCATGGTAGAGCGGGCCGATCAGGCGAGGTAGTTGGGTATCCATGTAGCTAGCATCTCACCGGGACCGCTGCGTACAAGGCCGGTCAGAACAGCCGCTCACCTAACAGTTCAATGCCGGCCCTTACATGAAGAGCCGATAGGGGTAAGTCTTGCCCGGCAGGTCAGGCACATTGGCAATCGTTCTGGCAAGTTTCTGAGAGTAGCGAATGCTGACTGGAACAGGGTCATACAACGCGTCGTTGTTCCAGTCCATCTTCGTCAGGGCCAGCGCTTCATGAGCAACCACCTCGAGGGGGCCTCGACCAGCATGTCGAATGAGTTGTAGCGGTCTCGGGATGCTCTTCTTCCCCTGATAATAGTCGCCTGTGTTCGACACCCCTGGGGCATTGCCTGCCGCCCATAGCAGAGCTGAAGTACTGGAACGAATCACGACCGTTCCGCGTGGGACCGGATATCCCGAAGGTTTGCTAGGCGGGATTTTCTTACTGGAGTCTATGAGCCACACGCCACGCCAGCTTGAGTTTGCTCCAACTTCGATACACTCGACTTCGGGGATACCCGCAAGCGCATCGAAGGCACCATCAATTTCATCCGTCTTGAAGGCCGTAGTCTTATGGATGACAAGGCGCTTCGGTAGGTTGCCACCGTTTCGTCCCTGATAGAGTTCCAGGCTACGAGCGAGCACCGCCCGCATGTCATCTCGACTCAGGAAGGGATTCCTACGCGCCTCAGCAAGGTCGGCGACAGGATCCCGCGCCTCAAAGGCAACGAACTGCATGCCACCGCCATCCATGTCAAAGACCTGCGAACAGCAGGTTACATAATGCGCCTCGCGCTGATCGCCGCGCAGTGCATAAGCCAGGCCAATGTATGCAGTCTCGTCGTGAACACCCCGTACGCGTGCCAACTTCCAAGGAATGCCTCCTGCCTTGACGTACAGCGCTATGGCGAGACGCCAAGCCAACGATGCCTTGTAGCTAAAGGTGAAGGCCCGGTCATTGATTACCTGGGTTGGCATGTTGTACTTGGCACCGAGAGCCTTCAGTGCGTCGTGCGCATCGAACCCCTTGGTACGCGTCGCAGGAACCCAGGAGTCAGGGAAGTGCACCAGGACAACGTCGAACTCATTGCGAACAGACTCCAGCCGCCGCAGTGCCGCATCCATGGCCTCGAACAGACGGGCTTCCGCCGAGCCCTGTCCGGGTAACTGGCCAAGCGAGTCAGGCCAACGAATATGCGCTGTGCCCGGGGCCGAAACCAACTCGACCTTGAAAAGATGCTCGAAACCAGGGTACTTCGGAACGTACTCGGAACGGTCCGACGGATCATACGTCTCCCTAAGGGATGCCATCAGCGCGCCGCGCCGCCTGAAAGCGCTTTCAGGCCCAACGGTGGCCACCCTCACCTTGGAGGTGAAGCCGGAAAACGAGCCTTTAGAGAAGGGGCCGTATCTGACCAAGCCTCTTAATGGATGGACATCGACCTCATCCGGATTTGCCGGCGAGAAGGCCAATAGCGGCTCATCAAGTAGTGTGAACGGCGGAAGTTTAGAAGCCACTGCGGGATGTGCCATCACTTGGCCCTCTCAAAGTAGTCGTGGTGATGAGACGGCCTGCTCCAGCCAGTAACTTGAGAAATTGAGAAGACCGCATCGACCCCACTTCCGTCCTCCAGACCAAAGGCCCGTACCCTGCCCCCTTCGGTAGAAGTCAGCAATGCTGCCCACGCATTGATGATACCGGCCCATTGCTTGTTGAACTTCCTCGCCCAGCGTTCGCGCCGCCAGTCGCCAGCGGGGTCGCCTCCACTGGCGAAAGTAAGCCTCTCCAAATTATCTCTGTGTTCAGGCGCCTGAATCGGCAGCACCTCTCGCGGGACATCCACGAAGGTAAACGGCTCGAATCCACACCACCAGCGGTCCTCGATTCGCTCAAGCTTCAAGAAGATCCCTTCTTGATACGGATACCCAAGCTTCGGCACTGCTCCGGTCAAGCTCGCATCGTAGGCAAAGCGAAGCTGAGCAAGCTGGGCCTCCCGTTTGCGAGCCCATTCGGCTTCCTCTCCTTCGCGAGGCCCAGCCACGACCAACGAGTGTCCTGTTCGTTTGTAGCGCGGCAGCAATGGCCTATGACTTGACACCGCTTTGATCAAAGCGTCATACAGCAAACCCAAGGCCCAACTGTCGCGAATCGGGTTCAGGTCGAAAGTGCCAGCGGGCTGTGCCCCAAGTGAGCCAAGCGCAGCAATGACTTCCGCATCTTTCCCAAACACCGCCAGCTCTCGACCGATGGCCGCGACCACAGCTCGACACTTCTGGTCCTTCAATAGTTGCCGAACCTCGGGGGAAGTAGCCGCCTTATTCAACGTCATCCGCCTCGCCACGCCGGGAAGCGTCTCGACCAGCAGCGCGGAGTACCGAAGCACAGGGAATGCCCTGGCCTCGGCCTCCGGGAGCTTTACGGGTTGAAGCCTTGCCGGCGCCCGTCTCTGCATGACGTGCTCGCTAAGGACGTCTGGTAGCCGAATTTGGTTCACGACGTCTGCGGCCAGCTCGTCAAAGGTCTTGGCTTCAACGATGGCTACATCAACGCCAGCAAGTGTGGCGTGTTCCAGGAATTGCTGTACGGCAGGCAGAAGTTTCGAGGCTGACGACGTGACCCAATAGAGCCCACTCGGATACGGATTCGGATCCTTCAACACGGACTCAAGCGCCTCCATGACGGAAGCGTCTCGACCGCTGTAACCCACGACAACCAGCCCGAAGCGCTTACTCGCCTCAACCAGGACATGGCGCATGCGCTCGTCCTGGCCCTCAAGTTCGCTTCCAGTGTTTTTGATCTCGATCGACTGGTAATCACCATGGAGCTTTGCCACCAACGGCCAGTCCGACTCCTCCAGGCACCTGAGTGCTCTCTCCGCGGAGTCGAGCGCCGCGACTGTAGGCTTAACCCTTGACTCTGCAGGCAACAACGAGTTGGCGAGCGTCGCCGAATCCTCGACCAAAGGGTCGAAGTTGGTTGTGAATAAACAGCTCAGTTGCCTATTCGACATTAAGGCTGCGAGCACCCGGTGACCAAAGGACGCCGTACCTTTACTGATGGCATCGTCTATGTACTGCCGTCGTTGCCTCTCATTCGGATAGACTGCTTCGAACGCAGCCGAATACTCGTCGGGGTCGCCATCCGGCGGTAGTAGCGATGTTCGCCGAAAGAAATCGTCAATTCTCTCGATCCAGAGTTGGTCACCAGAATCGACCTCACGAAGCGAGTAACCGGTTTCTCGGCAAAAGATTCGTGTCTTAAAGTCGCGAATCATGGCGTAACCGGTTGGTATCCCTGAAGCCGCCGACGCTCCGGCGCCGAGAAACCAAGCGAACAGATGCGGACGAAGGGCAATTGCAGACGCAATATCCGCGGCCAACATAATCTGTATGGGACTCGACACTGCACTACCTTCAGTTAGATTCAATCGTTATATTTCTTTAGCATCTTGCTTTACGGTATCAAAATCGGAGCTATGCGTCTCTCGCGTTTCATATATCGTCTGCAACAAATAGAAGATTTCTTCAGTAGTTTCAGGACGTCAACATGTCATCTGGCCCTACATACTCCAAATCGAACTTATCTTGCGATCCGTTTGAAGTAGCCATCATCACCCCCGTTGCCACTGGGTTTGGCATCCATCCGACCATCCCAACTTCCCTGTAATCGGCAGAGAAGACGCTTTGTTCCTTGCCCGGCCCTCCACCGATACGCAAGGCCATACCGGGTGGCATAGGCACGTCATGCCAAGTCACTGGACTAGAGTAAGTAGTTGCCGTCCAAGCCTTCGCGGCAAGTGCTCCCGAAGGGCCGGTGATAAACTCAATCCAAAGCTGATGCGATTCAGGTGTGGGCCAATCCGGCTTCACGGACAAGGCCCGTATCTCGTCAGATGAAAGCCAAGCCATCAGCCCCTTCATCGACTCAAAGTTTGCACGGGTCGAGGTAACAGCCAGAATTGCAGCGAGCCTCGAACCAAAACCAGCCTGAATCAAAGTCGCAGCAGCAATGGAAAGCGTCCCGGTCTCCAGCGCCACTACTGCATGGGCTTGGGAAAAATCAGACAGCTTCACCTCATTCGAAAATGGATTCTCATGTACTTCGGCGCGGACCCGAACAGCCTCCATCGCCCATGGCAGGTTGTAGACGAAAGCCTGCTCGATAAACTGGATGGCTTCATCGTTGTCCCCCGACAGAACATCGGTGACGGGCTGCCCCAGCAGCCAAAGTCTGAGCAACGACTCCCAGTCATCAATCAGCGCCAGGGGGCTGAAGGGGGGGATGAGAAAGGCAATCTGGGCAAACGCAGTAATGGCGTCGACAGCCGTATCCTGCACCCCGGAGAGAACCGCTGTATTAGCCGTATGCAGCAATTGCTCTAATTCGAATGCTCGCGCATCAAGCGCCATGCCGGTAGCAAGTCCTACTCCGGCCAAGAAGTAGCCGCGCCGTTGCTGAGCGGTGCTGTTACTCCAGATGTATTGGGCTCGGGCGTGCAAACCCGTCATCAGCAACGTACGCAAATCCTCGTTGTGCCGAGCGAGCCTTCGTTCGAACAGCGAGGCCCCGAGAATTTCGTCGAGTTTGCTCCCCAGCTCCCCATCAGGCACAGGCGTATCTCCAAGCAAGCTGAAGATCGCCGTATCCAGACTCATCAGATGCGTCTCCCAGCGCTTGCGTGCTTCGACGGCATCCTGTTCCTGCTCAGCAACGACAACGGGGAATTCCCAAGCGGCTTGCCCTGCGATGTATTCGATAAAGTGATCGCTGTCGACACTACCCAGCTTGTTCAGCATCCGCTGTAGAAGCGCAACGATCAATCGAAGTAGGCCGCTCTCCATCTCTCGGCCCTTTTGATTCGAAATCAAGTTCTGCCAGTCTGCATTTCTCCTCCATTGATCATCGAACATCGGATACAAAACGAGTCCTTCGATGTCGATGTAGGCTCGCCCTGCGCGTCCGACGACGTTGCGAAACTCGGCAATATCGATCAAGTCCCGGTTGCGCTTCACGCCATGAAAGACCAGAGAGGTCGCGCTGAGGTTGAGCCCTTGAGCCAAGGTCGGAGACGAAATTGTCACCTTGAGCACGCCGTCGCGTAGCAGGCGTTCGACTTCTTTTCGATACGGTGTCGGCAGGGCACCATGGTGTACCGCCACTCCCAGCTTCAGGCATTTCAGGATGTCATGGTCTGGCCCGAACCACTCGGCACCGACGGCTAGCGCGGTTGCCAACACCGATGGAGGGTGTTCCAGAACGGACTCTATGTGCCCGCGCTTGTGCATCTGGATGACCGTCGAAGCGAACGGCAGCACGGAGCGCCGTAACGGACAGAAGACGAGCACGGTCTGGCCATCGTCCACCAGACGCCATGCCGTCGCGATGCAGAGTTCCCTCTGGTCGGCAGGGAATGTCTTGGTAGCTCGCCCCTTGGTCGGTTTCTTGGCCACCAGGAATTTGAGGATGTACGGCTTCTCATCACCGACGCTGACGTTGAGTTGGGCATGCTGCCCTTTCCACTCCACCTCCCCGAAGCGCAGCCGGGTCGGGCGCCAATCATTCTTGATCAGCCCATCGGTCTTGTCGTAGGTCAGCCAGGCTGCAAAATCTTCGAGTTGATCACCATCCGGGAGAATGGCGGACAGGCAGACGATACGTCGCCCCGTTGCATCCGAACGACGCAGCAAGCGCTGGATCTGTGCCTCGTAACGGACCTCCCGTTCTCCCAGGCCGATCATGTGTCCTTCGTCGAGCACCACAAGGCCGACGTCATCGAGCAGTGTCGGATCGCTTCGAAGAGCGAAGTCGAGCTTCTCCGGTGTCGCAACGACGATGTCTCTGGAGCGAAGGGCATCCACATCGGCACCACTGGCACCGATGCTGCCGTACAGGCTTGACACGGTCTTGCCCAGCGGAGTAAAGGTACGGCGTAATCCAACCTCGGTCTGCGCGGAAAGCGCGCGCAACGGAGTTACGAAAACGACCCGTTTCTTCGTTGCCAGACACGCCAGAATGCACAGTTCGGCAATACGCGTCTTGCCCGCACTTGTCGGCAGGGACAGCACCAAGTTGGCGTCAAAGTCGAGAGCCCGTCGAGCCGCCAGGAATTGCGACGGCCACAAGTCGATCTCTGCCTTGCTCCTGCGATACAGCGAGCCTATGAAAAGTTTGCGAAGCTGTGCCCAGTCACCGATATCGACTCCCGGCGGCCCCTCAAGAGGCAATATCTTGTGGAAGCTGGCGTCCCACAGGCCGTCCAGCAAGTGGATGGCCAACCTGTGGCACCACCATTGGGACACCAAATTGAGTTCGCCCGCAACGTCCAAACCATTTTTGAGGCGCGCCCGTACCTGCGGCAGCAAGCCGTCCTCTCCGCGTTCCAGAGCCAGCAAGCTCATGGCTAGCGCTGCCATGAAGTTCTCTTCCAACGCCGCGATCAGGACGTCGAGAACACGGTTTTCCGAATTCCCTTCCTCCCCTGATCCTTCGCCGTCAAGCACCTCGGAAATGCGGGCCAACGCAGCCACAAGCGCATCGTCATTCGCCTTGCCGGCCTTGAACCAGGCCTCGATGTCCCGAGAGAGGCCATTGAGGTCCCGAAGCATAAGCTTGGCCAGCCCTCTCTCCACGGTGGACAGGTTTGCTTCGGTGAGTCCCTTGTGCAGCAGCGAGTAAGCTCGCGCCGAGAAGCGCCCCAGATGATATGCAGCGGCAGCGATGAGACAATGAAAATCCCGCTCCGGGTCGGCTATGCCCTTTGCTGCTACCGCTTCAAGGGCCTCGGCAGCAACCGCGAAGGCCGAGCGCCCCCTATCGGCATCACCGCCCAGCTCGGTGTATCGCAATCCGTGAAGCAACAGCGAATACCCGTAGGATAGGAGGTCATCCGACAGTTCCGAACCGTAGTTCGGCGCGTCTTCGGGCAATACCCCATCACGCCAAATCATTCCGCGCGACTGTCCCCGCGCAAGCAGCTTATATCGGAAACCTGGCGTGATGGCCGAGTCGATGTTTTCTTGCAGTTCCTCGAGAGTCGACGCCATTACGCGATCGCCGCCTCAAAAACCTCCTTGATGAAGGCCTGATGCGCCGTAACGCACAGCGCAACGTAGTGCTGCGGTATTGACCCCGCATAGGCTTGCAGGTTTGTCTTCAGCGGCTTGGACGGGTCATTTCCGGAAAACGTGAACAGCATGTGCGAAACCTGGGCAGGTTTGATGCCGTCCTTGAGTTGCGCCTTGTCCAAAACATCGCCAAGAGCAGTGTCGCCGGACTCGTTCAATCGGTCCGCAACGAACGAAATCGCGTGAGGAGACGGCAATCCACTGTTGGCCGACAGCGCTTCCCTAGCCTTCCCGATAATGGTGCCCGACATTGTGGCCGCGCTCTTGACCTCGGCCTTGAGTATTTTTAGGAGGCCGTTTTTGCCGCTCAGGCGGAACGCCAACACGTCTTCGCCCCGCATCGACATATTACGATGATCTTTCCAGCGAAGGCGCTGGATGCCCAGGTTGAAAGGCGTCGCCTCATGGACATAGGCGGTGCAGAGAATTTCGCCCAGGTCGCCGGAGCGGATGTTGGTTTTGGTCGGGAGTTTTTGTTCTACGTAATCTGCCGCCGCCACCTTGCCCAGCTTCTTGAGTAATTGCGCAACACGACCCGGTTCCGCGTAGTAGTCTGGAACAGACTTGGCAAGCGTATCAACCGCCTGCACTTGCTTTGCCGGATCGGCGGACAATCGACGCAATTTATGTGTCAGCAGAACCTCTTCGGTCTCGTTACACCATTCCTGGAACCTGATCATGCCTCCCCTTTTTATCCCATAAGCGAGCATTACCGAATATCACATTCCCCTCTTGTCATTGGAGGTGACGCGAAACGGGTACTAGCCATGAATTTCTTCCCGGAAAGCATATCGCAAAAATTCGATCATATGGACGGGCCGCATACCAAACCTCGTGTAATTTGAGTGACCTCACCAACGTCGACACTTTGGGGGGCCGGAATCTCAAAATCGAGGATTCGTCACCATGACGTCCGGTTTCTACCGTAGTCACGACTGCCAAACCGGACTATCGCAAACAAGAATGCAGGCGATGCCCCTGCAGCATTACGTCCACACCCCCTAGCGCGACGGCCAGCGGCACTCGCAGCCGGTCAGCGATCGCGGGGCACGGCCAGACCGCGTGTCAATTCGAATGCTTGGTACTTCTGCGCCACTTGCGCATCGCTGTACTCGCCGTCCACGGTGTCCTCTATGCTGCGCCCGTCCAGCCCACGAACGTCGCCGATCACACCGCCCCACAGATGCCGCTCTCGGGAAGCACCAACGAAGGGCAATAGGTAGGCGTCGAGGAGGCCCTTGCAGGGAGAGGCGATCTCGGCACTCAGGGCTGCCAGATAACCCGCTTTCTGGGTCCTGTGCCAATCGATGCAGAAGCCGGCCCGGTGGCAAAGCTCGCTGTGGATGATGAGCATCGTGCGGCCATTGCCATCCAGGAAAGGGTGGCCGTAGGCAAACCATCCCATCACCTCGCCAGGCAGCTGCCGTAATGCGGCCTTGTCCTGTCCGATGCGCAAGCCCTCCTCAACGGCGCGCCGGGCTTCCAACGGATGGCTGAACACCGTATCGACCTTGGACACCGCAATGTTCGGGGCGGTGACCGCGCGATCCTGCCCCGCCCAGGGATAGAAGGCTGAGAACAGGATTCGGTGAACCTCGAGGAAGTCCGCGTAGGCCAGCGTCCGGCGCTTCGCAAGGTATCCCAGCGCTTCGTCCAAACCCGCTCGAAACAGTGCGTGTTCGAGTTCGCGCACGATCTGGGGGTCTTTCTCCCCGTAACGATTGCGCAGGTAGCCGGCTTGATCGTAGTCCTTAAACGGATCGAACACCCTGCTTCTGCTCCCGTAAGTAATTGACCATCAGTAAGGTCATCTCGTCGATGGAAAGCTTGCCCGAGCGCTTCAGCGCCACCAGGAGGTCCTCCGTATCGTCCGCTCTAACCTCGTCGCCGGCCAGCCGGGTGACGGTCTCAGCCCAGCGATCCATCGCATTCGGGACGTAGGCCACCTTGAACCGGCGCGCCAGCCCATGCACGAAGCGGGCAACCCCGGAGCTAGGAATCTCCAGCCGCCGACGAGTCGTCTTGCCATTTCCCGTGGCCGACTGCCCATGACCGCTGACGAACACGACGACCTGACCATCCAGCGACAACTTGCGCGAAATCCGACGCTCGCCCGTCTCGATCACGAATTCGCTTGGTCCGTTACCGGACACACCAAGATCCTCGGGCATCTTCAAGGTCCGCGACCGCAAAGGCACGCCGAACTTCTGTGCAGCCTCCCGGACGAGCGACTCGAAATCCACCAGCGGCCGAATACGATCCGTTCCCGCATCGCGGGTCGCCTTGGCGTAGACACCAGAACCAATGCGGAGCAACTCGCCCCTGTGCTGCAAGGCACCCAGCGCATGCGTCACCTGCGATGCGCTGCCCAGGCCCGCGACGTCAGCGCGCAGCAACACATTGCCGGCGCGGCGCCGTATGGACTGTCGCATCCGATCTTCGAGCTTCATGCCGAACCCTCCGTGCATACCGAGCTATTATTTTACTACTTAGGTTCAACAAATAGGATTTTGTCTTTTATTGTCACTGAGTTATTAAAACAAATCATGCCGGCAATCCAACATGATCTGCAACCCATCCAGATCTCTGTCGTCACTGCTACGTTGCGGAAAATACATCGTCCGGCACCGTCAGTTGCGCTCCACTGGCCAGCACATCCAGGTCGATCACCGTATAGGCCATCGCCGTCAGTTCTGGCGCCTGCGAGACCAAGATTTCCAGCCGCGCCCAGGCGGCCAGCACGCGCGCCGTACAACCCTTTCCGATTGCGGCGCGATTTCACACTGATGGCATTCCAACGTGGATGAAAGCCTTACGCTCCCCTATCCCAAACCACCAACCTGCCACCAAGTAAGGCTTAAGACGACAGGCACGCGCATGGCTCAGATTCCGGCGCAACAGCCTCACGCCAGGACATTCACTCTCCCTGCGGGCCAAGAAGCAGTTAGCATCCAGCGGTATACAAACAGAGAGACCCCTATATGATCGGCATCGACAGCAACACTTGGTTTACGAGGGAGTAAGCAATTACGGTCACGGGGTTTGGCCCACGCCGCTTGTATCGATCGCCACCTTGATCACCGGCGATACCGATTGGGAAAAACTGCCGTCGTCGCCCCATCTAGACAAAGCCAAGCTGATTTTCCGGGAAGACTCGTTTGATCCGGTTACCCGCATCCGCCGGGGGCGCCTGTATGAATGGGGAGACGGTTCCCTGCAGCAGACATGGTATTTCACGCGGCACCCAGCTGAGCCCATGGATCGCGATCATATGACAACGGACGGCCGCCTCAACCGAACGCTCTGGACCTACCGGCCAGCCCAAAGATTTTCTTCACTGTTTCCGAATATTCTGCGCGCGCAGTTAGTTCTCGGGACGCATTCCGCCCCGACCGTATGGCAGGTTGTCTCAGTGGAAACGGTAGCCTCGGGCGAAGAGTTGCTTACATTGCGCGCCCGCTCCAGCTTTGGCGCCTTGCCTGAACTCATTGAGGAACATATCCCCGAAGGGGCCAAGACAGAGGTTTTGGCAACATTGGCGCATGTCGCTGATGGCGCCTTCCGATCAAGTCCGGTCTCCTTGGTCGACTTGTGCCGCGCCGCTGCCACTGTCGTCCTCGCACATTGGCTCGAGTCGACTGGAGATGCTCCGGACAAGCTTCATTATCTTGACCTTGGCGCTTTGCTGAAGGCCTTCGAAAAGCAACAGGGCAATACCGACACCAATTCGCCATCTGCTGCAGGTTCAGCGATTCGCTTGCTGCAACGCTTTCATTCGCGAGGAAAACCCAACGAACAGAAGCGTTACAACACCCGACCGCCGACCGAGGAAGATGCCCAACTGGTTCTGAGTGCCCTTGGTTTTCTTCTCAGGGAAGTCGGCTGGGCTCGATAAATAAGGGATATCCGGATTTCCCGGTGGATCAGAAATGGCGCATCACCAACACAATTCGTTAAGAGGTAGCTTTAGATGAAGGAGTTGGGCTGATCATGATCGATGGTGGGAGCTCCTGGAGAATCTGCGGGTAGCCCAAGCACTTCAAGAGCCCTACTCTGTCACCATGCTTTGTGGTGCGGCGCGCATTGCGAATAGGCAAGACACAAGTCCCATGAACGGAATGCTACTGGTCTCGTATTCAGCGGGGATTTTCTTGCCTCGAGGGAGAGGTGTGAAAATGATGATTGGGTCTTGATATTCCGCTGATCGCCTTCATATCTACCATGCCTCAAGTGAGGTTCATTCAGGGATAAGGAAACATGGCAACATTGGGCGATTGGTCGGATCACGACAACAAAAAGTACGTTGGCAAGCTGGACCGCATCTATGTTTCGATGACGGAACACTACGAAGTTGGCTATTTCATCGATCACTATCTCAAGAACCACAGCTATGCGGTATCTAACGAGAATCGCGACAAGGTCACAGCAGCGTTGGAAAAATACCCCGGCAAGGCCCCCTTCAAGCGCGACAACTTGAATCAGTATCTCGACAGCTACTGGAAGAAGTAAACCGAAACCTACGAGGAGAACAACCGGCGGTCTTTTTCCTTCTGGGAGCCTGAGACGTACGAACTTTCAAACCAGGCAGGCTCCCCGCTGATGGCGGCCGGTTTCTTAAGGGTGAGCGGCTTGGGCACCGGGGGCGGAACCGCGGGGGCAAACGCCTCCTTCATCAGCGTACGGAAATGCAGGTGGTCGAACATTCGCAGCGCCTCGATGGCATAGGCGGTGGCGACTTTGCAGTCCTCTATCATCATCAGGTTGTCGCCATTGCCGCGCTCGCCGCTCGGTGCCAGATTCGAAGACCCGGTAAACACCTTGGCACTGGGCAGGCCGAAATCCGTGACCACGAACTTGTGGTGGATATTGATGCCCTGGCCGCCCGACCATTCCCGCCGGAACGGCTCCGGTGCCTTTCCGGCAAGGTAGGCAAAGTCCACCACCCCAACCGAACCATCGGGCTTATGCACAGTGAGCCCCGCGTCGTTTTTACCACCCCGTAGCTGAAAACTGGCCGACCGATCAGCCGGTCCAGCGCCTCCCGGGTTGGCCCCGAATTGATCTGGTTGAGAAAGGCGATCGAATACAGCACCGACGACGAAGCTTGGTCGATAGCAGCGCCAACCGGGTTCAGGGATAGTGCGCTGTCTCGGTGGGGAGAAAAGCAGAACTGGAGTGCAGGCTTGCCGTCCACCTTGACCAGGTGCCAGCGCTGGACCAGAGGACTGGCGGCGAAGTGCTCGGGATCGTTAAAGGCCACTTCGAAGACCTGTGCGAAGAGCGCCGCAGCCTCGGGCGCCCGCAAGACGATCAGGTTATTGGCCTGAATGTACAACCCGCGAAAACTGAAGTTGGTGGAACCGAAGAGTACCTGCTCAGGTATTCCGGCACGCTTCACAATGATGACTTTATGGTGCTGCAGCCCCCCGAAGTGTGTGCGTTTCACCTGTGCCGCGCCCGCCGATGCCGCCAAGCGTGCTACAGCCTTGCTCTCGGCGCTCTCGGTCTTTTCATGCGCATCCGAGTCGTCGACGACGGCCCGTAGGCGCCCCCCAAGCCGCTCGAGTCGACCGACAATGTCCGGCTCATTGAGGTCGTAGGCCAAAATATCGACCTCGCAGGCAGGGTCGGCGACGGCGGCATCGAGAAGGCTCTCAAGAAGTTGGAGTGCCTCGAAGCCAAGCCACTCGTAGATACCGCCATTCACCTTTTGAAACTCCAGTCCATCGCTGGCCTTGTCCGGAATGAGCTTCGGCCGGTCGCCGAATTTTTCGGAAAAGGCCTGGGAAGAGGCGAAATTTCGGGTAAATCCAATGTCAAGGAAGCCATCGTAGGTCACCGGGTCCAGGGACAGTCCCAGCTCAATCTGGCGTCCCTGGACGAGCTTGCCATCCTGCGGCATGTGCATATTGGTGACGCGGTAGCGGTAGATCCCGTTTTTCACATCCCAGGGAAAATGGATCCAGCGGAACTTCTGGAATGGGGCTTCCAGGGAGGAAAACAGGCGCCCGCCGGTCACCGCCGTACCAGCTGGCTGGTCATAGGAAAAATTGAGGCGGTTGTTGAGGGGTACGAAGTTCCGTCCCCCCGGTTCCATTACCTCGATCGAGAAACCCACCAGATCGGCTTCCGGTTGATCCACATCCATGCCGAGAAGGCACATGCGCTCGCCGCGCCAGAGCTTGACTCGGAAACCTTGTGCAGTCTCCGCTACGCTGAAGTCGTCCATCGCTACCCTCGATGAATAAGCTGAGTTTAGTCAGCATAGGCAAAAACCGCTGTAATTGCCATATTCATATTTCTGTAGCATTTTCTGTTACGGCGAATGAGAAAAAACCGTCGCAGCCGAAGTGCTTTGACGTGCCATCTACATAGCGCCCAATCTTGTGGGATACACCCTTGGCTTTCAGGCGCTTGCAGATGGAAAACAATCAGGCAGCCTTGAGCCGAAGATGTAGCCAGCGCCATACTGCAAGGGCTTTTTGCAGACATCGTGTCTGCACAGCCTTCATCGGTGACTCCGGTTACCCTGAGGTCCAGCGCCGCTGGCGTCGCAGTCGTGACCTGCCTGCCTTGACGATTCGCCGCCGCCCTGTTCGGGATCCGCACTTCATCACGAACTGAGACCCATGCCTGCCGACGCCCGTCGAACGGTTCCCTGAACCCAGGCCTGCTCCTAACACCCACGCCGTCGACTTCACCCTGATGTCCGAGGCGGTTTTTTCACGCCTGACCGTGACCGCAGCATCGGTCACCGCCATGCCTTTGCCATCCCACCGGGGAGCACGCCTCCCCCGGGGATCGGTGTGTTCCCCTTTTTTCTTTGGAGAACCCCCATGGCCCGCCGTTCCACCGCGCCATCCCTATGGTTGCCCGGATTCAATCCGGATGAGCCCGAGCCCCCTACCCTGCCGGAACTGGCAACCTCCATCGTCGTTCCGACGGCGGAAGCCGCCCTGGCAGAATTCATCGAAGCAGTTGAGGTCAAGACACCCGAATTCGCGATAGTCGTCGCCCGCACCAGTTGGCGCACGAGCAGCCAGATCGTCGAGGCCGCACCGCGCCTCCTGTGGCCGCGCCTCACCAGCGCCAGCCGGCTCTATCCGGTCGGCGCCGTCGCCAAGTTCGAAGCCAATCTGGCGGCCATCGACACCCTGCACCGGATCAAGGCCAAGAACCGCGCTGCCAGCACGGAAGAACGCCAGGCCCTCCAGTGCTACACCGGCTGGGGCGGTCTGCCGGGGAGCTTCAACCTGGACACGGACGATCCCACCTGGGCCGAACGTGCCCGCCGCTTGCAGGACCTGCTGCAGGCCGAGGACTACGCGTCTGCGCGGGCCTCCGTGAACAACGGCCACTACACAAAGATCCACGTGATCGAGGCCATGTGGCAGGCGATCCGCGGCTTCGGCTTCACCGGCGGCCGCGTCCTCGAGCCTGCGGCCGGCATCGGCCATTTCATCGGCGCCATGCCGGAAAACCTAGCGGAGCGCAGCACCGTCACCGCCATCGAGATCGACCGCCTTTCGGGTCGCATCCTCCAGGCACTCTACGGCGCCGCCGGCGTGGACGCGAGGGTTGCCCCCTTCGAGAAAACGCCCCTGCCCGAGAACTGGTTCGACCTGGTGATCGGCAACGTCCCCTTCGGCAAGTATCAGGTGGCCGACCAGAGCAACCGGGCCTACGCCCACTACAGCATTCACAACTACTTCCTCGGTCGCGCCCTCGACCTGGTGCGTCCCGGCGGGCTGGTCTGCCTCATCACCAGCAGCCACACGCTGGAGTCCCGGCAGGAGACGGTACGCCAGTACCTGGCGAGCCAGGCCCACCTGCTGGGCGCCATCCGGCTGCCCAAGGGGGCCTTCGCCGGTATCGCCGCCACCGAGGTGCAGACCGACATCCTATTCCTGCGCAAGCGGCAACGGGCTGAAACGGTCGAAGCCGAGTGGCTGGACATCACCGCGGTGCCGAATGAATTGAGGCATCCCCAGGCACCGACCAACCGTTACTTGCCGATCAACGAATGGTACCTGCGGCACCCCGAGTTCTGCATCGGTCGCATCCGTAGCGAAAGCAACGGCTACGAGGAAGTCCCGACGGCGGTTTTCGAGGGCGACCTGGAGGCGGCGCTGCGCGAGCGCATCGCCTTGCTGCCCACCGGGGTTTTTGAGCCAGTGAAGCACACAATGGTACCGCTGCGGGTGGTCGTTCCGGCCGAAGCCGGCGCCCGCCCCGGCAGCTTCCGCCTGCATCAAGGGCGGTTGAATCGGGTCGAAGGCGGCGAACTGGTCGATGTCCATGACCAGCTCAATGCCACGCAGCGGAGCCGGATCATCGGCATGTGCGCGATCCGCGACCATGCCCGGGCCCTGCTCGACGCGCAACTGGCCGAAGAGAACGACGGACGGCTGGGTCACCTGCGGGCAATGCTCAACGGCACCTACGACCGCTTCGTCGCCAAGTACGGCTGCCTGACGGCCCGGGCCAACGCGCTGGCGTTTCGGCGCGACCCGGACTATCCGCTGCTGCTGTCCCTGGAGCACTACGACGAAGAGTCGGGGACGGCGCGCAAGGCGGCGCTGTTCTCCCAGCGCACCTTGAGCCGCGTGGTCGAACCCGATCATGCGGGCGAGCCGAGCGAGGCCCTGGCCGCCTCGGTGCAATGGCGAGGCCGGGTCGATCCGGCCTATATGGCCGGGCTGCTGGAAGCACCGGAAGCGGAAGTGTTGGAGACACTGGCCAGTGCCGGCCATATTTTCCAGGACCCAGTGGACGAAAGCTGGAAGACCGCCGACGACTACCTGTCGGGCAACGTCAAAACGAAGCTCAAACAGGCGGTGCTGTCGGGCCCGGCCTACCGGCGCAATGTCGAGGCGCTGCAGCGGGTACAGCCGGAGGATCTGCCGCCGGCGGCCATCGAGCCGCGCCTGGGCGCGGTGTGGGTTCCGGCCCACGACGTCGAGACCTTCGTTCGGGAAGTATTGGAGCTGAAGGACTGCCAGGTGGCCTACTCGGCCGAGGCCGGCGCCTGGTCGGTGAAGTACGGGGAGTGGGAGGCCCGGCAGAACGTCAAGGTGACCCAGGAGTTCGGTACCTCGCGCATGAACGCCATCGAACTGGTGCAGTGCGCGCTGAACGTCCAAGTGCCGACGGTGCGTGACCGCGACCCGGTCACGGACAAGTACTACGTCAATGCCGACGAGACCCTGGCCGCCCGGGAAAAGCTGGGCTTGGTCAAGGAACGCTTCGCGACCTGGGCCTTCTCGGAGACCGAACGCCGCGAACGGCTGTGCCGCATCTACAACGACCTGTTCAATGCGACGCGGCCTCGCCACTTCGAAGGTTCGCACCTGAAGTTGCCGGGTTTCTCCCGCTGCTTCGATCTGCATCCGCACCAACCGGATGCCGTTTGGCGCATCGTGCAGTCCGGAAATACCGGCCTCTTTCACGTGGTCGGTGCCGGCAAGACGGCGGTCTGCGTCATTGCCAGCATGGAACTGCGCCGTCTGGGGTTCGCCAACAAGCCTTGCCATGTGGTGCCCAATCACATGCTGGCCCAATACACCGCGGAGTTCGTCCGGCTCTACCCCAATGCCTCGGTGTTGATGGCGAGCAAGGAAGACCTGGAAGGCGACCGCCGGCGCGAGCTGGTGTCGCGCATCGCCACTGGCGACTGGGACGCGGTAGTCATCACGCACTCGAGCTTCGAGCGCATAAAGCTCTCGCCGCAATTCACCGAGGGCTACATCAAGGAGATCATTCGTGAAATAGAAATGGCGGTACGCGCCGAGAAGAGCAACGACCGGTCCAACCGGATCGTCAAGCAACTCGAGGCGATGAAGAAAAGCTGGCAGGTCAGGCTGGAGAAGCTGTCTGCCGACAGCAAGAAGGACGACCTGCTGACCTGGGAGCAACTGGGCATCGACTGGCTGTTTGTCGACGAAGCCCATCTGCACAAGAACCTCTACCGGTTCACCAAGATGACGCGGGTGGCGGGCTTGCCGCTGACCAGTTCGGAGCGCGCCTTCGATTTGTTCCTGAAAACGCGCTACACCATGCAGCGCCACGGCCATGCCCAGCGCGGCGTGGTCTTCGCGACGGCGACGCCGGTGGCCAACACTATGGCCGAGATCCACACAATGATGCGCTACCTGCAGCCCAATCGGCTGGCGGAACTCGGGCTGCAGCAGTTCGATGCCTGGGCGGCGACCTTCGGGGAGAGCGTGACGGCGCTGGAAATCGCGCCGGACGGCAGCGGCTACCGCATGCACACGCGCTTCGCCCGGTTCATCAACGTGCCCGAGCTGATGGCGGTGTTCGGCGAAGTGGCCGACATCCGCACGGCGGAGATGCTGGCCCTGCCGGTGCCGACGCTGCGTGGCGGTAAGCCGCGCATCGTGGCCTGCCCGGCCAGCCCGTCGTTGAAAACCTTCGTGCAAAGCCTGGTGCTGCGCGCCGAGGCGATCCGCAACGGCGAGGTCGATCCGAAGGACGACAACATGCTGGCGGTGACCACCGCCGGCCGCAAGGCCGCGCTGGACTTCCGGCTGGTGGCGCCGACGGCGCGCTTCGACGAGAACGGCAAGGTGGCCGCCTGCGTGCGGGAAGTGCATGCCATCTGGCAGCGCACGATGGAGTTCCGCGGCGCGCAGTTGGTGTTCTGCGACTTGTCGTCCCCCAAGGGCGGCAAGGCATTCAGTGTCTACGACGACTTGCGGGCGCGGCTCATGGCAGCGGGCGTTCCTGAAAAGGAAATTGCCTTCGTCCATGATGCCGAGACCGATGCCCAGAAGGCTGCGCTGTTCAAGGCGGTACGGGAAGGCCGGGTGCGGGTGCTGCTGGGGTCCACCGCCAAGATGGGGGTGGGCACCAACGTGCAGACGCGCCTCGTGGCCCTGCATCACCTGGACGCCCCGTGGCGTCCAGGTGATGTGGAGCAACGCGAGGGCCGCATTCTGCGCCAGGGTAACCTGAGCGAGGACGTGGAAATCTTCCGTTACGTCACCCAGCAGAGCTTCGACAGCTATTCGTGGCAGACGCTGGAGACCAAGGCACGCTTCATCGCCCAGGTCATGGCCGGCGACAAGGGTATCCGCTCGCTGGAGGATGTGGAACTGGCGGCGCTGTCCTATGCCGAGGTGAAAGCCCTGGCCTCGGGTAATCCGCTGGTGATCGAGAAAGCCGGCGTGGATGCCGAGGTGGCCAGGCTCGCCACCCTGTTCTCCGTGTGGCGCAACCAGCGCTATGCCAACGAGAGCGAGGTGAGCCGTTTGCCGATGATGATCGAAGCGCTGGAAAACAAGATCGCGCTCTATGCACGGGATTTGCAACGGGCGGAAATCCCGACCTTGCAGGACACCTCCCTGGAACTCGGCCACCGGCAGATCGTCGGCACCGAAGCCATGGGCGAGGCACTGCGCGGCCTGGTGAAGTCCATGAAAGAAGAAGTGCAGACGGCGAGCCGGCCGATCGAACGCATCGTGGGCCGCTTCGGCGGATTCGATCTTGGTGTACGAGCCACCCGTAGCGGCGAAGTGCCCAATCTGTACCTAGCCGGGCACTGCCAGTATCAAGCCGATCCCTATCAAACGGGTCCATCTCTCGTCGCCGTCCTGTTCGGTGCTCTGGAATCGATAGCCAAGCACCACACCGATGCCGGGACGCTGCTGGCAACCCGACATAAGCGGCTGGAGGATCTACGGTTGGAACTGACCCGATCGTTCGAACACGAAGGCCGCCTGAGCGATCTATTGGTTCGGCAGCGCGAACTACTCAGGCAGCTCGACCTGGACAAGGACGAGGCAGGCGTCGGGAAAATCGATGCCGAAGAGGTGCGACAAGCTGCTTGATTACCCCCCCATGGTCGAACGACTGTGGGGGGCTTCTTCGGTTGTCAATGCGGCTTCCAGCGTGACTCAGCTTCTTCAACCAAGGTCTTGATCGCTTTCAGGTCTGCCACTACGAACCCATAGGTAAAACTTGACTCGACCTGATTTTTCTTCGATTTGCTGAGGTTTCGATGAACATGGTCGGGACCATATTCGACAGCATGGTGATTGGCAGAATCAATCCGCGAAATTGGCTTTCCATTTGGATCTTGAATCATGTAGGCATAGTCATCCAGTGCATCCTGTCGGAGAATGATGCGAAATCCGCTTCGTCGAACAGCAGTAATTGTGTTCTCCTCAACCTTCTCAATGTCACACTCAAGCTCACTTTGAACCGCAAGGCAAGACATCGCTAATGTCTCGTCCGTATGCTTGACGAGTTTCATGTTGGAGAAAAACGGGGCAGGAACCCCCATTCTTTTTGCAATGTATTCAATGAGCGATGCGTGATCTCGGGCTTCATCCTCATGCTGTTTGCACAAGCGGAGTCCGATTATCAAACCACTTGTACCGATAAGCGTCCCTGTCGACATGTAGTCGGTTTCCTCTCCGCATATCAGGCAACCATCCGTAGCAAGCCACATTCCCTTTTCAACCCCCGTATTTTCGACCCGTCCGGCGACTAGATCGCGAAACGCTTTGCTCTTAGCCTCCCAGCTTTCGTGCCAACGGTGGTAGCGGCTCGCGTAGTCCCTGTCCTCGATTAACTCTGAGAATTTTGTTGTATTGACAACGGGTAGTTTGAATCCATGACGCTCAAGGAAGACACCCAACCGAGCAATTTCATCGAGAAGGTGTGATTTCATGAAGTAAATCCTGGGCGCCGGAAAATTCTCGGCGACCGAATAAAGCGCATTGAAATGACATGTACCACCTTCAACAAACATATGCGCTGAATCCGCGCCTTTCATCATCCGCAGCAAATCTTCCGGGGAGTCCATGTCGATGGCCGTCACAGGCATCTTTGGTGACAGCAGATTTACTGCAATACCTTTGACACAAGTGTCCGTTTGCTTACCATCCAATCCCTGTGCATAGCAAAGTTGCATCAATTGTTTGATCGTCATTTGGTGAAACCGAAGTCCTATAGGTTGTTGACCAATTTCTTTCTCTTACCGGTGCCACAAGGCTTGAAAAGAAAGCTGATAACTCAATCTGCATGGCCATTAAGTCAATGACGTTAACGTAACCAATGCGGTTTTCGTTGACATCTTCAGGCCATATGCGCGGCATAAGGGATTAAACTGAACACCGGAGGCTCTGCCTGCTAGCAGAGTGATCAAGTGACGCAGGAGAGCCCGGTGGGCACATGGCAAGTTGTCAGCAATACACCGCTTGAAAGAGAACCATCGAGAACTTCATCGGTGCCTCTGAAATGGGCACATGACGCGGTGACCGGCGAGCCGCGCTATATCCACGACAGCGAGATCGTTGGCCGCCATTGCTCATGCGTTTGCCAAGCTTGCCAGCTTCCTTTGACAGCCGTCATGGCCGGTCAGCCACTCCATGCTCATCCCACCGCCCACTTTCGTCATCCGGCGGGCTCTCAAAAGGACAGTTGTGCGCTTGTCGCCGCACGCTTGGCCGCGACAAGCCTCCTTGCCGACAATGGTTACATCGACCTGCCCCGACGCACCCTGTCGCGGACTGCAATCGGCTTCAGCGGCCATAGCTATGAATTCTGGGTGGAACAACCGGCTGAACGCAGAGCAATCAGACACACGCGATTGCTGGACCGCGCCACGGCTGAGCTGACCTTGGACGATGGTCGGACGCTCCTCGTTGATCTCTCTGGTCAACGGGAATCCTCCGGCGCATCCGATGGACAAGCTGTCGTATCAATCTCGCTGTCCGACCCTTCGCTTGCCATGCTCAGCCCCGAGGAGATTAGGTCTCGATTGCGGATACTCCCCGACATCCGCTGGTGCGCCCACTGGGACGATCATGCGTTGGCAGCCAAGGGCGATACCGAAGCTTCGCAGGCCGCTTGCGAGGCACTGGACAACTGGAGCGCAGACGACGAGGCCGATTTTCGTGCACACCTCATGTCCGATATCGCCCCAGAAACCGCGCAGCAACTGCGGCGCGAAACGCTGCTTCACCGAGAGGTCAAGCGCATTCTTGCAAGCGAGCAGCGGATCGCAACGCCGAGCCTCGAAGTTACAGTTACGCGAGAGCCGCCTGAGGAATTCAGCGGTGACTGGGAGTCCGACAACCTCCGAATGGTATGGCTCACCGCACCGCGAACCCTGGAGCTTGATGATGTCCAGTTGGAAAGGCGCCTTGGGCGCATCGTACCCGACGTGGTAGGTCATCTTGGCGGGCGTCAGATTTATACCGAAGGTGTTACAGGCACATGGATTAGCGGCGATTTCGAAGAAGAGGTCGAGGATATCTATAGCCTCGGCTGGCCACTGACCTTGCTCGTGGAGGTCACTGTCACCCATGGTATCGATGATGAAAAGCACCGGCGCATCATCGACATCAACCTGCCTACGCTGGAAATAGACTTGAGCCGGCTCGGCGGCCGTATCACCCAAAACGACTTGCGTGACTTGGTCGTCAACCAGACAATCGGAAAACGTTGGGTGCATCACCCCATATTTCCGATCAAGGCGAGGACGCTCGACGCTGAACTCGACAAGCATCCGGTAACGCTCCGCTACCACGAGCGGCTCATCGAACTAAGACCGCCCGGGTGGCTGGCCAAACCAGCCGCGTACTGGGTGCAACGCTACCGCGAAGCCAGTACCGCCTTCCACGATGCGAATGTCCTCATCCGGCGGGCTCAACGTCAGCATAAGGGCCACAGTCCGAAACCCAAACTCCTTGGGACCGAATGCGATGCCTGGAAGCAGTTGGCCGAGGCAGCCGAAGCGCTGGCGGCACACGGTATTCCGGGAGCTGCTGACCCCGTCATGCTCGATGAAAGCGGACTGGTTGCCCGGCTACTGTCCATCCAGCGAAACATGGGCGTCGGCTACGATGTGCGTTCGGGGTATCAGGTACTGGATGCCATCATGCAAAGCGGAAACGACAACAAGCGCTGGGACACGCTCTATGCCATTGCGGTCAAGGCCTACGCTCTCGAAGCGAACTTCACGGCAAGCCAAGCTCGCAAATATGAGGATTGGCGTGACACCCTGATTTCGAAGGTCGCCGCGAGTGACAAGGCTTATCTGCGGCCATCCACCTACGACTCGGTATTGAGCATACTTTTCCCGGAGATGGCGGAACGAATCAAGAAAGGCTACGGGCGCTTGGCGCCAACGTCAGAGGATCATCCATCCCCATCGCCGATCGAAGTCGGCACAAGCGACCATTACTGAAAATCGGCCAAGTGTCGAGACCGTGGCCAAGAGACAATTACGAAAATCTGTAAGGACCCAATGCACATGAGCAAGGACAAGAACTCGCTAACCGTATTTCGGGATCTGACCATTCGGGGAATGATCGACAACATCGCCTCGTTGGGAGACGCCATCCAGAAGCAGCTACCTTCCCAATGGAAGAGGGACCGTGCCAAGGAAATCGAGAACGCGTCGATGTTCGGTGATGCCGGACCACTTCTGGTTTTTGAACGCAGCACCACAGATGATCTGCCAGCGGCAGGCGTAGCCATGCTGACCGAGGGAGAAACGGTCAGCGTCCTCAACATTGTCCCACTGGAGAAACATCAGCTGTCCATTGCGGAATACAACGCCCTCCTCGTCGAATTGACAGAACAGGCCATACGCCCGGCAACGAATTCCCTTGGACTATCCTGTGAGCTTGGCAGCGAAGAGAAAGCCATAACCGCCTGGATGAGCGAAGCTGCGATAAGCGCCTTGCAGCGTTTCAGCCAACTGGCAAATCATGCGACGGGATCGTCGCACCCCATGGACCAGCAGCGCTGGTTTGCTTTCCTCGTGCAATGCCATCAGGACGGCTACACCCTGGACACGGATAACCGAACAGATGGTGGTTCCTTCCCATTTACTGACCATCAATTACCTTTCGTTCGACAAACAGGGCCATGAACGCATCCTGTTCCCCTATGGCTGGACGGTCCGGAAACACTAATTTCGCGTGAAGCGATCTCGGTGCCGGGCGCTTGCTGGTGGCAAGAGACTGAACAGCCTTGAGCCGAAGACGTAACCAGCACCATACTGCAAGGGCTTTCTGTGGACATCGTGTCTGCACAGCCTTCATCGGCGACTCCGGTCGCCCTGAGGTCCAGCCTAGCTGGCGTCGCAGTCGTTACCTGCCTTAAATACCCGATTACCGTCGGGTCCGGCCGTTCACTTGGCCGTGAGTACTGTTCAGCCGTCAGGCTGGATGTTGTGTCACGCCGCCATTCGACCTTCGGGTTGATTGGCATTGAACGAAGGCCCTGTTCGCAAGAACCATAGGCCGTCATCCTGCGCATGCCGCATGGCATGCCTTGAGCCGCTCTGCCAATCCGGGCGGAGCATCCCGAACGGGGAACCCCAAGTTCCCTGCCAGGGACAGGTGTTCCCTTTCATTCCCGAAGGAGAACACGATGTTCGCAACCTCTGTGACCAAAACGTCGCGTCCAGTTGCCGTGCTGTTGGGTGGTTCCGGGTATGCCCGGCCTGCCACACGCACACCGGCCGCACCAGCGTTGTTGAAACCGCCGCCGATCATCCCCGGACGATCCGGCTACGCTTCCGAGTCTCATGCGGTAGGTGCCTGATCATGCCGATCAGTCTCTACCGCCGGCGCATTGCCGCCACCGTGATTCAACTGGCCAAGGACGATCCATCCCTGGTCAAGGAGGTCATCGCCCGCTTGCGAGAGTCGGGTGAGATCGAAGTCGATGATCTGGTCTATCTGGACCGGATCGCCGACCGCTGGATCGGGATTGCCGAGGAGAACAGCAAGGTCGGATCAGCGTACCCGCGTCAAGCGTGCGGGTAGCGGGATGCCTTTGGCCTTAGCCAGTTCCACAGCGATTTTTTCCAGCAGATTCGGACGTTCGTCGTTCAGCGTATTGGCCCACTGGCTCAATACCTGTTCGATGTCGTCCGGCGTTCGCGCCCCGTCGAAGTCGAGTCCGAGTTTTCGGAAGTCACCGATTTCGTCGGGCGTGAACCGTAGTGCGTTGCCTGCACGCAGCATGCTGTGGGCACCTTTCATGTGTGAGCGTTCAGTTTAGCAGCGCCACATGTCCATACAACCCCGGGGAGTCTACCGCTTCCCCGACCGGGGACAGGTGTTCCCTCTGTTCACCTTTGGAGAACACCATGTCAATCGAGAAATCTCGTCCTCGTCCGCGGCGCTCCAGCTTCGAATCTGAGGAAGAACGTGCTTGGGTTGGTTTTTACCAGCGCGTCGGCCGGGATCCGGCCATCGCTAGCGAAGTTCTGGCCCAGTTGGAGTCCGATCCTGAAATGAAGCGCAGCCATCTGGCACTCTACCTATGCTGCAGGGAATCCCTGCGCCAGCACAAGGCCCGCCAGGCGCGGCACAAGCGGATCGGTCAGTTCATCCGCGGGCTGTGCATCGGGTTGTTCATCCAGCCACTGCGCAACCTGCAGACGATGTGGCGCCACGGCAGCGACCTTGCTTTTGATTGCCTGCCCGAAGCAGCCAAGGAACCGGCCGCCGTCCAGGTGCATCGCCTGCCCCGGAAATCTGGGTTCGCGACGGCCCGCACGGCTTTCGAGCGCCAGGTCACCTTGGCCCCAGCAGCCACCGAAGACCAGGCCTCGTCCGCCGATAAAACACCGCGCACGGCCGCCTGACCCTTCCGGTCCGGCCTGCGATGTAACGGCTACGGCTGTCGTATCCGGATCGCCGAACGCCCACGCCCGCGCTTCAGTTCGCGGTGCGTGCGGCGCTCGCTTCGATCCCACCCATGCGTGCCGATGCTCCCCCGAGGCAGCCTCGCACGATCAAATCCCGCATTACCGACCCGCGTTCACCTTCCCCCGTCCGCCAGTGGGCATCGGCATGCCCATCCCCGTCTCAAGCCATGAAAGGAAGCCATCGATGATCACCGTCACCGCAATCCTGAATGCCATCGAAGCCCATGCCAACCGCGCCATCGTCCAAGAGCTTCGCCTCATCAAGAAAGAGGTCGAAAAACTGCGTTCGTCCCTGTGCCCGGATGACCAAGACCACGCGGACGCCCTGCTGCTGAAGTTGGACCGTCAGATATCCGACCAGATCGTCGTCGCCGATGACGTGGTCGTTGAGCAAGTGTTCCAGCCGGTAGCGCAAACGGCCTGAATTACCACGCAACGATACGCCCGCCGTATTCCGGACCGGCGAACCAACCAACACCCCCGTGGGGCTCACACCCATGGGGTGTCGGGTTCCACGCCATGTCGAAAGGAACCCGAGATGAACAAGATCAGCATCAATGCCGAACAACAACTCTATGTCGTCGATTGCGGCGAGAGCTATACCTGCTTCGGCTTTGCCAACGCCCGCGAC
>Ga0209211_10003026_pt1 | contig 28000 bp, 24 predicted proteins | sample RifGroA2_FD_183992 | JGI IMG/M metagenome (GOLD analysis project Ga0209211, IMG submission 183992) | Groundwater microbial communities from Rifle, Colorado, USA - Groundwater A2 (SPAdes) (version 2) | ecosystem: Environmental > Aquatic > Deep subsurface > Groundwater | place: Rifle, Colorado...
TGCTGCCCATCGCCGTAAACGGGCAGCGGCTTGCCCGCGAGGGCGTTGACGATCATCAGCGGAATGAGTTTTTCCGGAAAGTGATACGGGCCGTAATTGTTGGAGCAATTGGTGGTCAGCACCGGCAGGCCATAGGTGTGATGATAGGCGCGCACCAGATGGTCGCTGGCGGCCTTGCTGGCCGAATACGGGCTGTTCGGCTCATAGCGGTGCACCTCGCTGAAAGCCGGGTCGTCCTTGGCAAGCGAGCCATAGACTTCGTCGGTGGAAACATGCAGGAAGCGGAAATTATCTCGGGTGACGCCCTCACCCCCAGCCCCGTGAGAACTCCCTCTCCCTGTGGGAGAGGGTCGGGGTGAGGGAGGAGAGGGGAGGTTTTGCCAATAGGCACGCACCGCCTCGAGCAAATGAAAGGTGCCGACGATGTTGGTCTGGATGAAATCTTCGGGGCCGTGAATGGAGCGATCCACATGACTCTCCGCCGCGAAATTGAGAATGGCGCGCGGGCGGTATTGTTTCAGCAGCTTTGCCACCAGTTCGGTGTCGCCGATATCGCCGCGCACAAAGATATGGCGCGGATCATCTTTGATGGATGCAAGGTTCTCCAGATTGCCCGCGTAGGTCAGCTTGTCGAGACTGACGACTGATTCGTCATGTTCGGCCAGCCAATCCAGCACAAAATTCGAGCCGATAAAACCTGCTCCGCCTGTAACCAAAATCATAAGACAGCTTTCTGAGTAACAAAACTCTCTGCTCGAATTTCAGTGAAGGCTAATGCGCGAAAGCGCGTTAGCGTGAAATTCGAGCAGCGATTCGTTCGCCCCCTCTCCCTCCGGGGGAGGGTTGGGGTGGGGGAAACGGGCATGGCAATTTCATCATCAAGGTTGACATTCATTATTACCATGCCCGTTATGCCGAAACTAAAATTTGCGCCGATAAATCCTGCGCTGCCGGTAACCAAGATCATGTTTTCCTATCGCACCTGCCGAGGTGCACGATGTGAAGAGAGCGGCGATTATATTCGATGCACTCAGTCAGTCATAGACGCCAATGCTGCGCACAACTTGTTCAATTCTATTGCAGGAATCACATCCACATTTTGGCCGAGCGGATAGCCAGTTTCCACGGGAGCAATGACATAAACCCGTTCCAGCGCCAAATCATCCACTGCCGACCAGAACCCCTTGGTCAAGGTTGGCGCACTGGAAAATTTGATCTCGAACCCGATTTTTTTATTGCCGCGCTCAGCGACAATATCCAATTCGGCTCCCGCTGCTGTCCGGTAGAACGAAAGTTGCCAAGGCGACGGCAACAATTGCGCAATCTGCTCCAATACCCATCCTTCCCAGGATGCTCCCACTACAGGGTGACCGGCAAGATCCTCCAGGCTGCGCAAACCAAGCAACGCGTGCAACAGGCCACTATCGCGCAAATATATTTTGGGGGACTTCACCAGCCGTTTGCTCAAATTGGCGTGCAATGGCTGCAATCGCCGGACCATATAAGTTGCTTCAAGAATATCCAGGTAGTGTTGTACCGTAGGTGCTGATACGCCAAACCCCGAAGCGAGGCGTGAAGCATTCCACATCTGCCCATGCAAATGAGCCAGCATCTGCCAGAACCGTCGTAGTGTTGTGCTTGGCACCCGGATTCCAAATGCGGGAATATCCCTCTCCAGATGAGTAGCAATAAAAGATTCACGCCATGCTGCCGAGGCTTCATCTGTCTTGGCCAGCCAGCTAAGCGGATAACCACCGCGTAACCAGAATGAAGGCAATTCCGCAAATGTTGGTTGAACTTCGCTTACATCAAAAGGGGACAACTCATGAAAAGAAATCCGTCCCGCCAACGATTCAGAGGCCTGTTGCAGCAATTGCGGTGAGGCAGAGCCCAACAACAGGAATCTCCCGGGATGGCGATTATCATCGATCAGTGCCCGCAAGACCGAAAACAACTCGGGGCGACGTTGTATTTCATCCAGCACAACCAGATGATCAGCATAACGCGACAGGAATAGCTCCGGGTCAGCAAGTTTGGCAAGATCGGATGGACGTTCAAGATCCAGGTACAAACTGCCCGCACGGCCAGCCGTGATGCTTCGCGCAAGCGTAGTTTTACCCGCCTGGCGCGGCCCGAGCAGCGCTACTGCAGGGAACTGCTCCAGTGCAAGTTCGATAATCGGATAAAGGTGCCGCTTCAGCATCCTTGCATATTAAATGACTATCTTTCAATATGCAATGATGTTTTACGCATTCCTGTATGCATATCCAGCATATCGGTCAATCCGGATGGTGGCGGTACCAATCCGCCGTGGCCTGCAAGCCCTGCTGCATGGAATACGGCGGTCGCCAGTCGAGTTCGCGGCGGATTTTTTCGCTATCCACACGCAACGAGCCGAGCAGACGCTCCACCTGCCCTGCCTTGCCGAGAAGTCTGCCGCCCAATTTCAGCAGCCCGGGTGGCAGTGGAAATAGTCCGGCTGGATGGCCCATCGCGCGCCCCAATCGACGGATCAATTCCGGCGTGGGAATATCTTCACCGTCACTCACCAAATAGGTTCTTCCGGCGGCAGCAGGATGGCTCGCGCAGATGATCAGAGCATCCACCAGATTGCCCAAATAAATCAGGCTGCGTTTGTTGCGCACACTCGCCAACGGCAAAGGAATCCCTTTGTCCACCGCCGCCAACAGCCTGATGAAATTTCCCTTCACGCCAGGACCATACACCAGCGGTGGGCGCACGATCACCACTTCAAGTCCGGCTTCCTGCGCAACGCGATGCAGCGCCTGTTCGGCCTGCCATTTCGAGACGGCATATGGCCCCTGCGGATCGGGGACGTCGGATTCTGAAAACGGCTGCCCCTTCGTGGATTCGCCATTGACCTTGATGCTGCTGATATATACCAGGCGTTTCACCCCGGCCCGCGCTGCCTGTCGCGCCAGATTTTCCGTGCCATGCAGGTTCACTTCCAGAAATTCGGCGAGCGGATCGCCCGCTGTTTCACGCATGATGTGTACGCGTGCGGCAAGGTGGACCACCACATCCACACCGCGCAGCGCATCTGTCCAATCCGTCCCGCCGCCTATCGAACCGACTATCGCCTGCTCGACATTGTCAATTCTGGCATCTTCAGAGCGCACTGCCGCGCGTATGGCATATCCCTGCCGCAACAATTCTGCACAGAGCGATCTGCCCACAAAGCCGCTGGCTCCGGTTATCAGAAAGTTATTCCGCATGCCAAAGCGCCTTATCCGCCAAGTCCGGTGCCCCGCGCAGCAATGCCTTCTGCCCCTGCAGGGCGCGCGCTTGCCAGCCCTTGCCGCGACCAAGCGCATCCCGCCATGCCGCGTTGAATTCAGTTTGGCGCCCTGTCGCAAGGAAGTACTCCACCAAACATGCCGCCTGGAGGATATCCTTGCCCGCCTTGGCCCGCTGGCTTACCGGCCGCTCTCCATAAATAATCAATTTATGCACAGCGTAACGCTCCGGCGCGGGAAGGTTGACCACACAGGCGCCATCTCGTCCCAATATGCATCCTTGCGCGGTGTCCTGCAGCCCATACTCCATGAACTTGAGCGGCTCCAGCGCAAGATTCAAATCGGGCATCACCACAGGCTGGCCGGGCTTGCGCGTACGGCTGGTCACAAAATCCAGCCTCAATTCCGCGTCGTCCGGGTTCCGATATTGCGATCCTGCAACGCCATTGAACTGGGTGATGGGCAACAATCCCATCTCCAGAGATTCCAGCGCACCATGCACATCAATTTGTATGTTCGCCGGCAGTGCCAGCGATATGTTTTTCCCGGCATGCGCAAAATCAACATCCAGTGTTCTTTCACCGCTCAGCCAGCGCACGCCAAGCAGGTTACCCAACGCCTGAAACGCATGCGTGCCAATCAGCAGGGCGCCGACGCGAAAAAATCCATATTCGGCCAGGCGCCGGATGATGCGAAAGTGCTTCGGTAATGTGGCGGCACAACCCAGTTCGATCGCCGCCCTGGATTGAGGCGCCAGCGTTGCGGGATTTTTCTGCCGATCGAAGCGTGCTGCCAATTGCCGGATACGTTCGCCATCCGGCCCCACGTAAACCATGCGTCCGCGGCCATCAATGTCCCGATATCCAAAATACCAGTAGCCCCTGCCCTTGATTTGGCGCCGATGGAATTTTCCGGGCAAGCCGCTCAATGAAGCCTGCAATTCGAGTGCACGGGCCTGCTCCATCACCTCGGAGTAGGCCGTTTGCGCCCCCATCGCAAGTTCAGTGAATCGCATGTTTATTCCACCTCAAATGGTTACTATACATACTTGACGATTGTATAGTAACTCAAGGCCCGCGAGGCTCCAACAAGTATGTGGGAATGCATTTGCTAAAAATCGCAGTTGCCATGGAGGTAGGTGCGAATTTATTCGCCCGAACAACAGGCTGCGTGCGAATGAATTCGCATCTACAAGAGCAGCCCAACGCTTTCAAGTAGAACGATATTCCCAGCCAACTGCGGTTTTATCCGGTCACCAGAAATTTCATGGCCGCCTATCCATGGTTCGCCGCCACATAATGGGACGATTTGCGCAGGAACGGCTTCTCTATGAAGTGCCACAGCAGGAACGCCACCGCCATCACCAATGCACCAGCCAGCAGGAGCATCGCCCAGGGAGATTCCCTGAACAGGCCATAGGCAATCAGTGTTTGCAATATCGGGAAGTGAACGATGTATATCCCATAGGAAAAATCTCCATATTTGCCGAAATTTCCGAGACAGGGTACGACGCATGCAAAAAACACGACCAGCACTCCCAGCGCGGCCGGTTGGATAGCCACCCAGGGCAACCATGCCTGCAAGGCAAATACCGCAACGGCCAAGACTACCAACCAGGCCGCGTATCTGGCCAGATACTGGAAGTAGTAATAGCACGCCGCGCCGGCAATAAAATAGGCAAGCTGTCCGGGAAGTTGTCGCTGCAATTCAAGATAAAAACCCGATCCGGTTTTGCCGGCCAGGCCTTCCATGACCACAGAGTAAATCACCGAGCAGATATACAGGGTTAGCAGCACCGGCATCCGCCCGAGCTTGCGGAAGGCCATGATCGCCAGCGGCACGGACAGGTAAAACATGGCCTCGATCTTCAATGTCCATAGCGCGCCATTTACCGCCTGCAGTGAATTGCTTTCAAACAGCCCGGGCAGGTTCGGCTGCAGGAAATTGAGGAATAACAGATTGGCTGAAACATACTTCAGAACCTGCTGTGAGAAATAATCGCCCCAAGCGTGCACACTGAAAACGCTCCCCAGAACGGCGCAAATCATCACGACGAAAAAATAGGCGGGATAGATGCGCCTGGCCCTTTTCGCGAAGTAGCTCCTGATGTCGCGCGAGTTTTCGTAGCTCATGAAAATCAGGAACCCGCTGACCACGAAGAAGGACTTGACGGCGATCTCGGAGGAAAGCACTTTGCTTAATACCGCAAGCGCCTCCGCTCCGGACAGCACATGGGCATGCACCAGGAACACTGTGAAAGCAAACAGGAATCGCAGCAGGTCGAAGTTATTCTGCCGCAGCCTCAGGTCAGGTGCGGCAACGGCTGCGGGCGTGTCACGCAGGTCAGCGGGCACGATCAGGCGACTTTCCGGATCCAGAAAGACCTGGGCTCGATCTGCTCCACATGCCCCCGCAACATAGGAAATTTCTCCGCCAGCCTGTCCGGATGTTTGTGGCTCAAAAAATTCAAGGCAAGGATGATTTCGAACTGCGGGTTGCATGACAGAAATGCTTCCAGCAAGTACTGTTCATTCCAAAGTTTAACTTCATCAATCAGCCAATGGTCGAGGTAATCATATGGCGTAAAGATATCGTGAATATGAACCAGCACGCCCGGGCTGAGAATCGGCAATATCTCCAGATATTCCGTCAGCACATCGCTTTGCGGGCGTATCACGTGCGAGGAATCGATGAACAGAATATCGTTTGCCTCAAGCTGTCGGAACAACGATGCGTCTATCTCCTCGACTTTCTTGCGGATCACCTCGATACCATTCACGGCATCCAGCCATTGCATTTCATAGGGCTCGATACAGATGTGCCGGCAACCGTAGGCGATATCCTCACGCCGGTTCTGCTCCACAGCTTCGCGCGCCATCATCGTAGAGAATCCGCTGCCGACCTCGATGATGCGCCTGGGTTTTTTCAGGCGGATCAGGCTGTACAGGCACTCCGCATCGCCTTCCGCGAAATTCGGGTTTTTGTAATGAAACAATCTGCCGGCAGACGGATCAGGCGGGATGCGCGCAAGTTCGGCGGCATAATCGAACTGCTCAAGCCAAGCCAGTTGTCCGGCCTCATTGAGATCGATGCCCGGCAAACTGCGTTCATCGCGCAGCGAATGCCGCAAATACTTCCTGTAGTTGTACATCGGCTCATAATAATGATCGCGAATCGGGTAAATTCCCACGCGATTGAAAATGGCCCTGCTGAGCGGCATGCGCCAGATACCGAAGCGCCGCACGATTTTCATCAATAGCGCCGCAACGAACACCAATGGGGCAAGCATCAAATCCGTGATCGGCACGGCCAAATCGGCAACTACTCGTTTCAACATAAATTCGCCTCGTTATATGTAGCCTCTTATCAGTTAAATGATGTCAAAAAATGACAAGAATGTAACCTGTGGCGGTCATTGCGAGCCCTTCGGCAAGATCAGGACAGGCCAAGGCGCGGCAATCCAGCCATTAAAAATGCCTTTAATGAAATCATCTGGATTGCTTCGCTGCGCTCGCAATGACGAAAACAAACTTTTTCAGTGTTTCCCTAGTTTGCAACACTTCAATCGCCAGTATACGGGCGAAAGAAAGAAACGCGTCATGCTCCTCAAATGCCAGCGCAAGTATCTGAAATTGCGATGACTGCTGCGCTGCGCGTGATGGGTTACCCTGGCCTGTGGGCATACGGCCGCTTCATAACCCATTAATCTCAGCCTGGCGCACAGATCCACGTCTTCGTAGTAAAGAAAATAACGCTGATCGAATCCACCCAGCCGTTCAAAGATGCTGCGCGGGAACAGCATGAACATCCCGCCCACCCAGTCAGGATGGATCGGCGCATCCTTCACCGCATAGTCGCTGCCCCTGCATCCGCCGAATGCCTTGCAAAATATCCTGAACGGGGTCGGAAAACGGCGGGCGCTGTCTTCCATCTCGCCGCTCTCGCCCACAACAATCGGGGCCGCCACGCCAATGGAAGGATTCTGCAGACAGGCAAGCAACGCCGGAAAGGGGTTGTCACCAAACCGAATATCCGGATTCATTACACAGAAATATCGTCCGGTTGCGTGAGCAAATGCCTGATTGTGGTTGGCGGCGAATCCCCGAGGCATCAAATTGCGGATAATCTTTAACGGAAATGAAAAGTCGTCCGCAGCAAACGGCAGCGTTTCCCCAGTGTTAAGCGTGAGAATAAACTCGATCGATGTTGTCCGACAATGTTCGTCGATGTCATGCAACAGGTTTTCAATCAAATGAATCTGCGCATGGCTGACAACGGAAATGGAAATCTCCGTTGCACACTCTGCAGTTATTTTTTCCATCGCAGGTAACCCCAATAGATCAACAGCCTGCGCAGATATTTGAGCGCAGAATAAATGCCGAGCATGCCCAATTGAAACCCATTGATGCAGCCGGCGCGATACAGCCGCCGGTAATTGCCCAAATCTCCGCGCTCCATGGACCAGACTTGGGCACTCAATCCCATCATGCCAAATGGCCTTTTGTAGATAGCCGCCAGTTCGGCAGAAAGCTTGATGACACTGCCCCCGCTGCACACCAGCAATAACCACAACATATGGTCTTCCATGTAGCGCTGTCTTTCGACGAAGCGATGCCCGACATCGCGCCGCACCATGACCGAAGGCGTAACGAACCTGTTTGACAGCAACAGCACCCACTTGTGAATGTGTTTTTCTTTCCACTCACCTATTTCCCAATCGGGCAGCGCATCTGTTTGCCTGATTAATCTATGCCCATGGCCACAAAGTATTACTTCCGGGTGTGCACTCATATAGGCGTATTGAATTTCGATTTTCTGCGGATGCCAGGCATCATCCGCATCCAGAAAAGCAATATAAGGCTGGCTCGCCGCTGCCCACCCCGCATTGCGGGCACTCGCCGCACCCCGGTTTTCATCCGATTGCAATACTTTGAGCCAACCTGGATAGGACTGCACAAGCTGCTGCAAGACCGCCAATGTGCCATCACCGCTGGCATCATCGACCAGAATCACTTCGGCAGGCTCTTGGGTCTGTTGCGCGATTGATGCAATGGCGCGGCCGATGGTCGCGGCACAGCGGAAACAGGGAATCACCACGCTTACCGGCGCGACAGTGCTTGATTCTGCAATGAAATCGACCTGTTGTTTCTTCATGTCGCGGTTGCTGTTTGGCACATGATTTCGGGTAATGAATTGTAGTACTTGAGATATTCTTCACTGCCCAGAAAAGTACGCCCAGCCTCGCGGATGGCATTTATCTGATTTTCAGACATGCCATTCAACTCATGCCACATCTCGTCCCATGAAGTAAATTTGCGACAGTCGATGTAAGCCTCGGATGGAATCAACGAAGCAATGTCAGGCGCACCCAAATAAAGAGGAATAGTGCCCGCATACAAACAATCGAATATTTTTTCGGTCACATAGCCCGTCATTTGCATGTTCTCAAAACACAAACAAAACCGGTAACGGCTCAATGTTTCATATTTGGATGTACATGCGCCGCGATTAATCGACATCAATGCGCTTCGATTTAACCAGTAAGGCAACCATAAGGAGCGGCGCGTCCACCACTTATTCCATCCAGTGCCATATAAATCCACTGCACCCAGCCTGGCAAGGGCGGCCATTGCTTCAATTCGTTTGCTATAAAGCTCTCCATTGCGAATCCTTGGCTTATGGTTACCATTGATCACTGCAACTCGATTCAAACGATTCGCATTGGACCAGTACCTATCAATCACACCCAAGTAGGGTTGAGGCCAATATAATTTCCTTAACCTGGACTGATCAACCCCAGCCAGCGAATATCCATCGCCTATCGTATTATGAATGTATACCCCCTCAAATCGGGTGGTTAGATCAGGCAAGGCATCATATATTTCTGGCGCGACTACCGGCGGCTCCATTATCAGAAATCCTTTGAGTTCGACATCTTTCCGAGTCTCAAGTACAGAAATATTAGCCAGCATCCCCAGTGAAAAGTATTGGTTACTTTCAGCTTTAAGCTTACCTTGCAACAAGAAATCTACCGTATTGACAGGAATGCCTTGCTCTTGCAAGGACGAATATGCCCGATGAAATGGGAGCAATGAATCATCGCGATTCAGCTTCGGATCCGAAAGATCAAACAGCTTATTCTCGTAATAATGTTCAGAAGGTGGGTCAATGACAACAGAACACAAACCGGGGAACATCTTCGATTATCTCCATGAAATTCTTTTTATGGCTTTAACAATAGCCTCGTTTTTTTTTGATGCCCCGGAGATCATCAATAATCGCAATATGGCGCCTCCGGCGAGTGTCGCCAACCCTCTGCGATTGATCATTGCAGCATAGATCGAGTCCCAACAGAACAGCCCCCTCAACAGACCCTTGGCTTCAGGGGCTCTTCCCGATCCGAACAAGTTAAGCGCCCGTGCCACACGCTCGTGACGCTCAAGCCAACCGTAGTGACGCAAATCTTGCTTTGTCAGGAAATCACGGACTTCAGGTTGGGCTAAATAGTGATCCAACACCAGGAAAAAATCTGCCCGGTCTGTTCGATTGCGAATCGAATGGGAAAACTGCGCGCGACTTATTCTGTATCGCATCAGCTTTTCCCGAAGGATGGCAATAGGTTGTTTCCTGGCAAGCCTTAACCATGTGTCAACATCAGAACTAGACTTGAACAAGCTGCCACCCCACTCCCGGATCTCGTCCCTGTATATCTCGGTACGAACCAGCGCGCTAGGGCAAACCAAGAAGTTGTAATGCAATAATATGGCTTGCATGAGGTCGCGAAAACCGAACCGGGCTACGCTACCTTCGCCACCCGGAGCACGCCCAATAACGCCAAAAGGCGCTCCTTTCTCATCTATTGTGACTGCCTCGGTGAATACTGCACCGATATCTGGATTAGCCTCCAGAAACGCCACTTGTCTTGCCACCATATCTGGCTCGTAAATATCATCAGCGTGGAAGATTGCAGTGTACTTGCCGGTTGCCAGCTGTATACATTTCGTAAAATTTCCCTCTGCGCCAATATTCTTTTCCTGACGATGAATAGTTACGCGTGAATCTGCGACCGACTCGACTACTTTCAGGGTCTCGTCGACAGAGGCATTGTCTGAGACATGTATGACCAAATTGGAATAATTCTGGGCGAGGATTGATTCCAGAGTTTCACGCACCGTGGATGCCGCATTGTACGTCGGCACGCAAATGCATACCAAAGGAAATTTATCACTCATTCAACAACCCCATCCGTTGAAACATTGTTTGAAAACGTTGAGCAAAGGTGTGATCTTTCAGTGTTCGCTTGTATGCGGCAGTTGCGATAGATTCACGCAAGTCCTCATGAGCCAGATAGAACTTAATCTTCTCGATCAGATCATCCACGTCGGCATAAACGCAGACCTCCCGGTCGATGTCATAGCAATGCGCCAACCCTTCGACGAAATAGGACAGCTGGAAGGCTCCGCAACCACTCACCTCAAAGATGCGCGCCTTCATCTGCTCGATGTTTTTCTTGCTGCGCAGACGATTGATGAACGCTCGGGGAGATGAGGCAAGATATCGGGCATCCCATGAGGCAGAGTTCGAAAGATTCAGGTTGATGCGACTTTCATTGAACAACCTGATCATCCCCTCCTGGTCGATCTCACCTTTGGGCCAGCGATACCCGGCGACCTCGACACTGATGCCTGCCTTTCTTATCCGCTCGATCAGCCATTCCCGATAGGGGTGCCAGCCGCCAACAAATGACACGTCGTATTTCCTGGGTACGTCCAGTTTACGGAATATCCGCTCGTTGCAGCCGAAAGGAAAATAGATCGCATTGGCCAAGCCGAGCTCGCGGTATTTTGTTTCACCGTGCAAATCAGGCGTGGAGAAATAATCGAACTGGTGTGCCCAATAGCGTGAGTATTCCACCCTCCAAGTATCGTCATGGAAGAAGCAGAAGGTCTTGGTATGGCCGCGCAATGCGTTGATTGCTTGCGGATCGAACTGGTCGGTGTACAGGGAAAACACGGCCAAGGTCGGTCGCCACTTTTGCACACGTACCAGCAACTTCTGATTCATGCCCTCTTTACCAAAGGCCTGTAGTTCCCCCATGTAATCGAACAGTTCTACCTCATGGCCGGCCTGTTTGAGGCTCTGGTAAAAGTTGAAATATTCATAAGAGTATTCCCGTTTCGGATTACCATAGGCATGCAACATACAAACCACTAATATTTTCACGATTCCCTCTTGGCTCCATGTGACCTGCCCCGCAGCACTGCCACCGACAAGTAGCAAAGTCCTTGGGTTGCAAAGCTTAAACTATTTCACTGCCAGGTTGCGATGCATCTGCTGAATGCCGGCAGTGCAGCGTTGCAAGTTTTGCAAGGGCGATCTGTTACAAATACGTGCATTAAAGTTCATGCGCGGAAATAATGCGTATTCCACGTTTGTCTTACTTTGCGCTTGTCTGGAGAATGTCACTTTCAAATTATGTCATGTTCAATAGTATGTAGAATGAGCATAATTTGTCGATTTTAAATTGATTGAGGTACGTACATGAAGATATTGCTTATTTCACCACCGTTTGAGAAAGAATGGCGGGATCCTGAAATCAGCCACAATTCGCATTACCCGCTCGGGGTGGCTTATATTCACAGCTACCTGGAGACAAAAGGCCATACGGTCGAGTCTCTTTCCCTCAACAGTTATGAATATGCTGATGCCGACGACATTGTCAGAGAAAAACTGCGTACGTTCGTACCGGAGGTAGTGGGATTGAATATGCTGACTTCCAATCGGGTCAGTTGTTTTAACACCATAGAGCATATTCAGAACAATCACCCGAGCATGCGGATTGTAATCGGCGGCATCCACGCCAGTACCATGTATGAGCAAATCCTCCAGAAGTATCCGGGAATCATAGCGGTAATCGGCGAGGGCGAAATAGTCATGGCCAACCTCGTGGCCACTTTCGAGTCCCGTTCCAAACTAGACGGTGTAAAGGGGATTGCATATGTTGTGGACTCGTCAGACTCAGGCCAACACTCGATCAAGGTTACCCCAAAGGAGGAACTGATCGAGGACTTGAACATCCTGCCCTTTCCAAAACACGATCTCTTTTTCCACGAAGGCCGCACCGTGGCGAGCATTCTCACCAGCCGTGGCTGCCCTTTCCAATGCAGTTATTGTGTGCTGGGCGTGGTTTCAGCACGTATGGTACGTTATCGCTCCATAGAGAACGTTATGAGTGAGATCGAGTACCTGGTAGCCCAATATCCTCAGATCAATACCTTTTGGATCCACGACGATGTTTTCTTCCTCAAAACAAAGCGAGCAATCGAGTTCTGCGACGAGTTTGTGAGACGAAACATCAAGAGAAAGATCGTTTGCAGCGGGCGGTTTAAGCCCTTTACTAAGGAGTTGGCGGAGGCGCTCGAACGCGCTGGGTGCGAAATGATGATGTTCGGTTTGGAAACGGGCTCCCGCAAACTCATGGAGACCTCCCATAAAAGCATGAAGCCGGAAGATATCTTGCGCACCTTCGCCATGCTCCGGGATACCAAAGTTGAACCTATCAGCTTTCTGATTGTAGGCCTGCCAGGTGAAGACGACGAAACCGTGGCTGAGACTATTGCTTTTGTCAAGAAGATGCAAAAGATTCGCTACTTTCATTATTCTGACATCGGCACTTTAACCATTTATCCCGGCACCGAAGTCTATGAAATCGCCAAAGCCAAGAACTTCATGGACGATAGCTATTGGCTCGGCGATGGGCCGGCACCGCTGTATGCCGCAGAGCACAGCGTTGAACAGCTTCTTGCCTACAAGAATCGGATACTAGATGCTGTAGCACTGGAGCGGATCTTTACTATTAGGGGATTCATGGCCCAGGCAGACATGATCCCTTATATTCTAAAATCACTGTTGCGGGGCACGCCGCACTACCGTATGGTCATCATCAGCCTTCTGATAAAGGCAATATCTCCTGTGGTTTATCTTCGACTGAAGAATCTTTATCGCAGGGTAAAGCCCTCATGAAAAATCCAAATTTTGGCCAGTCATGAAAATGGGGGTCGAGAAAACGCTGAACAAACCCCCCTATAAGCCCAAAACATTTCTCCCGTGAAATTTCACTCTCACCCTCCGAAATGTCTTGCAATGCACGCAAATAATATTTCTACGTCACCTTTTTACTATCTTCCAGGTGTTCTCGTAGAAAAATATATTGCAGCCCCAAGTATGTAATGCTTACCAGTACTAGAACTCCGGCGATCATCCCCAAGCCTGGGGAGTTCAGCAAATAGCGGAGCACTAGTGTCAACCCCCACAGTGCCGCAGCAGAAACTCCAGCCATCAATACGGGGCGAATCGGAGCCCCGCCACCGCCTGCCCGCCGCACCAACAAAACGTGCATCGTCGCTACCATCGCTAACCCCGATAATACTAATCCCGCCCCCACCCCCTCTGCCCCAAAGCGTGGGATAAGCAATGCACAAAATGTGATCGAAAGCACAGCTCCAACCAAATTAGGCACAATTAACCAACGCGTGCGCATATACACATGCGCAATCAAAGAATAGGCTCCTACCAGCACTCGCGCAGCTTCAGCAAGCGCCCCCCAGACTACGTAGTCCGCTGCAGACTGAAAATCTTTCCCGAGAAATATTCGTGTCAGTTCCGGCGCCAGCATTACGATGAATGCAACCGTCAATAACAATGACGGTATCACCGCAGCGGCGTAGCGCTGCCAAGCCTGCGCTTGCTTAACTGCATTACCCGTACTCACATCACGAAATAGACGAGGTTGAAAATAAGTCGTCAGAACCGACTCGAAACCTGCGATCATTCCCGCACTGATACCATATCCCGCGACAAATAGCCCCAGTTGTGCCAAGCCAAGCTGCCCCTCCATGAGGTAGCGATACCCCTGCCCCTGCACCCAACCCAATCCAGCGGCGATCGCGACAGGCCAGGCAAAACCAAATAGCATTTGCCGATGCCGCCTGAAGACAGCCGGGCGTGTGTTAAGGGTTTTTGTTTTTTGTAGCCTCGCAAAAAGAGTCTTGACGCCAATCGCCCCGATAATCGTTTGCCCAAATAGCAGCCCAAGTAGCCAGTATTGCGCTGAGGGGTGCACCGTTTGTACAAGCAACGTCGCACTGGCAAAGCTAGCCGCTATCGTGGCAACCGACAGCAACACAAATTTCCCACTATCTCCCAGCAAGTTCAGCGAGGGGATAGCCGTTTGATTGATAGTATTGAAGAGCAGCGATCCACAAACCAGAAATATCAGCCAGCCAATAGATATCCCGAAGTCCGCCAGTCCCATCACGTAAAAAATGTACGAGCCTATTGCGGCGATCAGCACCACGAATAGCAGATAGTTTACATAGCGAACCAAATAATGCCGCGCCGCACCACTTGCCTCCCAAGCATGCAGCCGACGATTGATAAACGTTCCAACAGGACTGACGAAGAACAAGGCAAAGAAGGCGATGGTGGTAAGAACCAATGAAACCCTGCCCATTTCCTCGGGCGACAACAGAGTCGTTGCAACACGCATCATTGCAATGGCTAGCAGAAATTGTGCTGCTCGTCCCAATATAATGGTGATCAACGTCCCACCACCCGCAATCTGTGTCGTTGGAGTATCGTGCTAGCTTCTTGCAAAATCCCTTCCAGGGAGGTCTTGGACGGCTGATATCCAAAATCTGCAGCGCGGGTGTTCAACGAGTAGTAATGGGGCTTATTTCCTGTTGCATTAACACCGGCAATCGTCTCAATGATCTCATAGTGCAGCCCGAACTCGTCTTGCATGGCTGCCAACAAATTCGGCTTGTCGATCGGTGCCCGGCTGTAGCAATCGACCGCCGTATTGGCCGGTGGCGCTGCAAGCAACGTGCTGACCAATCCGTAAAAATCAGACGGGTGCAGAAAATCGCGCACAATGTAGTCCGGAGACACTTTCAACACAGTCTTGTCGCGAATAGCGCGCAGGATATCCGTGATCAGAAATCGCGCAGAAATATCTTGTGTGCGACTAAAGTAATTGAACACACGGATATCAATAATGGGCAACTCGGAGTACGCACGATGCCTGCATTCTGCATGCAGTTTTGCCACACCATACCATTCGTGCAGCGCCAGGTTATTGATTGCCACTGTAGCCAACGTATTGCAGTTTGCCGGTTCGCTGAAGCTTGACCCGTATGCCGCACCACTGCTCAGAAACAAGTAACGACATGCAGGATGAGTTTGCAGGTAATCTAATATCAACTCATCAAACCGCAAGGTTATGTCGAAGATCGAATTTCCCATCGCCACCGCCTGCGCCGGGTTGCCGACCCCAACAAAATTGATGACTGCGTCGAACTCCTGTTTGGCGAATTCGGAAAATTCATCAGCCTGGTAGCGCCTAGGCAACCCGACGGAGGCCAGCCATGTCGTCACCTTATCCGGACGGCGCGCAAACAAGTGCAGGTGTTTGTCTTTTTCAGCGGAAAACGAAACGATCAAGTCTCTGGCAATCTGACTAGTCGCTCCAAGAATCGCTATTCTCATCATGTTGGTGTCAACGAACTGTTCAGCTTGGGAAACTGCTCATCCAGTTTTGACCCAAAGGCCAGGCGTGGGCGGCATTCCGTCGCACCATCCATCATGATTTCAATGAGCAACGGACCTTTGTGCTCCGCGAGCAGCGGTAAGACGCTATCCATCTCTGTCGCGCTGGCGACTCGATGAGCATCGATCCCATAGGCCACGGCGATATCCGTGAATGAGGGGCTGCTGTAGCCTTTCCGGGTCGATTGGTCACGGCCGTCGAAATACATGTCCTGGAAATTCTTGACCATGCCCAAGACCGAGTTGTTCATCACGATAATGGTCAGATCCAACCCCAAACGATTCAGCGTGTCCAATTCCTGAATATTGATCTGCAGGCTGCCGTCACCGGTGATCACGACAACCTTGCGCCGCGACTGAAAGGCGATCCCCAATGCTGCCGGGAAGGCAAAACCCATCGCACCCATGCCGCCACTGTAGTGAACGGCATGATTGGGCGACAGGCGCAAGCTTTGCGCCGCCCACATCTGGTGATTGCCAACGTCGCAGACATAATCGACGGGCTGCCTGGCCAGGGCGTGATTCAGCTTTTTGAAAATCTCGCTGGGGCTGATTTTCCAGTCTGCATATTCATTTAACTGCGCCTGATCACGTCGTTCGGACAGCTCAGCCGTCCAGTTCGTATCCAGCCCCGGGAAGACAGCCGTGCGCAAGGGAAAGGCCTCGAAGAAACTCTCGGCAGTCGCGCAGATGTTCAGATCGGCCTGCACGCGATTGGCCAGTTGGGCGTGGTCGATATCGATCTGGACGATACGCGCCTTACGTGCGAAGTCTTCCACATCGGAACCCGTTTGCCGAACATCGAGTCGCGCACCCACCACGATCAACAGATCACAATTCTGTACCGCCCAGTTGGCCTCGCGATTACCATAACTGCCGATCATGTTGAAGTAATTGCTGCGCTCGATTACCCGTTCATGCCCCATCAGCGTCGATACATAGGGAATGCCCAGCGTATCAGCCACCGACAGCCATTGATCCATCGAATCTGCCCAGCGCGCTCCGCCACCGATGCAGATCAACGGACGTTGCGCGTCCTTGCACAACGCCTCTAATTCTTTCAGGGCGACAGGGGTAACTTCGGGACCACTATGTATTTCCAGCGGTGCGTTCAACCATTTCTCAACCAAGGTATCCGAAATATCGGATCGCTGAATATCGTTTGGAATATCCAGCAATACGGGCCCTTGGCGTCCGCTCAGCGCTGCCGACAACGCCTTATGCAATTCTGGCAGCAGGTCTTCGGGTCTATCCACTCGCACTGCATATTTGGTCAGCGAACGCACCACCTCGACGATATCCAGTTCCTGGAAGCCCTGCTGCCGAATCGCCCGGTCACCCTTGAGTTCGCGCGTGTTGACCTGTCCGGTAATGAACAGACAGGGCACGGAATCGAACCAGCAACTGCCGATCCCGGTGATCAGGTTGGTTGCACCCGGTCCGCTGGTACCCATGGCCACCGCGATCGTTTTTCCCTTGGTGTGTCTGGCCACGCCTTCCGCAGCGAAGGCCGCAGATTGTTCATGGTGCATCGAGACGATGCTGAACTGTCCCGATTCGGCGAGGCTGTCGAGGAGGTGGGTGATCATCCCGCCCACGAGTTCAAAACAGGTCTGCACCCGATGGGCGATCAAAAATTTGGCGAATGCATCAGAAGCCTTCACAGCGTGTTCCTGTATTTCGTCGTTCTAAACATAACGACATAAATGCTGCCGCATAAACAACTGCTCGCCCTGAGCTTGTCGAAGGATGAGCAGCCTTATTGGGAGCCGTTCATGGTTCGACAGGCCCACCACGGACTGCTTCAAAGATTGCCATTTCAATTTTGTCGCCATGTTTAGAAGTTCACGCAAAAGAACGCTTCGATCTTCTCGACCACGAAACTCAGCATCTCTTCGCTCAGACCGGGATACACACCGATCCAGAAGGTATTGTTCATGACGTTATCGGTATTTGCCAGTTCACCACTGATACGGTAGGTGCGGCCTTCGAAATACGGCTGACGCGTCAGATTGCCTGCGAATAATAGGCGCGTACTAATTTTGTATTGATCGAGATATTTCAACAACTCGACCCGCGCGACCCCTGCAGATTCGCGCAATGTGATCGGGAAGCCGAACCACGACGGCTCACTGCCTGCAGTGGCTTCCGGCAGGATCAGGAATTCCTCGCAGGATTTCAGGCGATTTTTAAGATAGGCAAAGTTGCGTTTGCGTGCCTCGACGAATTCCAGCAGGCGGTCCATCTGCGCCAGCGCACAGGCCGCCTGCATGTCGGTGATCTTGAGGTTGTAACCAAGATGTGAGTAGGTATACTTATGATCATAGCCAAACGGTAACGAGCCAAGTTGCTGGCCGAAGCGTTTACCGCAGGTGTTGTCGCAGCCCGGTCCACAGTGGCAATCGCGCCCCCAGTCGCGGAAGGATTCGGCTATTCGCTTGAGCGTTGGGTTGTTGGTAAAGACGGCACCGCCCTCTCCCATGGTGATATGGTGGGCAGGGTAAAAGCTGAGGGTGCCGATGTCGCCGAACGTACCTACAAAGCGGGGTTTACCCTCTCCCTCTGCCCCTCTCCCGCAAGCGGGAGAGGGGGGTAAAGTGTAGGTGGAGCCGAGTGCATCGCAGCAGTCTTCGATGAGCCAGAGGTTGTGCTTCCTAGCGATGCGGGTGACTTCGGCGAGGTTGTAGGGATTGCCCAAGGTGTGGGCCAGCATGATGGCTTTGGTCTTGGGGCTGATGGCGGCTTCGAGCTTGGTAACGTCGATGTTGTAGGTGGGGATGTCGATGTCGACAAATACCGGTACGGCGCCGAATTGCAGGATGGGGTTGACCGTGGTGGGGAAGCCGGCGGCGACACCGATGACCTCGTCGCCCGGTTTGATGGCGCGGTCGCCGAGTGTGGAACTGGTAAGTGCCGAGAAAGCAATCAGGTTGGCGGATGAGCCCGAGTTGACCGTCATGAGATGCTTTACGCCAAGATACTTGGCCAACCGCTGTTCGAAGGCATCGTTGAAACGACCTGTAGTTAGCCATCCATCCAGGGAGGCTTCGACCATGTTTTTCAGTTCGGGTGCGCCGATGACCTTGCCTGATGGGGGAATGACGCTGGTTCCCGCCGTGAAAGCTTTTTCTGCATATTGCAGCGCGCTGTATTGTTCGACCAGATTCAATATCTGTTGCTTCAATTTTGTCTTATCCACTTACAACTCCCGCTCAGTATTTCTGAAAATCATCGTTGTATGCGCTGATCTGACGCAGCGTCAGTTCACGCATATTTTTATCATCCCGGAATGCGCGATGCCAATCGATGATTACCCCCAGGGTGTCTGCCAGATGCCATCTCGGATGCCAGTCAAGGCGCGCCTTCGCCTTGGAACAATCCAGCTTCAGGTAATGCGCCTCGTGTGGATGATCGCCGCCATCCAGTGCCCAGCTTGCGCCTTCGCCCCATGCCTTAGTCAGTCTTTCCACGATCCATTGTACCGGTTTGGCATCTGTATCGTTCGGCCCGAAGTTCCAGCCTTCCGCATACACCGCACCTTCTTCATAAAGCTTTTGTGCCAGCAATAGATACCCGGACAGCGGCTCCAATACGTGCTGCCAAGGACGAATGGCATGCGGGTTACGAATGTTGACCGGTTTGCATTGGGTAATGGCACGCATGATGTCCGGGATGAGCCTGTCGTCTGCCCAATCGCCACCACCGATGACATTGCCTGCTCTGGCCGTGGCCACGGCAGGTGATGGTTGATGGTTGATGGTTGATGGCTGGAAGAAGGAGTTGCGGTAGGCTGCGGTCACTAGTTCCGCACAGCCCTTGCTGTTGCTGTATGGGTCATGCCCGCCCATCGCTTCGTTTTCGCGGTACCCCCAAACCCATTCGCGATTCTCGTAGCACTTGTCGCTGGTCACGTTCACCACGGCCTTGACACTACTCGTGTTGCGCACCGCTTCGAGCAGATTCACTGTGCCCATTACGTTGGTGGAATAGGTCTCGACCGGTTCGCTGTAGGAATAGCGCACCAGCGGCTGTGCCGCCATGTGGATCACGATCTCCGGCTGATGTTCGGCAAATACCTCGCGCAGATGTTCCAGATCACGGATGTCGCCAATGACGCTGGTCATGCCATTGCCAACTTCGGCGACTTCGAACAGGCTGGGGTTTGTCGGCGGCGCAAGCGCATAACCGACCACCTGCGCGCCCATGGATTGTAACCACAGCGACAGCCAGCTTCCTTTGAATCCGGTGTGTCCGGTCAGCAGGACACATTTGTCGCGCCAGAATGAAGTATTCATGGCAATGTCCGCCCGAACTTCTGTAGATGCGAATTCATTCGCACTGGCATCATGTCGTGTGCGAATGAATTCGCACCTACAAAAGAAACGCTTTGTTCCAATAAATTTACCAGAATCATTTCCAGACTTTCCACGGTGCCTTACCGGATGCCCATAATTCTTCCAGATGTATCTTATCGCGCAGCGTATCCATCGGCTGCCAGAAGCCGTTGTGATGAAACGCGGCCAAATCCCCTTCTTCCGCCAAACGCTCCAGCGGATCGCGCTCCCAGATCGTATTGTCATCGGTGAGGTAGTCAATGACTTTCGGCGACAGTACGAAGAAGCCGCCGTTGATCATCGCGCCATCGCCCTTGGGCTTTTCCATGAAGCTGTTGACCTTGTTTCCCGTCATATCCAGCACGCCGAAGCGCCCCGGCGGGATGGTCGCGGTCAAGGTAGCCTTGACCTTCTGTGCCCTATGAAAGGCGATCAGCTCGGTGATGTTGATGTCACCAACGCCATCGCCATAGGTTAAACAGAAAGCATCTTCATCCTTGACGTAATCCGCCACCCGTTTCAAACGACCACCGGTCATGGTCTCGTCACCGGTATCCACCAAGGTGACGCGCCATGGTTCGGCATAACGCTGGTGTACTTCCATCTTGTTGTGCTGCATGTCGAAGGTAACATCGGACATGTGCAGGAAATAGTTCGCGAAATATTCCTTGATGACGTAACCCTTGTAGCCGCAGCAGATAACAAAATCATGGATACCGTGCGCCGAATAGGTTTTCATGATGTGCCACAGGATCGGCTTGCCGCCGATCTCGACCATGGGTTTCGGACGAACCGAGGTTTCTTCGCTGATTCGTGTACCCAAACCACCCGCAAGAATGACGGCTTTCATTGATTATCTCCTTACAGTTGTGCAAGCGCCGTAAACGCTTCCGGGATCGGATAATGATGATTCCCGACAAATAGCCCGTTCTGGTCGATGTGATCGGCATTTTTCAGCGTGCCGTGCACTTCCGAATCGAAATATTTCACCACTTCATTCTTGGCGAAATTGCCCGCTACGATCGGACGACATTCAAAACCCAGTTCATTCAGTTTCACCACCAGCGCTTCGCGCGTGAGTTGGCTGCCGGGACGAATCACCAAGCTGAAACCGAACCAGCTGCTCTCGCCAATCTCGCGCTGGATTATGATGTCCGAATGATCAGCCAACGCCGCCTGCAACAGCTTGCCATTCTTGCGGCGCTCTTCCACCATCTTCGGCAGCCGTTTCAGTTGCTCGACACCGAGTGCACCTTCCATTTCCAACGGGCGCACGTTGTAGCCGGGTAACACGAACCTCCAAGACTCCTTGAAAGGATCATCGCTCTTCTCACCGCAGACAAGGTTTTGTTTGGACAAGTTGCGCGTCCAGCCATGGGCTCGAAGCGACAACAGAATGTGGCATAGCTCCTCGTCGTCGGTGACAATGAGTCCGCCCTCCATGGTGGAGATGTGGTGACTGAAGAAAGAGCTATAGCTGCCCATCAAGCCAAAGGTTCCGGCCTGTTTGCCCTGGTATTTGGCGCCCATGGACTCGCAGTTGTCTTCCATCAGAACGATGTCGCGTTTGCCAATGATCTGCCGGATGCGTCCAAAATCATTCGGGTTGCCGAGCAGATTCACCGCCATGATGGCGCGGGTCTTGTCGGTGACAGCTTGCTCCAGTTGGTCCAGGTCATAGTTCAGTGTGTGCAGATCGATATCTACAAATTTAATCCTAAGTCCATACTGATACAGTGGATAGTAGGTCGTACTCCACGATACGGCCGGCACGATGACTTCATTGCCGCGCTGCAGGTTCAACTTGGGATTCTTGGTGTAAAACAACGCAGCAACCATCAGCAGGTTGGCCGAGGAGCCGGAGTTCACCATCACACAATGCTGACTGCCAACATATTGAGCAAAGTCGCGCTCAAAGGCTTGCACGTTCGCACCCATGGTGAACATACCGGACGCGATGACGCGCTGCATCGCGTCAATCTCTTCTTTGCCCCAAGAAGCGGTGGCCAAAGGAAACTTGAAGCTCATTGCGGGCATTCCTTCAAATAAAATTCATACGTTTTTTTTATTCCATCGCGCAAGCTGGTCTTTGCCGACCAACCCCACGCCGCTTGGCGCTCCGTGCTGACCAGCTTGCGCGCCATCCCAACAGGTTTGTCAAGATCATGGACAAAACTCCCGGTGTACCCCATCACGCCGGCTACTGCTTGATAGTATTCACTGATGGTGTAGTCATGCCCCAATCCAACGTTCATGTAGGCGGGCAATGTGTCGAATTTTTTTATCGCGCGCAACACCGCGTCGGCCAAGTCACCCGCATACATGAACTCACGCCGCGCCGTTCCGTCACCCCATATCTCGACCGATGTTTGCCCGGATTGTTTAGCCAAGTAGACTTTGTGAATGATCGCGGGAATCAGATGCGAATGTGTCGGGTCGAATTTGTCGTGACGGCCATAGATGTTGCACGGGATGAGCGTCTTGTACTGATAGATCATATCCTCGCGCATGATGTATTCGCACAACCGCGCCGTCACCACCTTGGCAATAGCGTAGCCTTCGTTGGTTGGTTCCAGCTCGCCCTTGAGCACCATTTCTTCACGCAACGGTTCAAAGTGGTTGCGCGGATACATACATGAACTGCCCAGATTGATCATACGCATGATACCCGCCTGACGTGCAGCCCAGACAATGTTGCGCCCCATGTCGAGATTATCCATCAGGAAACTTACCGGTTCGCGCATATTGGCCTGAATGCCGCCAACCTTGCCTGCCGCATGGATCACCATGTCCGGGTGATGTTTGCGCAGATAAGCCTGCACGGCGTTAAAGTCGCGCAAATCCAATTCGCTGCTGCGTGGCGCGAGGACATCAAACTCGTCGATATCAGAATGCTCAAGCAGGTTGCGCCCGACCATACCGCCACCGCCAGTCAATAAGATTCGAATCTTGCTCATGCTTTGACTAAAGGCTATTCGTGATAATTGAAGGCCGTGTAACCATGCTTTTTCACCAGCTCATCGCGCTCTGCGCTTTTGAGGTCTTCGCGCACCATCTCGCTGACCAGCTCATCAAAGCTGATCTTGGGTACCCAGCCAATCTTGTTTTTTGCCTTGCTGGCATCGCCCAGCAAAGTTTCAACTTCAGTGGGTCTGAAGTAGCGCGGATCGACTTGGACGACGCATTTACCATTGCCGCAACCCTCTCCCCCAGCCCCCCCCCCGCAGGCGAGGGAGGGGAGCAGATAGCCTTTTTCATCTACCCCGGTGCCTTCCCAGCGAATGTTCATGCCGAGCTCCTTAGCAGCGGCATTGACGAAGTCGCGCACGCTGTATTGCACGCCGGTGGCGATGACGAAGTCTTCCGGCTTTTCCTGTTGCAGCATCAGCCACTGCATCTCGACATAGTCTTTGGCGTGTCCCCAGTCACGCAAAGCATTGAGGTTGCCAAGATACAGGCATTCCTGCAGGCCGAGCTTGATGCGCGCCAGCGCGCGGGTGATTTTGCGTGTAACGAAGGTTTCGCCGCGTATTGGCGATTCGTGGTTGAACAGGATGCCGTTGCAGGCGTAGATGCCATAGGCTTCGCGGTAATTCACGGTTATCCAGTAAGCGTAGAGCTTGGCTACTGCGTATGGGCTGCGCGGGTAGAACGGTGTGGTTTCCTTTTGTGGGGTCTCTTGCACCAGCCCATACAACTCGGAAGTGGAAGCCTGATAGAAGCGCGTCTTTTTGCTCAAACCAAGGATGCGGATCGCTTCCAGGATGCGTAGCGCACCCAGTGCATCGGAGTTGGCGGTGTATTCCGGCTCCTCGAATGAAACGGCAACGTGGCTCTGCGCGGCGAGGTTGTAGATCTCATCTGGCTGCACTTTTTGAATGATATGCATCAAACTGGAAGAGTCGGTCATGTCTCCGTGGTGCAGGAAGAACGGCTTCCCCTTCTCATGGATGTCATGGAACAGATGGTCAATGCGTGCGGTGTTGAACATGGAGCTGCGACGCTTAACGCCATGAACCTCATATCCTTTGTCCAACAACAGTTCGGCAAGATAGGCTCCATCTTGCCCGGTAATGCCCGTGATCAATGCAACTTTTTTGGTTTTGCTCATTTCAGCCCTTCCTTATGTGCAGCTATCTGCCGTAGTTGTCCTCATGGCGCTGGATGTCGTCTTCGCCCAGATAGTCGCCGACCTGTATCTCGACAATATGCAGCGGAACATCGCCCAGATTTTCCAAACGGTGTTTCGCGCCGATCGGGATGTAGGTGCTCTGGTTCCTGTGCACGGTGATGACTTCATCGCCATTGGTCACGGTGGCCGTGCCGGACACCACCACCCAGTGCTCGGAGCGCTGTGCATGGCTTTGCAGGCTGAGGCGCGCGCCGGGTGCAACCTCGATGCGCTTGAGCTTGAAGCCTTCCGGGTCTTCTTCCAGCACGGTATAACTGCCCCACGGGCGGTTCACCTTCGTATGATAAATATGCTCGGTCGCGCCTCTTTCGTGCAGCGCATCCACCACTTCGCGCACACGCTGGGTCTGGCCGCTTTTCGAGATCAGCACCGCATCGGCGGTTTCGACGACACACAAGTCTTCCACGCCGATGGCAGCGACCAGCCTCTTCTCGGCCCGGATCAGGCTGTTCTTGCAATCGACGGCGATGACGTTGCCTTGCAATGCATTGCCGTTCTCATCCTTGGCAGATATTTCGTGTACCGCCTGCCAACTGCCAACGTCGTTCCAGCCGATGTCGCAGGGGATCAGCGATACGCGATCGGATTTTTCCAGCACGCCGTAGTCGATGGAGATGGAGGGCATGGCAGAGAAATGTTTTTCGACGGCTTGCTGAAATGTTCCGGCATCACGGCTCTCCGCAATGATGGCCTGCACGACCTGATGAACTGCGGGAAGGTGGCGTTCGATCTCGGCCAGGATCGCCGAGGCGCGCCACACGAACATGCCGGAGTTCCAGTAGTAATCACCTTCCTTCAGAAATCGTTCGGCGCTGGCGAGATCGGGTTTCTCGGTGAAGCGCTCCACCGCATACACTTGCCCATGCTCATCGCGTTGCGCCTTGATATAACCGAAACCGGTATCGGGGCGGGTGGGCTGGATGCCGAAGGTGATGAGCCTGCCACTTTCGGCAGCTTGAATCGCGATATTCAGATGAGCACGAAAACGCACCTCGTCCTTGATGATATGGTCGGCTGGCAGCACCACCATGACCGGGTCGCTCCCCTCCGCCATCAGGTAAGCCGCCGCCAGCGCAATGGCCGGAGCGGTGTTGCGGCCGATCGGCTCGAACAGTGTTTGATAAGGCAGTAGCGCGTGGTAAGCCTCGCCCTTGGCGTGAGACTCCTGCGTGACAATCAGCACGCTGTCGGCATCAATGACTGGCGAGAGCCGCTCGATGGTGGTTTGCAGCAATGAGGCGTCGCCATCCAGCGCCAGAAATTGCTTGGGCAATTGCTGGCGCGAGAGCGGCCATAAACGGCTGCCGCTGCCTCCGGCGAGAATAACTGCATGAACGTCACTCATGGATGCTCTCCAACAGGCCTTTCTGGGTCGCTTCGCGCTGCAATTCTTCAATCTCCGCGCGCAACCGTTTGTATTCCTGCACCTTGATTTGCAGAAATTCCACCGTCATGCGCGCTTTTTGCTCGACCCCTTTCGGGGTGAGCAAATAGGCATAAGCCAGCTTGTTGTCGCTGTTGCGGAAATTATTGACCTTCAGGCAGCCTTTTTCGACCAGCGCGTTGATGCAGAAATTAACCTTGCCAAGGCTGATACCCAAGTGTTTTGCCAGATCTCTCTGGGAAAGGCTGGGGTTGTTTTCCAGTGTTTTGAGCAGGCCGTAGCTTGTGTTGTCGTCGTTCATGGGTGCGTTCAGTTGATGAACGGCACGCATTACAGCAGCAGAGCCAGGCCCTGTCAAGTGCGCCCAACCGCAACAGCCGACGGGTTTGGAGATGCCCGCGAAGCGCTATATCATTCGCCTGCTCACTCCAGAGCCTTTGCCATTCAAGACCGCCTGTGCCGAACCTCTCGAATATCCTGTTGATTAAAACTTCCTCGCTGGGTGATGTGCTGCACAACCTCCCGGCCGTGACGGATATCCGCAGCCACTTTCCCGATGCGCGCATCGATTGGATAGTGGAAGAAAATTTTGCCGCGTTACCCGCCCTGCATCACGGCGTGCAAGAGGTGATCCCGGTCGCGGTGCGCCGCTGGCGCGAATCATGGTGGGCGTCGCGCGGCGAGATTCGCGCCACCTGCCGCAACCTGCATGCCCGCCATTACGACATTGCGCTGGATACCCAGGGCCTGTTGAAAAGTGCGCTGATTTCACGCTGCGCACAGACGACGCGCTGCGGCCTCGCTTGGGACAGCGCCCGCGAGCCGCTCGCCAGCCTGTTCTACAACTGTCGCTTTTCTGTCGCCATGAATCTGCATGCGGTGGAGCGCAATCGCCAGCTGGCCGGATTAGCATTGGGTTATAAGCCCGAAGGCGTGCCGGATTACGGCATTCAGCCACCCGCCGTCGCTCGCCCCGCATGGCTTACGCAGGGCGCATATGCCGTGCTGCTGCATGCCACCAGCCGCGCCGACAAGCTGTGGGACGAGGCGAACTGGATCGCGCTGGGGCATTACCTGCATGAGAAAAATATTCGCTGCGTGTTGCCGTGGGGCAGCGAGGCGGAGCAGACGCGCAGCCTGCGCCTCGCCGCGGCGATTGCCGATGCCATTGTCCCGCCGCGCCTGAGCCTGAACGAGGCGGCCGCGCTGCTCGGCGGTGCGCAGGCGGTGATCGGGGTGGACACCGGCCTCGCCCATCTCGCGGCGGCGCTGGGCGTGCCGACCGTCGGCATCTATACCGCGACCGATCCGGCGCTGACCGGCTTGTATGCAGGCCGATGCGCCGTCAATCTCGGCAACATCGACCGCGCGCCGGATGCCGCCGCCGTGATTGCCGCGCTGCAACAGGCGGCGGTATGCTGAATCCGAGAGCGTTCTACACCCTCGCGCTGTGGCTGCTGCTGCCGTACATTTTCCTGCGCCTGCTGTGGCGCGCGCGCAGGCAGCCGGAATACCTGCATCACATCGGCGAGCGTTTCGGTTGTTATTTCGCGCAAAGCGAGCAGCCAATCATCTGGCTGCATACCGTGTCGGTAGGCGAGACGCGCGCCGCGCAGAGCCTCGTTGCCCGGCTGCGCGCAACCTACCCCGATCACCGGATCCTGCTTACCCATACCACGCCGACCGGCCGTGCCGCCGGCGAGCAACTGTACGGCGACGGCGTATTGCGCGTCTATCTGCCCTACGATTACCCGTTTGCGGTAAAGCGATTCTTGCGCCATTTCAAACCGCGAATCGGCATTCTGATGGAGACCGAAATCTGGTTCAACCTGATCCACGCCTGCCGCAAAACCGGTGTGCCGCTGCTGCTGCTGAATGCGCGCCTGTCGGAAAAATCCGCGCGCGGTTATGCGCGCTTTGCGCGGCTGACCCGCGACGCGCTGGGCGGACTCGCCGCCGTCGCCGCGCAGACCGCCGACGATGCCGCGCGCCTGACCGGCCTCGGTGCAAAAAATGTTGCTGTGACCGGCAATCTCAAGTTCGACATCGAGCCGCCGCCCGCGATGCTGGAACTGGGCAGGCAATTGCGCGTGCAGTTTGGTACCGAACGGAAAGTCTTTCTCGCCGCCAGCACCCGAGCCGGCGAAGAAGCGCTGCTGCTCGACGCGCTATTTGGCTCATTACACTCTCCTCAGACCGCCAATGAAACTCCTGGAAGTTGTAGGGG